>Ga0105090_10000891_pt1 | contig 15538 bp, 16 predicted proteins | sample PPLLak3March2015_FD_79110 | JGI IMG/M metagenome (GOLD analysis project Ga0105090, IMG submission 79110) | Freshwater sediment microbial communities from Prairie Pothole Lake near Jamestown, North Dakota, USA - PPLs Lake P7 Core (1) Depth... | ecosystem: Environmental > Aquatic > Freshwater >... | reverse complement strand
TGTGGTGATGAGCTGGGGCAACCGCGACGCCTATTCCGCCGAGGGCTTCGATCATCCATGGAAGGTGTTCCGGGTTTTGTTCACGCCCACCCGCTCGGTGATGGAACTCATTCCGGTGAACTGGGATGTGGCGGAAGTCATTCCGCAGCAGCGCATCTGGCGCAAGCTGGTCCCGCGCGACCGTGGCCCGGCGCTGGCCGCGTTTCTCAACGCGTGCAGTGAGACCGATGAAAGCGGCCGTCCGGTCGTTGTCTGCGAGTCGAGTTGGGGCAAGGGTGTGCAACTCGAATCCCGCCATTATTATTTCATCCCACGCGTCTGCAATGTCTGGACCGTGCAGGCCATCGAGGAGCTGGGCGGCGAGTTCAACGCATGGTTCGCCCTCACCGCCGACGGACTGCTCCGCCAGGCCGAGAAGCCGCCGAATGACTTCGAGCTCATCTGGCCGGGTGAGAGTCCGGATGCCTAGTCCCCGATCCAGATCCTGCCCTCACGGCGCCTCAGCCTGCGACCGCCGGGGAGATTGACCACCGCCGGATTCGCGGTTTCTAACAATCCGAGAGAGCGCTTTAACAGGACGCGGTCGATCTCCGGAATTCCTTGGTCCCGCAGAAACTTGCACAAGGCAGCCCTTTGCATATTCGGAGATAATTTCCGCAAGGCCGGAAGATGTAAGCGACCCTGCGGATCAAGCAGATCCGCCTGTTGCAACAACTCGTTTTCGAGTTCCTCGCGGGCCACCGTGTCCTCAGCCCCGCGGGCGAAAGCCGCCACCGGATCCCTGCCGGAAATTTCGGCGAGCAGCGGCATCACCTCGTTGCGCAGGCGGTTGCGGATGGCCACCGGCTCGCGGTTGCTGGCGTCCTCGCGCCAGCGGTGGCGGCGCTCTTGCAGCCACCCGACGAGTTCGTGGCGGCGCACGCCCAACAAGGGCCGCACCACTTGCAGGCGCACACGCCCCACGGTGAACTGCTGCTCGTCCCGCATGCCCTTGAGGCCGTGCGAGCCGCGCAGCAGGTTCCAAAGCACCGTCTCCGCCTGGTCGTCCGCATGATGTGCTAACAGAATCCGGCGGCAGCGGTGCCTGGCCGCGCAGCGGGCGAAGAACTCATGGCGCGCGTTGCGTGCCGCGGTTTCCATCGACTCACCGGTTTCGGCCATCCGCTTGCGCACATCGGCGCGTTCGGATTCGCATGGCACGCCGAGTTTCCCGCAGAGCCGCAGGACAAATTCCGCATCAAGCGTGGAGTCGCGGCCGCGCAGCCGGTGGTCCAGATGGCAGACGACCAGATCACGGAAACCCGCCTCTAACAACAAATGCAGCAGCGCCACCGAGTCCGCGCCGCCGGACACGCCGACGAGCCACCGCCTGCCTCGCGGTGCGCGGGCCAGCCACGGGATTTTCGTTTCAAGCGTCACGCTTGGAATGTGCGCGGATTTTTTCCCAACCTCCATCGAATATTTCCCGAATGGGTCCGTCGAAGGACGCGAAATCCACAACCCAGAAGGATATGAAAACCAAAACACTCATCACCGCCGCCATCGCCGCACTTGCCATGATCGCCGCCACGCCAGCGGCCGAGGCCCACCCGCAGCGGGGGCATTCCAAGAGCCATGTTTACGTCAGTGGCTACCGCTCCTGCGGCACGCCGATTTACACGGAACGGTATTTCACCCGTTATGACCGCCGTGGCTACCCAGTCTGGGGTTACCGCGTGGTGCCGGCACCGGTGCGCTACTGCCCGCCGCCGCGCAGGTATTACCGTGCGCCGGTGTGCCCGCCGCCCTATCCTTACTACGGCCGCGGCGGGGTGGTCATCAGCGGCAGCTTCCGTCTTTGAAATCCACCGCCTCCCGGTGCTCCAAGCGCCACGCCACGCCACAACCGGCGTGGCGTTTTTTTTGGCTCTCGACGCGCCTTGCCCCGCAAGCTGGAATCCGGGCATTCCGCATGAGCATCTCCGACATCGCATCCCGATTGGAGTCCGCCGTTTGCTCCGTCGTGCGCGGCCAGCCCGAGGTCGTCCGGCGGGTGCTGGCCTGCATGATTTCCGGCGGCCATGTGCTGCTGGAGGATTTCCCAGGCACCGGGAAAACCACGCTGGCCAAGGCCATCGCCAAGGCCATCGGCGGTGCGGTATTCAAGCGTGTGCAGTTCACGCCGGACCTGCTGCCGTCCGACATTCTCGGCATCTCGGTGCTGGATCCACGCACGCAGGAATTCCGCTTTCATCCGGGGCCGGTTTTCACCGACATCCTGCTGGCCGATGAAATCAACCGCGCCTCGCCGCGCACCCAGAGCGCGCTACTGGAGGCGATGGGCGAGCGCCAGGCGACCATCGAGGGCGTGCGGCACGATCTCAACGAGCTGTTCTTCGTGATCGCCACGCAGAACCCGGTGGAGTTCCGCGGCACCTATCCACTGCCGGAGGCGCAGATGGACCGCTTCACCATGCAATGCGCGCTCGGCTACGTCAGCGCGGCCGAGGAGGCGGCGATCCTCGCGGATCAGGCGGAACGCCATCCGGTGGATGCGCTGGAACCGGTGGTCACGCGCGAAGAAATCCTGGAATTGATGGCCGCCGCGCGGCAGGTGCGCTTCAGCGAGGAACTGCGCCATTACGTGGTCTCACTCGTCGGCGCGACGCGCGGCCACCCGCAGATCCAACTGGCGGCCAGCCCGCGCGCCTCGCTGGCGCTGATGAAGGTTTCCCAGGCGCTGGCGGTCTTCGAGGGCAGCGATTTCGTTTCCCCGGAGTTGATCCAATCCGTGGCGGCGGACGTGATGGCCCACCGCATGGCGCTCTCGCCCGAGGCGAAATACTCCGGAGTCACCACCCGCCAGATTGTGGCGGATCTGATGGAAAACACGCCGGTCCCGGTGTGAAAAGCCGCCGCTCATGCAAGCCAGTGCGCCAGTGCCAACCGGAACCGCGGCGTCATCCCGCAGCACGAGCTTCGGCCGCTGGCTGCATGGCGTGTATTTCCGCAGCTCGGCGGCGCATGACTTCATCCACCGGCGGCTGCGGCCTGCCGGTGCCACGCTCGGCATCTTGCTCGTGCTGGCGGCCTGCCTTGCCATCGGCCACTCGCGCAGCTCGATCTATCAGCTTTTCTCGCTCAGCCTGGCGATGATCGTCATCAGCCTGCCATGGACGTTGCTGCGGCGCGCCTCGTTGGAAGCGCTGCGTGAAGTGCCGCGCCACGCCACTGCGGGCATGCCCGTGCGCATCGCGGTGCGCGTCCGCAACCTCGGCGCGCGCCGGCTCGGCCGCGCATGGATCAGCGAATCGCCGCCGGATCCGCGGCCGGACCTGGCGGAGTTCACCATGCTGCGCGAGCCCGGCGAGGAGGAGCGCAACCGCTTCGACCGCACCTTTGCCTATTTCCGCTGGCAGTGGCTGATGCTGCGCAAGCGCGGGTTCACCGGCGGACTCTCGCCGGAGGAAATCCAGCTCAAGCCGGGCGGGAAGGCGCGCGTGTTTCTGGAGATCACGCCGCTGCGCCGCGGAGTGATCCGCCTGCACGACCTGCGCGTGCTGCTGCCGGATCCGCTCGGCCTGTTTCAGAAATGCGTGCCGGTGAAGGCACCGGCAGCCACCCTGATGGTGCTGCCGCGCCGCTACCCGCTGCCGCTGCTCGAACTGCCAGGCAGCGCGGCCTTCAAGGTGAGCGGCGAGTCCAACACCAACGCCATCGGCACCTCCGGCGAGTTTGTGGGACTGCGCGACTACCGCCCGGGCGATCCGCTGCGCCAGATTCACTGGAAAAGCTGGGCGCGCACCGGCCGGCCGATCGTCAAGGAACTGGAAGACACGTTTTACCCGCGCTACGGCCTGGTGCTCGACACGCTCTCCACGCAGCACAGCGATGTCAGCTTCGAGGAATGCGTTTCGGTGGCCGCTTCCTTCGCCGCGGAGCTCGATACCAACCAATCGCTGGTGGACCTGATGTTCATCGAAAACGAGGCGCACATCGCCACTGCCGGGCGCGGCGTGGAGCGCGCGGAAAAACTGCTGGAAGTGCTCGCCGGCGTGACGCCCGTGCGCTCCGGCGATCACAAGGCGCTGGCCCGGCTTGTCCTGCGCCACAGCGACGACCTGAGCTCCTGCGTGGTCATTCTCAACGGCTGGGACGACTCCCGCGCCGAGCTGCTGCGCAGCCTCAGCCGCGGCGGCGTGGTGTGCGTGCCGTTCATCATCGGCCACTGCCCGCGCCCGGCGGACGCACCCGGCCACTGGCTGGAGTCCGGCCACGTCGGCCGCGACCTGCTGCGCCTGCCATCCAAAATTTGAAATTCATAACCCATCATCCAAAACTCCCCTCCACCTCCCCGGCTTCTGTTAGGCACCTCGCTCCTGTTCTGGGGCGCGATGACGGACCGGCCCTTGCTCGGCCTGGTGCTGGCGCTGGTGGTGGAGGCCCGGCACTGGACGCGTGTGCGCTGGGACTTTGATGACGACACCTGCGGGCGCGTCTGGCAGTTCACGACCGTGGGCATCGTGCTGGCCGCCGTGCTGATCTGGCTGGACGGCAACCGCTACACAGCCCTGCCCAACACGCTCTCATGGCTGCCAGCGCTGCTGATGCCGATGCAGTTCGTCCAATCCTACGGCCTGCGCGACGCACTGCCACTGAACGCGTTTTCCTTCGTCGCGAAACGCCGCCGCGCGCGCAAACTGCGGCATGGTTTGAGTGAGGAAATCACGTTTTTCAACTTCGGCAACGTGCTGTTTACCACCACGCTGGTGGCGGCCGCGGTGGGCAGGAAATCCGACATCTGGCTGTTCCTGCCCGGGCTGTTGATCCTGGGCGGCTGGATGCTGAGGCATCTCGGATGCGGCAGGCTGCTGCCGCTCATCCCGGTGCTGGCGGTGGCCGGCCTGCTCGGCCTGACCGGCCGCTTCGCGCTGGAAAAAGCCGAGAGTCTGTTAGGCCATGCCGCCGGCTACCAAAGCGGCGGCTTCGATCCGAATCACGCCGCCACCCTGATCGGCACGGCGGGCACCGTGCGGCAGTCGGCAGATATCCTGTGGCGCTTGCAACCCGGTGAAAAGAAGCCGCCGCCGCGTTTGTTGCGGACGGGCACCTTCAACAGCTTCCTCGGCTCCAACTGGCGCAACCAGCGGCTCGCAAACGAGGATTTCAAGGATCTGGACACGCGGCTCATTGATGGCGGCGCCTACTACATGCTGCAGGACAGCGCCGCCTTCCAGGCCCCCTCTGCGCTGCCGTATTTCAGACTGCGCGGCACCGCCGCCGCGGAAACCCCGCTGCCACTGCCGGGAGACAGCGCGGGCCTGAGCGGCTTCGAACTCGACGGCATCGAGCGCAACAGTTTCGGCACCGTGCGGGTGTTTCCCAAGCATCCGGTGATCGATGGCACGGTGTTTTGGAAAAGCGCCAGCAACCCGGAAAGCCCGCCGATCGAGGAAGAGGATCTCAAGATCCCCATCGCCGAGCGAGAAGCCATCCGCCGCAGCAACGAGCAGTTGGGCATCACGCGGGAAACACCCTTGGGCGACCAACTCGCGCGGCTCCGCAGCTATTTCCACAAGGACTTCCGCTACACCCGCCAGCTCACCATCCGGCAGCCGTTTTACCGGGCCGGAGCGCCCACCGCCATCAACCTGTTCCTCACCCGCAGCCGCGCCGGGCACTGCGAGTATTTCGCTACCGCCGCCGTGTTGATGCTGCGGGACGGCGGAATTCCCGCCCGCTATGCCACCGGCTACACGCTGATGGAGCGGGATGTGAAACACGGCGGTTACATCATCCGCGGCACGCATGGCCACGCATGGTGCCGCGTGTGGGACGCCGCGGCGGGCAGGTGGATCGACTTCGACCCCACCCCGCCGGACTGGCTGGCCGGCGTCTCCGGCCAACCGCCATGGAATCAGCGCCTCGACGACAACGTCAAACGGCTGCGCGAGGATTTTTTCCTGTGGCGAAACCGTCCCGCCAACCGTCTTGCCGCCACGCTCGTGATGTTGGGCGTGGGCCTCGGCCTTGCCGGATATGTCGCGCGGCGCTTGTGGTACTCGAAGCGCCGCTTGGCCGCGCAAGGCCGGGCCGCGGGCTACACGGGGGCCATCGTGCGCACCCCGCTGCATGAGTTGGAAACCCGCGCGCGCAAACGCCTCGGCGAGCGCCGCCCCGGCGAACCCTTCACCCGCTGGCTGGCCCGCCTGCGCCCCGTGTTTTCTAACAGCACAACGCTCGATGAAGCCATCGCCCTGCACCAGCGCCTGCGCTTCGATCCCGCCCCGCCGCGCGCCAGCGATCAGGAACGCCTCGCCCAGCTCGCCGCAGAACTTGAGGCGGAGCTGAAGCGGAGTTGAGTCAATCCGGCAGTTTCGTCCCGTCCGGGATCTCGAATGATTTGAAGCGCGAGCTGCCACCTTTTTCCAGCAGCACCCTGGCCTTCGGCAGGCCGAGCATCCTGGCGAGGAAATCCCTGAGCTCGGCGTTGGCCTTGCCCTCCACCGGCGGCGCGGCCACGCGGACCCGCAGGATGCGGCCGGCCTGTGCGTCGTCCTCCCAGCCGATCAACTCGCTGCGGAGGGCATTGGGAGTGGCGCGGACGCGCAGCTTCACGGGCGGCAGGCTCGCCCGGCGGCCCGGTGCCGCACAATGGGAAAATCACCACCAATGCCGCAGTCGCGGAAATTTTAAACTCCATTCCGGTCGAGCCGTCGTATCCAATGCCCCCGGAACCACGCGATATGTTAGAAAACCCCGCAAGCCCCTCCCCCGCCCCGTGGCTGATCCGTGTGCCGGAGGTCTTCACCGGGATGGAGGCGGAAATCCTGCGGGAACTCGGCGCGCAAAAACTCAAGAAGCTGGGCCGGGATTTTCTGCTGATCCGGCTTGGCGAACCCGCGCGCATCCGGGATTCCGCAGCGGCGAAGTTCCTGCGCTGGAATCTGCCCGTGCATCACTCGTGGCCGTGCTGCCCGAAGGAAACGCCGGGTTTCATCGAAAAGGCGGCGCAGGCCCTCTCGCGAAAATTCGGCGGCAACAACCCGCAGACCGTTTTGACCGGCCCGCTGGATCCGGATGCCTCGAACCGTTACTACCGGACGCTTGCCTCGAACCTCCGTGGCAGGACGCTGCAACTTTTCCCGCCGCAGGCCGGCGGCATCCGGGATGCGGAGGCGCAGGACCACCGCGCGCCGACGCTTTTCTGCCTGGTGGGCCATGAAGGATTGTTCTGCGGCATGCAGAGCCCGCAGGAGTCGAACGGTTTTCATCCGGGCGGCACCAAGTTCATCCGCCAGAACGCGCCGGGCATGATCAGCCGCGCCGGGGCCAAGATCGCGGAGGCCCTGCACCATCTCGCGCTGCACCACCGCGTGCCGGCCGCAGGCAGCCATTGGCTGGAACTGGGGGCCAGCCCCGGCGGCATGACGGCGGAGCTCCTCACCCGCGGCTGCCGCGTCACCGCGGTGGACCGCGCCCCGCTCGACGCGCGACTCGCGGGTGCGGACGGCTTGCAGGCCGTTTGCATGGATGCCGCAGACTTCCAGCCGCCGCCGGCCACGGCCTATGACGCCATCCTCTCGGACATGAATGGCGACGCCCGCGACTCCATCACGCAGGTCATCCGGCTTTCCAAAAATCTCCGCGCCGGAGGGCTGGTGGTTTTCACCCTGAAAATGCCGGGCGTCACCGGTTTTGAGGAAATCAACGGGCTCACGGCGTCCGTGCTGGATGCCGCAACGGCGGCGGGGCTGCGCGTGATCGCCATCACGCACCTCACCTACAACCGGCACGAGTTCACCGTGTTCTTCGAACGCGCGGCTTGACTCGGGCAGGCGCGCGGTCAACTTCTCGGTCGTGAAACTCCGCCTGCTTCAATGGACCGCGCTCACGCTGCTGGTGCTTTCCAGCACCTCCTGCGGTCTTCCCCAGATGCTGGGCCGCACCGTGAGCAACACCGCGCAAAAACTCGGCCCCCTGATGAACGCCGCGGCCGCCGCGGCATACTAAGCCGAGCCCTCGCGGATGGTCCGGCCACCGCCGGGCTCGATGTGAAAGCACAGCCAGTGCGCATCCGGCGGCAACAGCCCGGGAAACTTGTCACCCCACTCGGCGATGACCACGCCGCCGGACTCGAGATATTCGTCCCAGCCAAGCGCCAGCAGTTCCTCCGCGGACTCGAGGCGATAGAAATCGAAGTGAAACACCGGCATGGTGCCACCGGGATATTCGTGAACCAGACCGAAGGTGGGGCTGGTGACTTCCGCCGCCGATCCGAGGCCCGCCACCAGACCCTTGGTCCAGTGGGTTTTGCCGGCACCCAGACCGCCTACCAGCGCGATGACCGTGCCCGGCCGGAGCCCGGCGGCAGCATTGCGGCCGAGTTGCTGCATGGCATCAGGGGTGTCGGCGCGGCCTTGCATGGGAAAAAACCGTATCAGGCGCACTTCGGGCAAATGCCGAAAAACTCGAGTTCGTGATAGAGATTACGATAGCCGGTTTTCTCGCGGATCTCATCCTCCAGCTGGTGGACCGGACACGGTGCCTGGATCGCCTCGATGCTGCCGCAGCTCGTGCAAATCAGATAGTCGCTGTGTTTTCCCGGCACCAGCAGGGTGAAATAGGCGGCGCGCTCGTGCAGGCCGAGCCGGCGCACAATGCCATGGCCGGCGAGCCTCTGCAGCAGGCGGAAGACCGTAGCCTTGTCACACTGGCCCGCAAGCCGCCCCGATGCCGCCAGCTCGGCAAGCGTCATCGGCCGGTTCTTTTCCAGCAGGATTACGATCAGCTCTTCCAGCGCCTTGGTGCGGCGAAGCCCCGCCTCCCTGCAGCGCTCGATGGTTTCCTTGACGACGGGGTTCATGGCCGGCGCAGCGTAAGACCGGGCAATTACCCTGACAAGCCCTTGTCCGTGCGTTCCACCCGCACGCCCTCTGCCGGAACCAACTTGAAATACCGGACCGCGCTGCCAGTCCAAAGTCCAAGCTGGAACATCCTGTTCCAGTCCGCCGGGGGACATCCTGTCCCCCTTCCCCTCAACAACCCTCTGCTCGCATCCAAGATCCGGCAAGATCGCCCGATACCACCTGCTTGACGACTCCATAGCCCGCCAAATCCGCGATGCCGCGAGGAAAGCCGCCATTCCAAAGCCCATCACATCCCACCCTCTCCATTCATTCACCACTCACCTGCTTGAGTCCGATACTGAACATCCGCCTCCGCCTCCCAATCCCCGAAGCGCGCGCGCCGCTCCACCACCACGGGACGCAGCGAAATGTCCCGCCGGTTGGGGATTTTCACGCGGCTCGCCTTGTTGCGATGACGATACCGCCGCCGTCCGTTGATGCGCAGGTTCAGATACAAGCCGCCGCCGGATTTCTTGTCCTCGCCGATGTGCTTGTAGATGGCACTGGTGCTGACACGCTGGCCGATGAGGGCCAATGCACCGCTGATCTGCTCGGGACTGTGCTTCGCCTCGAGCCTGACGACGACCTGATCGGCGACGTCTCCGGCGATCACCTTGCTTCTCGCCCGTTTCGTTACCTTGCGCTCATGCGCCTTGGCCTGCGCCTGCTTGGGACGGTAGCCTCTCTTGCCTGAGTTCCTCGCAATCTCCTTGCTGATGGCTCCCTGACTGAACCCGATGGTTCTGGCGATCTCGGTCTGGGACTTTTTGGCTTTTTTCATTCGGGCGATGATCTTACGGTCCTCCTCGCGGAGGTGGCGGATTTCTTGGGGCATTGTTTGTTTTTGTCGACGCAACCCTGGGGAGTCCGCCCCGCCGCCCCAAACTATTCCTTAGGAGAAAAAATCCGCCTTTCCTTTCAGTTTCAACAACCAAGACAACACTATGAAAACCGTTATTCTCATTGGTGCCAACGGCAAAATGGGCCAAGCTGCACTTACAGGCCTCAAGAATCACAGGATTATCACCGCAAGCCGCTCCGGCGACGGCTGCGACCACATTGTCGATATTACAAGCAAGTCCTCGATCAAAGGGCTTTTTGAAAGGGTCGGCAAGTTCGATGCGGTCGTCAATACCGTGGGCTATTGCGAATATGCTTCCTTCAGCGAAATGACGAGCGCACAGTGGGACACGACCATCCAGAGCAAACTGCTAGGTCAAATCAATCTGGTAAAAGTCGGACTCGACTACATCAATGATGGTGGCTCATTCACACTGATTTCGGGCATCCTCAACGTGAAGCCAATTCCTCTTGCGATCGCTGATGCCACAACGAGCGGCGCCATCGACACCTTCGTTCAGTGCGTTGCCCATGAGCTTCCCCGTGGCATCCGCATCAATGTAGTCAATCCGACGGTTCTCGAAGAGGCGTGGGGAGTCTATGGCGAAATGATGCCGGGCTTCCAGCCGGTTCCGGGCGCCCTGGTCGGCAAGGCGTTCGAGCGTTCTGTCGATGGATTTATCACTGGCAAGGTCCTGTTCGTAGACGCCTGACCGTGGAAGCAATCGGCGTGGGAACTTCTTAGGCAGTCGTGCCGGACCGCGCCCAGGCACTTCACATACCCAGTCTCGACCCCGTCAAGCCCGTGCTACCCACATTTCAGGTGTGCAATCGGGTCCCCGGGAGTAGCTAACTCCCGGGTCCCACACCACCCTGCGTACAGCTCCGTACAGGACGGTTCCAATCAGACTCGGGCATCAGGCCCGTAGTAAAGAACGATCCAGACGGCTTTGACTCCGCTGCGCTCCGTCCATGCGGTTTGGCTTAGCGTGTTTTCCGTGCCGCTTCATGAAGAGCTCACCGGGACAATTTGATGTTGTTCAGCGCGTGGCGCACGATTTTGTTCCGGCCCGGTCCCTGCCCGGTAACGGCTCAGAACAAATCCTGCTGCGGATCATCCGGCCGCGGCGGCGGGGCTGGCGCGCCGATTTTCTGATAGGCGGTGGGCATGGCCATCCGGCCGCGCGGCGTGCGCATGAGATAGCCCTGCATGATGAGGAAGGGCTCGTGGACTTCCTCGATGGTCGCCGCGTCCTCACCCACGGCCACGGCGAGCGAGTTGAGCCCCACCGGGCCGCCACCGAATTTGTAGATCAGCACTTCCAGCAGGCGCTTGTCCATTTCATCGAGCCCTTGGGAATCGATCTCGATCATGGCCAGCGCCGCATCCGCGATTTCACCGCTGATGTGGCCGCCGCCGCGCACCTGGGCGAAGTCGCGCACCCAGCGCAGCAGCGCATTGGCCACGCGCGGCGTGCCGCGCGAGCGCGAGGCCACCTCCAGCGCGCCGGGCCGGTCGATCGGCACGTCCAGCAGACCCGCGGAGCGCTCGATGATGAGGGCGAGCTCCTCATGGGTGTAATAATCCAGCCGGTTGACCAGGCCGAAGCGCGAGCGCAGCGGCGCGGTGAGCATGCCGGAGCGGGTGGTGGCGCCCACCAGTGTGAAACGCGGCAGGTTGATCTGGATCGAGCGCGCGGAGGGACCGGAATCGATAATGATGTCCAGCCGGTAATCCTCCATCGCCGGGTAGAGGTATTCCTCGATGGCGGGGTGCAGGCGGTGGATTTCGTCGATGAAAAGGATGTCGCCCTTCTGGATGTTGGTGAGGATGCCGGCGAGGTCGCCGGCTTTTTCGATCTGCGGGCCGGAGGTCGTGTGGAGCTGGGTGCCGGCGGCCTTGGAAATCAGATTGGCCAGCGTGGTTTTGCCGAGGCCGGGCGGGCCGGAGAGCAGGACGTGGTCGAGCACGTCGCCGCGTTGCTTGGCCGCCTCGAGCATGAGCAGCAGCCGGTCCTTCACCTTTTCCTGGCCGATGAATTCGGAAAACGCCGGCGGGCGCAGCGAGACATCGAAGGCCGTGGCCGGCGCGGCGGTGGTTTTCTGGTAGAAGTTCTCGGACATCGGGCGGGCGGAGGGGATTGGAACCCAGCCATGCGCCGGAGAGAAGCGCGGAATTTCCGGAAGCCGCCGCTTCAACTCGGGTTGCCGAGTTTTTCGAGCAATTCCGCGTGGGGCAGGCCGGGGTATTTTTCCGCCAGCTTTTTGGCGTCCGCCGCCCTTGCCGGGTCCGGCTTCTTGCCCTCCGCCATATCGATAAACCGGTTGTAATGCTTGAGGCAGAACTTGTGGATGTACTTTGCCTGGAGCCGGCGATGGAGCCGGGAAAAATCCGCATCGACTGGATCGACCTCGGATACGCCCGCGGCGACGGCGCGGACTGGGTGCCCATGCCGATGAAATTCAAGACCGTGCCCCGGTGATCCACGGCTCAGTGAGCGCGCCCCGTGAAGGCGCGCAGCAAGGCCAGATAGACCCGCGAGCGCGGCACCTTGACTCGGGTCTGGAACGGAGCCTCCCGCAGCAGATCGAGCGTCTCGCGGGCCAGCATCGCCGGCAGCACGCTGGCCACACGCAGGCGCCGGGAAACCAGCGCATCCGCATAAACAAAACCCTCCCCCACCCACTCGCCGGCGCGGTCCAGCCAACGCAGGCGCATTTCCAACAAACGCTGCGTGTCGTGCGGATCCGGCAATGGCAGATAACAGCGGCCGTGCGCCAGATCCTGCGCCATGTCTCGCAGGATGTTGACGAGTTGCAGGCCCTTGCCATAGGCGATGCCGCGCCCGATGAGCGGCTCCGCGGGTTGTTTGGAAAACGTTTCGCCCAGCGTGAGGAAACCGAGTTTCGTCCAGAACGCGCCGACGCAACCAGCCACACGCCACGCATAGTCCTCCAGCTCGGCATCGTTTGACAGGGCGGCCGCTTGCTCGCGATCCGCCGCGCCGAAGCGCTCAAGATCGAGTTTCTGCCCGCTGATGATGATTGCCACCACTTCGCGGACAAGCTGCGCCTCAGCGGCGGGCAGGCGTTCGAGCCAAGCGAAAAGATCGTCCGATTTTTCTAACAAGGCGCGCTCCCACGGATCGCTGACGGCGTTGCGAACCTGCCCCGGCCAGCGGGGCGGCACCTCATCGCCGGTCAGGGCGCGGTGGAACCAATCGAGACAGAGCAGGCGCGCCTCGGCAGGAGCGGCGGCGGAGTCCGCCAGCGTGTCGCTGGTGCGGGCCAGCAGGTAGCCGAGGCTGGCCGCGCCGCGCATCGGCCCGGGCAAGAAGCGCAGCGAAAGGTAAAACGAGCGGGAAACCCCCTTGAGAAGATGATTGGATGAAGGTCCCGGCACGGTGGCGAGCTAAGCATCGCGCAGTCAGCCCGGCAAGATCATGCGGACGTGATGGAGGAAATGGCCGCTTGCCCTTGCGCGCGGCCCGCGCCAGATTTCTAGCACAATGAACGAGCAGAAACGCGAATTCGGCGACCGGGAGAGAGTGAAACTCGAGCGGCTGGAACTCGCGCTCAAGGCCTCCAACGAGGGCATCTGGGACTGGTGGACGGACCGCGACGAGATCTACTACTCGCGGCGCATTCTTGAGTTTCTCGAGTGTGGCAAGGCCAACGCCCCGCATCTTTTCCTGCCGCCCTTCGATTACATCCATCCGGACGAGCGCCGCGCGTTCCAACTGGCGGTGGAGCAGGCCATGCAGGACGGCGGCCCGGAAACCCTGGCGGTGGACGCCCGCGTGCGCACCGGCGGCGGGGACTGGCGCTGGCTGCGCATCCGCGGCACGGTGGTCCGGGACCGCGCGGGCAAAACCTTCCGCATCGCCGGATCGATGATCAACATCAACCGCCGCAAGGAGGCCGAGGCACAGGTGGAGGAGGAGCGTTTCCTGCTGCGGCAACTCATCGACCACGTTCCGGTGCATGTTTACTTCAAGGATCTGGCATCGCGTTTCGTGATGGCCAACAAGGGCTTGGCCGAGTGGATGGGCCTCCGCGAGGGCTCCGAACTCACCGGCATGCACGACCGCGATTTTTTCGACGAAGACCATTGGAAACCCGCCGAAGCCGACGAGAGGCGCATCATCGAAACCGGCCAGCCCATCACCGACCAACTCGAGCGCGAGGTCTGGAACGAGCGCCCGGAAACCTGGGTGATGACCTCCAAGTTCCCATGGCGCGACCGCTCCGGCCACCTCAAGGGCATCTTCGGCGTCTCCAGCGATGTCACACGCATCATCCGCGCCCAGCGCAACGCCACCGAGCTGGCCGCCGAGCTGCAACGGAAGAACGAAATCTACGAGGAGGAACTGCACCTCGCCCGCGAGATCCAGCACGCCTTCACCACCCGGGTTTTCCCAAGCGTGGAGGACCCGTGCCAGCGCATCGGCTTCGGCTCGCGCTACGTGCCCATTTCCGGTCTGGCCGGGGATTTCTTCGAGGTCATCCCGCTGCGGCATGACTGTGCCGGCGTGCTCATTTGCGATGTGATGGGCCACGGCGTGCGCTCCGCCTTGGTCGTGGCCATGCTGCGCGGGCTGCTTGAAAAGCAAAACTCGCAGGCCGGTGATCCCGGTGCCTTTCTGCAAGGCCTCAACGAAGGGCTGGCCGCCATTCTCGAGCGCGCGGGCACCATCATGTTTGCCACGGCTTTTTACGGCGTGATGGATCTGCGGGCGGGCACGCTGTCCTATGCCTGCGCGGGGCATCCCGGCCCGGTGATCGACGGCCCGGGCGGCGTCCGCCAGATCGCCACCGCACGCGATCAGCGCGGCCCCTGCCTGGGCCTCAGCCGGGAGGCCCGCTATCCCGCCGCCACCATGCCGCTGGATACCATCCGCCGCATGATCCTTTTCACCGACGGCATCCTGGAGGCGGAAAACCAGCAGGGTGAACCGTTTTTCGAACAGCGCCTGCTGGAACTCATCGCCAGCCACTCCGGCGACACGCTCGATCACCTGCTCGACGAGATCCTCTCCAGCGTGCTCGCGTTTTCGCAGGCGCGGCAGTTCGACGATGACGTGTGCCTGTTAGGAATCGATGTCTCGCCGGCCGCAGGGACCGGCGAGAGTTGACCCGGCAGCGGCTGTTAGAAGCGGTAGCGCGCTCCGAGTTCGATGAGCACATCGCCATCGATGCCGCCTTCGTAGCTGGAGGAAATGCCTTTTTCCTCGATGTCCCAGTCCTGGTTGTCCATGAAGATGTAGCGCACTCCGGCGAAGATGCCGAAGGAGTCGCTCACGTCATAGGACAAGCCGGCGAAGACATCGCCATAGAAGACGACTTCATCGTCATCGCCGCCGCCCTTGCCGCTGCTGGGATAAGGGGGAGCCACCGCTTGCGACCAACTCCAATCATAGGAGCTGTCCAGAACGGCGACGCCCAGGCCAAGGCCGCCATACCAGTTGAGGCGGTCCGTGATGGCGGCCTCGTATTTGTAGTTCAGGGTGATGGGAATGATGTCCAGATCGATCGAGGCGTCTGCCGTGATCCCGCCAGTGGTTCCGGGAGGCGGAACTTGTCTGTAGCTGGCATCATCCTGAGTGAAACCGATCTCCAGATAGATGGCATGGCTCGCCCGTTCACCGGGCGTGAGATATTCCATGCCGACCTGCAGGTTATACATTTCCTCTTCCAGATCGGTGAGGTAGCCCACGGAGCCACCGATAAACCACTGCCACAGTCCCGCGGCGGGCGCGGGAGCCGTTTCAATGGTTGGAGTTCCCGCCTGAGCGGCGGAGGCAAGGGCA
>Ga0105090_10000890_pt1 | contig 15539 bp, 16 predicted proteins | sample PPLLak3March2015_FD_79110 | JGI IMG/M metagenome (GOLD analysis project Ga0105090, IMG submission 79110) | Freshwater sediment microbial communities from Prairie Pothole Lake near Jamestown, North Dakota, USA - PPLs Lake P7 Core (1) Depth... | ecosystem: Environmental > Aquatic > Freshwater >... | reverse complement strand
GCCATGAATACCTATTTTGAACCAGGTCTACGCCGCGCCGCACTCATTCTTACAGATTCAGAGTTCGTCAAACGTGAGTTGATGGATGTTTTTAGCATACAGACTGAGCGTATCAGACCTGTATTATTGGGGGTAGAGTCCCTGTTTTATCCTAGGACTGTTGAGGAAACTCGGCCGGTATTGAATCGCCATGATCTGGTGCATGGCCGGTATCTTTTAGCCGTGGGCACTCTCGAACCCAGGAAGAATCTGCAGGTTGCATTACGTGCCTATATGCAGCTGCCACAACAAGTTCGCAAGCATTTTCCACTTGTGCTGGTGGGTATGAATGGATGGCACACATCAGAGCTGGAACAACAAATTGCTCCTTTGGTACGCGCGGGAGAAGTTCGCCAGATCGGTTATTTGCCACGGGAAGAGCTGGTTATGTTAATTGCCGGGGCCTTGACCCTGATTTACCCTTCCATTTACGAGGGCTTTGGTTTGCCGCCACTGGAAGCGATGGCTTGTGGTGTGCCGGTCATTGCTTCGGAAGTTTCATCGCTGCCGGAAGTCGTGGGTGATAGCGGCCTGCTCATTAATCCTCATGACGATGCAGCATTGGCTCAAGCCATTCAAAAACTGATTACAGATCCTGACGTCAGGCAGCAGCTATCTCAGAAAGCACTGGCAAGAAGCGCCGAATTCACATGGGACAAATGTGTCAGGCAAACCGTTGATGTGTACCGTCAGGCACTGAATGGCAGTTGAATTGAATCTTTCGGTATTACATATATATCGTACTTACTTCCCGGATCCGCCCGGAGGCTTGCAGGAAGCTATACGCCAGATTGCGCTTGCGACAGGTGCTCAGGGTGTGGCTAATACGATTTTCACGCTTTCACCGCAACCCCACCCAGCCCTATTGTTGCGACCGGAAGCACGAGTGGTGCGCAGTCGCTCATGGATAGCTCCGGCTTCGTGCGATATTGGTGGCGTTGCATCATTCAAGGCTTTTGAGCGCTTGACCCGCGAAGTTGATGTGTTGCACTACTTGTTTCCCTGGCCTTTCGCCGATGTGTTACATGCGGTTACACGTCCGGATAAACCGGTGGTGCTGACTTACATTTCGGATGTGGTGCGCCAGCGCTGGCTCGGTGCTGTCTACGCGCCATTGATGTGGCATACTTTACGACAGGCGCGTGTTATAGTTGCCAATTCTCCAACTTATGCGCGAACGAGTCCGGTGCTGTCGCATCCCGATATTCGTGGCAAGGTACGGATAATTCCGCTGGGGATCGAAGAAAGCTCGTATCCAAAGGATGGTGATAATGCAGTTTTTAACCGGTTAGGCGTTGAGGCGGATGAGCCTTATTTTTTGTTTATTGGCGTTTTGCGCTATTACAAAGGTGTGCAATTCTTGGTGCGGGCGGCAAAGACCTTAGGCGCGAAAGTGGTGATTGCCGGATCCGGTCCAGAGGGTGCAAATTTGCAAGCGCTGGCCGCAACGGAGGGGGCAGGCAATGTGGTGTTTGCCGGACAGGTAAGCGATACAGAAAAAGTTGCGCTTCTGAAGCGCTGTCTGGCGCTAGTGCTACCTTCGCATTTGCGATCAGAGGCATATGGCATGGTGTTATTGGAAGCGTCGATGTTTGGCCGGCCGTTAATTTCTTGTGAGATTGGAACCGGGACTTCGTATGTAAATGCGCACGAAGAAACTGGCTTTGTCGTTGAACCTCAATCACCGGCGGCGTTAGCTTTGGCCATGAATACGCTGCTGAATGATGATGCCCTGTCAGCTCGAATGGGTGAGGCGGCGCGCAGCCGCTATGAAAAGCTTTTCTCAGGGCCGGCACTAGGCCGCGCTTATGCGGACCTTTTTCGTGAGGTTGCAGATAATGACTAAAGTGTTAATAACTGGCGTGAATGGGTTTGTCGGCAAAACGCTGAGTGATGAACTGGTTATTAAAGGTTTCAATGTCAATGGTACAGTTCGGTCAGTGATGTCGGTTGATTTTCCAGGCGCTGTTACCAAATTTGTTATTAAGGATATAGACTCAAAAACAGATTGGCAAAACGCATTAGAGAGTGTCGATGTGGTCATTCATCTCGCAGGCCGTGTGCATGTTATGAAAGACACGGCTATTGATGCTTTGTCAGAGTTTCGCAGAGTAAATGTTGAAGGTACCTTGAATCTTGCCCGGCAGGCAGTTGAGGCTGGCGTGCAGCGTTTCATTTTCATCAGTTCGATTAAAGTGAACGGTGAAGGTTCGATTTTGGGGCAGCCTTATACTCCTGAAGATCAGCCGGCCCCGGTAGATCCTTACGGTATTTCCAAGCGCGAAGCCGAAGATGGGTTACGTCAGTTAGCCAGTGAAACGGGTATGGAAGTGGTAATCATTCGTCCGCCTCTGGTTTATGGGCCAGGTGTGAAGGCCAATTTCCAGAGTATGATGCATTGGCTGGATAAAGGTATTCCTTTACCTCTGGGCGCGATTCATAACCGGCGCAGTCTGGTTTCATTGGATAACCTGATCGATTTAATCGTAACCTGCATTCATCATCCGGCGGCGGCTAATCAGATTTTTATAGCGGGTGATGGCGAGGATCTTTCTACCACCGAATTGTTACAACGTATGGCGGCAGCCTTAGGAAAAAAAGCGTGGTTGATACCTGTACCGAGCTTTATATTAGAGTGGGGCGCGCGCCTGGTAGGCAAGCAAGCGATTACGCAGAAACTATGTGGTTCGTTACAAGTCGATATTTCCAAAGCGCGTGATTTGCTGGATTGGAAACCGCCAGTGAGCGTAGATGAGGCCCTGCGCAAAACAGCTCAATATTATATTAAATTCCACAAGTGATTAAGTTTAGCTGGATTTTTATCATTGCCTTGATTTTGGCAGCAGTATTAACGGGATTATTGCGGCGTTACGCATTGGCAAACAGTTTAATTGATATTCCGAATATACGCAGTTCACATAATATTCCAACACCCCGCGGTGGTGGATTGTCGATTGTTATTGTATTTTTGCTGGGGCTTCCGGTTCTTTCAGAGTTGGGTGTGTTGGCTCCGGATGCAATGTGGGCAATCTTTGGTGCTGGGGCATGGGTGGCTTTGGTGGGGTTTCTGGATGATCATGGTCACATTCCGGCGCGATGGCGATTACTGGTCCATTTTATTGGAGCAGGTTGGGGGCTTTATTCGCTGGGCGGATTGCCTCCCTTGGTGCTATCGATCCCAAGCTCCAATTTGGGAGTTCATACAATTGATCTGGGTTGGCTCGGGCAAATTCTGGGGATGTTATATTTGGTTTGGCTGTTGAACCTCTACAATTTTATGGATGGTATTGATGGATTGGCCAGTATCGAGGCGATTACTGTCTGCTTGGGTGGAGCGCTTTTGTATCTGTCAGGACCGGATGCTATTGGACTATGGGTTGCTCCTGTATTGCTGGCTATGATTGTTACCGGTTTTTTGATCTGGAATTTTCCACCCGCCAGGATTTTTATGGGCGATGCGGGTAGTGGTTTTTTAGGCATCGTGTTAGGACTTTTTTCCATTCAGGCGGCCTGGATAGCTCCGCAGTATTTTTGGAGTTGGTTGATTTTGCTGGGCGTGTTTATCGTGGATGCAACCTGGACATTGTTTCGTCGTTTTTTGCGTGGTGAAAAAATCTATGAGGCTCATCGTAGCCATGCTTATCAATATGCGTCACGATATTATGGATCGCATAAGAAGGTTTCGCTGGTTATTGGTGTAATCAATATGTGTTGGTTAACACCTCTGGCTCTGTGGGTTGGGCTAGCTGGTCTGAATGCCTTGTTGGGACTGGTGTTGGCTTATTTGCCGCTAATATTGCTGGCTGTTTATTTCCGGGCCGGTGCGAGAGAGCTGGAATGATGCAAGCACGATTGGCGAACTGGTTCATTGGTCTGCAACGACGTAATAAGGCAATTATTCTAATCAGTGCTGATGTGTTTTTTGTCCTGCTCGCACTTTGGTCGGCTTTCTCATTGCGTTGGGGAGTATTTTATATTCCTAAAGGCGATGAATGGTATTTGTTTGCTGTGGCGCCGGTTATCGCAGTGCCTATTTTTGTCAGGTTAGGCTTATACCGTGCGATTATTCGCTATATCGAAATCAGGGCCTTATGGACGATTATTCAGGCGACTACACTTTATGCGCTTGTTTTTGCATTTGTCTTGTATGAATCAGGCATCAAAGTTATTCCTCGAACAGTCTCTCCGTTAAATTGGCTAATTGTTATGCTGCTTGTGGGCAGCAGTCGTTTTTTTGCGCGTTGGTGGTTGGGAGAGACTTATTTTCGGCAGGGCGGCGGTCGAAGCGCTACGGAGTTACGAAAAAAAAATGTCGTGATTTATGGCGCGGGTAGTGCCGGTGTGCAGTTGGCTTATGCGCTAGCGCATGGGCGTGATTTTAGACCGGTTGCTTTTATTGATGATGATAAATTATTGCATAGAAGAAAAATCAATGGTTTGCGGATATATCCCCTCAGTTCTTTGAGTTATTTGATAGACAGACACCAGGTTTCAGACGTTTTGCTGGCAATGCCTTCGGCGAATCGGGCACGCATAAGTGAGCTTATCCGATTGTTGGAACCTTATGCGGTTCATGTGATGTCGATGCCGGGGTTATCTGATATAGCCCAGGGAAGGGTAACAGTTGATGCTCTTCAGGAAGTTGATATTGCCGATCTACTGGGACGCAATCCGGTAGCGCCTGATCAATCTCTGCTTCATGCCACAATTAGCGGCAAAGTGGTTATGGTGACTGGGGCAGGTGGTTCCATAGGATCGGAATTGTGCCGGCAGATAATTAAGTTGCAACCACTTGCGCTGATTCTTTTTGAGATTAGTGAATTCGGGCTTTATGCCATAGAAAAGGAATTGAATCATCTTTTAACCAAAACCAGGGATTTCAAAGATATTGAAATTATTACCGTTCTGGGTTCGGTTACCAACGCAAAACGCATTGAAAAAGTGTGTAAGGCTTTTAAGGTGCAAACAATTTATCATGCAGCGGCTTACAAGCATGTGCCGATGGTAGAGAAAAACCCTGGAGAAGCTATATGGAATAATATCTTCGGAACTTTATATACTGCGCAGGCTGCAATAAGTGCAGGAGTTGAACTTTTTGTCTTAATTTCAACGGATAAGGCAGTAAGGCCGACTAATACGATGGGTGCGACCAAGCGTTTTGCAGAGCTGATTTTGCAAGCGCTGAGTATGGAGACGCGCAATAAACATCACGACTGCATAAATGCAGGAGGTACGATCCCAGGGATGGGGGAGGTAGAACAACGCATGGAGCAGTTGCCGAGAGCAATGCAGGGAGCGATTGCCGAAACCCGCTTCACTATGGTGCGCTTTGGTAATGTATTAGGCTCATCCGGATCTGTGGTGCCGTTGTTTAGAGAGCAGATAGCCAGAGGTGGCCCGGTAACAGTCACGGATGCAAGGATTATCCGCTATTTTATGACCATACCTGAAGCTTCGCAGTTGGTTATTCAAGCCGGCGCTTTGGGTCAAGGTGGTGATGTTTTTGTGCTGGATATGGGGGAACCCATCAGAATTATTGATTTGGCCAAACGAATGATTCATTTAAGCGGTTTGGAAATAAAAGATGAAGATCACCCTTCGGGTGAGATAGAGATCAGTTTTACCGGATTGAGGCCGGGAGAAAAGCTCTATGAGGAACTGTTAATCGGTGACAATGTTTCAGAAACCAGTCACCCAAGAATTATGCGGGCTGAAGAGCAGATTATTCCCTGGGTTGAACTGGAAAAAATGCTGGAGACATTAGAAAAAGCGGCTAAGGATGATGATTTTGTGCGTGTTAGAGAGGTATTGAAGCGAGCTGTTTCCGGTTTTGCGCCTCAGTGCGAAATTGGCGACTTGTTATGGAAGGTAACTCTCAAAAAATAAATCGCCACAGATTCACAGATTATACTTAGTAACTACTCAGCAGTTAGAGAAATGGAACGCAGATAACGCAGATGAATATGATGAGCGCAGATAATTATAAATATTCAGATATTACTGAAAAAATTATTGAGGCATTCTACAAAGGATACAATACGTTAGGGTATGGATTTTTAGAAAAGGTTTATGAGAATGCATTGTTTATCGAACTTGTCACGATGGGTTTGTTCGTTGAAAAACAAAAACAGATAAAAGTTTATTACGAAGGCAAAGAAGTGGGGGAGTATTTTGCAGACTTAATTATTGAAGGATGTGTAATTGTTGAATTAAAAGCAGCAGAAACCTTATGTAAGGAACACGAATTTCAATTAATCAATTATCTGAAAGCAACAGAAATCGAAGTGGGTTTGCTCTTAAATTTCGGGAAGAAACCAGAGTTTAAACGCAAAGTTTTTTCAAACAAGAAAAATTTTATTCAATCATAATTATCAGCGTCATCAGCGTTCTATTTTTGACTTCTGAGTAGTTACTAAATTTATTTATAATTCGTCGCAACTCTAAATACTATAGGCAAAAAAAACCTCCCAATGCGTTGCCGCAGAGGGAGGCGAAAAATCAAGCAGAGCACAATGAGGAGGAACTGCTTGGAGGTATAACACCAGGAGGTAGTTAACTATTAGTGCTTAGCTGTTCAGTTTTGCTCTCATTACAATGTTGCTATAAATAGCAGCAGTGGCAAACAATATGGTTGAAATAATGAATTGACCGGAAATGAAACTCCAGATACCGGCAATAAACATTAAGCTTATAATGATGTCTTTGTTGAAGTTGTTCATTAGTTGGACCCTGTAAAAAATTTAGAAATCTTTATTCAGCTTTGTTGCTGATTTACAAATTTTGTTGCGTTGTTACATGCTTGCTACTATACAGAGATATTTATTGTATACAATAGGTCAAATAATAAATTAATTATTTCTTATTTAGAAATTATATGCAATGTCAAGACTTTTATTGATATGAAGAAAGCAAAAGATTTAAGGTGCAGTGTTCAAATGGCTGGTTCTGTGTTGTGCCTGATTAATGAGGTTTAAGTGGATAAATTAACGAGTATGACCGTTTTCGTTCGTGTTGCTAAAGCCGGAAGTTTTGCGGGCGGCGCTCGCGAGTTGGGAATTTCCAGAGCAATGGCGACCAAGCATATTATGCAACTTGAAGGTAGTTTGGGAACGCGTTTAATTAATCGTACTACACGGAGTTTAAGCCTGACCGATGTGGGCGTATCATATTTCGAACGCTGTCAGCAGGTGCTGCATGATGTTGAAGAAATGGAGTCCGCAGTAACACATTTGCAGACGGAACCTCGGGGGCTGTTAAAAATCAGTGCGCCGCCAGCCATTGGCGCTACCCATATTGCGCGTGCTGTGGCGGAATTTTTAAAAATACATACGGATTTAACGGTTGAAATGATTTTGCAGGGCAGCCCTGGCGATTTGATTGATGAGGGCATTGATGTAGCTATTTATCTAGGTGCTTTAGATGATACCAGTATGGTTGCCCGGAAATTAGCCAGTTCTTCGCTGGTTGTTTGCGGGTCACCGGATTATTTGCAGCGTTATGGTATTCCACAGACACCGGATGATTTGGCCGAACATAGCTGCCTGGTTAATTGGGCAATTTCTCCGCGCAATAAATGGCAGTTTAAATGTGAAACAGGATTTAAGGTAGTCACTGTTTCCGGGAGAATGCAGGCTAATGCGGCTCACCCGATTCGAATTGCGGCAATTAATGGCTTGGGATTAGTGATGTTGCCTACCTACATTGTTGGCAAGGATATTGAAAATGGCACACTCAAAGTGGTCTTGGAAAATTACCCATTGCCACCTTTGGATATACATGCAGTTTATCCGCATAGAAAATATTTATCCGCTAAGGTCAAAGGTTTTATGGATTTTTTACAGATGTGGCTGGAGCATCGCGTGAGTATGCCTGGAACCGAATAATGGATACAGTGATTAGTAAATGGAATCGTATTTATCGTCAGCTTGATCAAGAGAGTTATTCTGCTGTTCAGGTTTTGATTGAAAATGATTTCCTGTTACCGACGACCGGGACGGCACTCGATTTGGCTTGCGGGTCGGGTGCTAATGCAATATTTTTGGCAGAACTTGGATTGGCGGTGACTGCCTGGGATATTTCTTTTGTCGCCATAGATAAATTGGCGGCTTATGCTGTTCAGCAAGGGCTAAATATCAATGCTTGCCAAGAAAAAATCACAGCAAATAGTTTTAACGAATACTGTTTTGATGTCATTGTTGTGAGTCGATTTCTTGACCGTACACTAAGTGATGCGATAATAGGGGCACTTAAACCGGATGGATTGCTTTTTTATCAGACTTTTACGCAAGAAAAAACAAGCCAAAAACCTCCCAATAATCCCGATTATCTGTTGGCTGAAAATGAGCTGTTGGCACTATTTTCGCCGTTGAGGGTAATTTTTTACCGAGAAAACGCTTTGATCGGCGAACAGCTACGGGGTTTAAGAAATGAGGCTCAGTTTGTCGGCCAGAAACGTAAATAATGAGTTAACACAATGATAGAAAATTTAGAACCGCAACAGGCTTGGGATTTGTTGCAACAGAATACTGACGCCGTATTGGTGGATGTGCGAACAAAAATTGAACATGCTTTTGTTGGGCATCCCCCAGGCTCGATTCATATTGCGTGGAAAGAAGCGCCTGACTGGCAGGTTAACCCGGCATTTGTTGCCGAGGTTGAAAAACGTGTGCCTGATAAAAACGCACCAGTTTTATTGCTATGCCGTAGCGGACAGCGTTCGCTGGATGCTGCAAAAGCACTTGAAGTGAAAGGTTATCAAAGGCTTATCAATATTGTTGACGGTTTTGAAGGTCCCCTGGATGAAAATAATCATCGAGGTACCCTTGGCGGCTGGCGCTTCAATGGTTTGCCTTGGACGCAGAGTTAATTCTTATCTAGCCTGGATAAACTGGGTCTTGCCAAAAATCCAATTACAGTCTTGATGGTACAATCACCCTCCTTTCTTTGCACACGCTAACAAAAATCCAGCCAAGCAGGGCGCAATCCGAACGCTCATCATGCTACATAGGGTGCGTAAGACGGCACCCTACACTTATTTTATAAAACCCTTAGAGTACACAAAAAGTGATCGAAAAATTAAGAAACATCGCCATTATCGCCCACGTTGACCACGGCAAGACGACCCTGGTTGATAAGCTATTACAACAGTCGGGAACGTTTGCCGCTCATACCAAGGTAACCGAGCGAATTATGGATTCCAACGATATTGAAAAAGAGCGCGGCATTACCATTCTGGCAAAAAACACCGCGCTGGATTGGAATGGTTATCACATCAATATCGTTGACACCCCGGGCCATGCCGACTTTGGCGGCGAAGTAGAACGTGTATTGTCGATGGTTGATTCCGTATTGCTTTTGGTAGATGCGGTCGATGGCCCGATGCCGCAAACCCGTTTTGTAACCCAAAAAGCCTTTGCTTTAGGTTTAAAACCGATTGTTGTTATCAATAAAATTGACCGTCCTGGTGCGCGTCCTGACTGGGTTGTCGATCAAACTTTTGATTTATTCGATCGCTTGGGTGCAACCGATGAACAGCTGGATTTTCCTATCGTTTATGCTTCGGCAATTAATGGCTATGCCGGTTTGGAGCACACAATAACCGAAGGCGATATGACCCCTTTATTCGAAACGATAGTCGAAAAAGTCAGTCCGCCCCCCGTTGATATGGATGGTCCTTTTAAAATGCAGGTTTCCAGTCTTGATTACAACACTTATGTTGGCGTTATTGGTATCGGCCGTATCCAGCGCGGTAGCATTAAACCTAACCAGCCATTGACGATTGTTAATCGGGAAGGTATCGAGCGCAAGGGCCGCATGCTGCAAATTTTTGGTTTTCATGGCCTGGAACGTGTTGAAGTGCCTGAAGCCCGTGCCGGTGACATCATTGCCTTTGCCGGCATTGAAAATCTGGAAATTTCTGACACCATCTGTCATCCCGATGCTGTAGAAGTCATGCCTCCGTTATCAGTAGATGAACCTACCGTGACCATGACGTTTCAGGTCAATAACTCACCTTTTGCCGGAAGAGAAGGTAAATTTGTCACTACCCGGCAAATACGCGACAGGCTCGATAAGGAATTGCAACATAACGTCGCCCTAAAAGTTGAAGACACGGGAGACCCTGATAAATTCAAAGTATCAGGCCGTGGCGAATTGCATTTGTCTGTTCTGATTGAGAACATGCGTCGCGAAGGTTTTGAAATGGGCGTATCGCGTCCGGAAGTTATCATTAAAGAAATAGATGGTAAAAAGTGCGAACCCTTTGAAATGGTCACCATTGAAGTGGAAGAAATCCATCAGGGTGCCATTATGGAAAAGCTGGGCGAGCGTAAAGGCGATTTAATCAATATGGTTCCAGACGCCAAAGGTCGTATTCGTCTGGAATATATGATGCCCTCACGCGGCCTGATTGGTTTCCAGACCGAATTTATGACCGCAACGTCAGGTTCCGGTCTGCTCTACCATGTCTTCGACCATTATGGCCCGATGAAACCGGGTGAAGTGGGCAATCGTCAACGCGGCGTGATGATTTCAATGGTTGCAGGCAAAGCTGTGACATATTCATTGCATCCTTTACAAGAACGTGGCGAACTGTTGTTAGTCAATGGCGACGAAGTTTACGAAGGCATGTTAGTGGGCTTACATTCCCGCAGTAATGATTTATGCGTCAATCCCTGCAAACCGAAACAATTAACCAATGTTCGCGCATCAGGTACAGATGAAAGTCTGGTGCTGGCACGGATTCAGAAACTGACTTTAGAGCAGGCACTGGAATTTATTGCTGAAGATGAACTGGTTGAGGTTACGCCAAAGTCCATACGCTTGCGTAAAAAGTTGTTGACGGAAAATGAGCGGAAGAGAGCGGCTAAGAGTTAAGTTTGTAGGGGCAATCCCTTGGATTGATATTTGTAGGTTGGGTTAGCGATAGCGTAACCCAACATTTTGAGCTTCGATGTGTTGGGTTACGGCTATCGCCTAACCCATCCTACGAGCTGTTATGGTGTATAAAGGTAAAAACGGATGACTATGCTTCTCTATTTTTCGTATGGCTCCAACATGTTTACACCTAGATTGTTGAAGAGAGTTCCATCGGCGCAAGTTATTTCTGTCGCACAACTGAACAGCCACAGGCTGAAGTTTCATAAGATAAGCAAAAAAGACGGCTCAGCGAAATGCGATATTGAGAAAACTAACAATCCTGACGATGTTGTTTATGGAGTTGTATTTCGAATGCTTGCTTCTGAAAAACCTGAACTCGATAAGGCAGAAGGGTTAGGACAAGGATATAACGAAAAGCCTGTGTCCATTGTCGGATTGAACGGCGAATCATTTAACGCCGTAACTTACTACGCAACTAATATCGATTCATCATTGAAACCATACGATTGGTACAAAGAGCATGTGTTGCGTGGCGCAAACGAACATAAGTTGCCGCCCGATTACATTAAGTCGTTTATCGAAGCTATTGAATCCATAGCAGACCTCGACACAGAGAGAGAAAAAATGGAACAGTCAATTTACCACAGTTAGCAATGTCATAACCTCAAGTAGCAAGTAGCCGTATGGAGTAAAATGGAATACGGGGAATGGTGGTATGAACTTTCACGCATTCCGCCTTCCCTTATGTGGGCTACTTGCTAAGTAATGAAGTTAGGATTAGCATTAAACTGATTTTAATTTTTCTGTTGGAAATCGATGAAACCCGCAAAGAAAGCTAGACTGGAATTAGAAGTAAAATTAACCGAAATTAATCGGAGTTTGTCTCAGTTAGAAATCGATATCCAAATCCTAGCTTATTCCGCCCTTGAAATGGCTCGACAAGGCGATCTAACATCAGCTAATTACTTTATCCGGCTCCTTATGAAGGATCAGTTTTGGAGGGTGGAGCTACTTATTTCTTGGTTTGAGTCGCATGGAAAACTCAAGTGGAGTAGCCAGAAAAAAAAGCTAGTAAATAATGAGCATGGGAAATGGAATCTAGTAGCGGCTAGAGTAAGTCCTTGGTATGACTCAAAACTATTATTGGAAAACGGTGAGATAGACTATGAGCATGGGCATAAACAGCCTGCATTGGAATCTGGCAAGAGCGATCATAAAGCTTCTTTAAATGCGGATAATTTTTCGTCAGTTATACATCAATTTCTTAAAGAACATCCTCTAAACGACAATCCTATAGGTAAATTTGGCCTTCCAGCAGATAAGGATAGATGGGATCGTTATAAATTGAGAATAAAGAGAAAATGATTCGTCCAATAAAAAGCACCATCGGACATCATGGAGATGGAGCGGTAGCCAAGGGCCGTAGGTTTGGTTAGCGACAGCGTAACTCAACCTTTTGAGCTTCGACGTGTTGGATTGCGGCTATCGCCTAACCCAACAGGTCCCTTATATTAAAGTTTACACAATGACTGATTATCAAAATGACTTTTATAGCTGGACGCGTGAACAAGCGGAATTGCTAAGGTCAGGACGGTTTGATGAACTGGATATTGTTAATCTTATTGAAGAAATAGAAACATTGGGTAGAAGTGAAAAGCGTGAACTCGAAAATCGTCTTACTGTATTACTGGTTTATCTTTTAAAATGGCAGTATCAACCTGCCCGGCGTGGCCAAAACTGGCAATTGACCATTCAGGAACAACGTCTTGAGCTTTTCGATGTATTAAACGATAACCCCGGTTTAAAATCTCAATTGCAAGCATTATTAACACATTCTTACCGGAAGGCTAAAATCAGGGCTTCCAAAGAAACCGGTTTAGATATTGACGACTTTCCAAGCACTAGCCCTTGGGAGTTTGCTCGACTCATGGATGAGGCTTTTTTTCCGGATTAAGTGTAGTGGGGCGAAGCATTTCCGCCCACCGGTTTATCAGCCAATGGTAGGCAAAAAATGTTATTCACCCATACTATTTGAAAAAACATGACTCAAAGAATCGCCGAAGTCGAGCGCAACACGCTCGAAACCCAAATTAAAATTAAAATCAATCTGGATGGAACGGGTAAAGCTTCATTCATAACCGGGGTGCCTTTTCTTGAACACATGCTCGATCAAATCGCACGGCATGGCCTGATTGATATGGATATTAATGCCAAAGGAGATTTGCATATTGATGCCCATCATACTGTGGAAGATATCGGTATTACTTTAGGTCAGGCCTTTGCTCAGGCAATTGGCGATAAAAAAGGCATTTATCGCTATGGACATTCCTACATACCATTGGATGAAGCTTTGTCTCGGGTAGTCATTGATTTTTCCGGTCGCCCGGGCTTGTTTTATGAGGTTAAATATCCGAAAGCCATGATAGGCAGTTTTGATGTGGATTTGTTCAGGGAGTTTTTCCAAGGGTTTGTGAATCATGCCGGTGTGACCTTGCATATTGATAGCTTGAAAGGAGCAAATGCTCACCATGTTGCCGAAACCATTTTTAAAGCCCTGGGGCGTGCTATCCGCATGGCGATTACCGCTGATACACGAATGGCAGGTATAATGCCGTCAACCAAAGGCAGTCTTTAGCCTTGAATTTTTGAACTTAAAATTGTCTTATGTCTTCTGTTGCTGTTATTGATTACGGAATGGGTAATTTGCATTCAATTGCAAAAGCCTTACAACACGCCGCCCCTGATGTAGATGTACAAATTGTTTCTGATGCGGATGTAATTTTGCAAGCAGATCGCGTGGTTTTTCCCGGCGTTGGGGCGATACGCGATTGTATGCAGGCTCTCGATCAATCGGGTTTATCGGCTGTTATCCAAAGTGTTGCCAAAACTAAACCGTTGCTGGGTATTTGCTTAGGGATGCAGGCCTTATTGACGGACAGCGAAGAAAACGGCAATACCCGAGGGCTGGGCATTGTTTCGGGACATGTTGTGCACTTTCCTGATGCGTTAATGGATAATCGCGGCAATAACCTGAAAATTCCACACATGGGCTGGAATCAAGTGCATCAAATGCCACACCCGTTGTGGGACAAGATTCCACAGGACAGCCGTTTTTATTTTGTGCATAGTTACTATGCAGTACCCGATGACGTTTCTGTGGTAGCGGCGACCACGGATTATCCCAATGCTTTTGCCTGTGCTTTGGGTAAAGATAATGTTTTTGCCGTACAATTTCACCCGGAAAAAAGTCAGGCAGTCGGTTTACAGCTGCTAAACAACTTTTTGCATTGGGATGGTCAAGTTTAAATCTATACAAGTTGTTAAGGATTAAGTATTTATGTTGTTAATACCCGCTATCGATTTGAAAGAAGGAAAATGTGTGCGCTTACGACAGGGACGTATGGACGATGACACGGTTTTTTCTGATGATCCCGTGGCCGTTGCTGGTAAATGGGTTGCTGCTGGCGCGAAAAGAATTCATTTGGTCGATTTGGATGGTGCTTTTGCCGGTAAACCAGTCAATGCCAATATTATTAAAGCCATAGTCGCAGCTTTCCCTGATGTTCCTGTTCAGATAGGTGGCGGTATTCGTGATGAAGAGACTATTCAGGCTTATCTGGATGCAGGTGTTGAATACGTTATTATTGGTACCAAGGCGGTTAATGAACCCCATTTCGTCAGTAATATGGCTCTGGAATATCCCCGGCATATCATAGTTGGTCTGGATGCCAAAGACGGTAAAGTGGCGATAGATGGCTGGTCGAAACTGTCCAAGCATGATGTGATCGATCTGGCGAAACACTTTGAGGCAGACGGGGTGGAGGCCATTATTTATACCGATATCTCCAGAGACGGCATGATGCAGGGTGTCAATGTAGAGGCGACTGCACGATTGGCGCGGGCAATTAAAATCCCGGTCATTGCCTCGGGCGGCATTACCAATATCGATGATATTAAGGCCCTGGGCGCTGTGGCTCATGAAGGTATCATGGGCGCAATTACCGGACGTGCGATTTATGAAGGCACGCTGGACTTTGCCGAAGCTGAAAAATTAGCAGAATCGTATTCAGTATCATGAGCTTGGCTAAACGTATTATTCCCTGCCTGGATGTCGATAATGGCCGAGTTGTTAAAGGCGTTAAATTTGTTGATATTCGTGATGCCGGTGACCCTGTAGAAGTCGCCAGACGTTATGACCGTGAAGGTGCAGATGAAATCACTTTTTTGGACATTACCGCCACTCATGATAACCGTGACACAATTGTCCATGTCGTTGAGCAAGTGGCCAGTGAAGTATTCATCCCGTTGACGGTAGGAGGCGGCATCAGGACTCTGGACGATATTCGCCGCATGCTCAATGCGGGAGCGGATAAAGTCGGCATTAACAGTGCTGCGGTGTCAAATCCGGAATTTGTCCGCGAAGCCGCACTGCGTTTTGGTTCACAATGTATTGTTGTGGCGATGGATGCTAAAAAAGTGAGTCAACCTAACGAAGCCGATCGATGGGAGATTTTTACTCATGGTGGACGTAAAGCGACCGGGATAGAGGCCATTGGTTGGGCAAAAAGAATGGTCGAATACGGTGCTGGAGAAATTCTGTTAACCAGCATGGACAGAGATGG
>Ga0105090_10000888_pt1 | contig 15570 bp, 18 predicted proteins | sample PPLLak3March2015_FD_79110 | JGI IMG/M metagenome (GOLD analysis project Ga0105090, IMG submission 79110) | Freshwater sediment microbial communities from Prairie Pothole Lake near Jamestown, North Dakota, USA - PPLs Lake P7 Core (1) Depth... | ecosystem: Environmental > Aquatic > Freshwater >... | reverse complement strand
CGCGAGCTACCTGCTCTTCGAGCAGGGCTACTGCCAGGAGCTGATCACGCTGGGCTACCACGACACGATGAAGCGCCGCGAGGAGGTCGAGGCCTTCCTGGGCGGCGCGATGTGCGCGGTGCCGGGCGCCTACGCCCGCACGGTGAAGTTCTTCGTGCCGCAGAAAGCCGAAGCCCCGCCCGCCGCCGGATCCTGACGATGGCCCGGCCCGAACCGCACGCACTCGCCGACTACCCGCACACCCAGGCCGTCACCACGCGCTGGATGGACAACGACGCCTACGGGCACGTGAACAACGTCGTGTACTACTCGTATTTCGACACGATCGTGAACGCGTGGCTCATCGCGAAGGGCCTGCTCGACGTGGAAAAGGGCAACCCGATCGGCCTGGTGGTCGAGACCGGCTGCCACTATTTCGAGGCGCTCACCTATCCGGAGACCGTGACGGCGGCGATGCGCGTGGCCCACGTGGGCACTTCCAGCGTGCGCTACGAGATCGCGCTGTTCGGCGAGGGCCGGACGCGCGCCGCCGCCCAAGGGCATTTCGTGCACGTCTATGTCGATCGCGAGAGCCGCCGTCCGGCCCCGTTGCCGCCCGAATGGCGGGCCGTGTTCGCGACGATCGCGGCGACGAGGACGCCCTGACGGGCGTTGCTAGGCGCCCGCCAGCACGATCCGGTTGCCGAGCCGGGCGGTGAGCCACTGGCCGATGGCGGCCACCTCCTCCGCGCAAACCGAGTGGGGCATCGGGTATTCGTGCCACTCCGGCCGGATGCCCCTCGCCTCGAGGGCTTCCCGCGAGGACCGCGCGAGGGACAGGGGAATGACCGGGTCTTCCGTGCCGTGGGCCATGAAGACCGGGATCGACGCGTTGGCATCCGAGGCTTCCGCCGGCAGCTTCTCGGCGAGCGGCAGGTAGGTCGACAGGGCGAGGATGCCGGCGAGGGTCTCGCCGTGGCGAAGGCCCGTGTGCAGCGCGATGGCGCCGCCCTGCGAGAAACCGGCCAGCACGATGCGGCCCGCGGCGATGCCGCGAGAGCGCTCGCGCTCGATCAGCGCCTCGACGCTCGCCTGCGATTCGCGGATGCCCGGCTCGTCAGGCAGGCGGCCGATGTCCGACATCGCGATGTCGTACCAGGCGCGCATCCGGTAGCCGTTGTTGATCGTCACCGGGCGCACCGGCGCGTTCGGGAAGACGAAGCGCACCCCGAGGTCCTCGGGAAGGTCCAGCTCGCGCACGATGGGGACGAAATCCCAGCCGTCGGCACCCAGGCCGTGCATCCAGATGACGGTGGCGGAGGGCTCGGGGCCCGTCGTGAGTTCGACGCGCTGCAGGTCTTCCATGCTCAGGCTTTCGGGGGTCGTATCGCGTTCTTGGGTCGGAAGGCCTTCACGACGTCCTCGCGGGTTTCGAGGTAGGGGCCCTGGATGAGGTCGATGCAGTAGGGCACGGCGGCGAATATGCCGGGCACCATCGGCTTGCCGGCTTCGTCCTTGAGCCCCTCGAGCGTCTCGCGGATGGACCTGGGCTGGCCGGGCAGGTTGAGGATGAGGGCCTTGCCGCGGATCACGGCCACCTGCCGCGACAGGATCGCGGTGGGCACGAAAGCGAGCGAGATGCGCCGCATCTGCTCGCCGAATCCCGGCATTTCGCGCTCGCCCACGGCGAGCGTGGCTTCGGGCGTCACGTCGCGCGGGGCGGGGCCGGTGCCTCCGGTGGTGATGACGAGGTCGCACTTCGCCTCGTCCACCAGCTCGCGCAGCGTAGCCTCGATCACGGGGCGCTCGTCCGGGATGAGCCGGCGCTCGAAGACGAGCGGGTTCAACAGCGCGCCCGCGAGCCACTGCTCGAGCGCCGGGATGCCTTCGTCGCGGTAGACGCCCTGCGAGGCGCGGTCGCTCGTGGCGACGAGCCCGATGCGCGCCGGGTCGTGCTCGCTCATGGTGCCGGTCCCGAGTCGTTCAGCAGGATCGCGTTCACCAGCTGGAAGAGCTCGCGGTAGCGCTTCGGCGAGCGCTCGGCCTCGCGTTCGGCCCGGGCCTCGGTCGCGAGGCGGCGCAGCTTCACGGGGTCGGCCGACGGGTACTCGGCGACGAAGCGCTCGATCCCGTCCGGCTCGGAGAGCATCGCCTCGCGCCACTTCTCGGCCCGGTGGAAGCGGGCGGTCTCCCGCGTGGCCGGGGCCTTGAACGCCTCGAGCTGCGCCACGAGGGGCTCGGCGTCCAGGTGGCGCATGAGCTTGCCGATGAACTGCAGCTGCCGGCGCAGGGCCTCGTGCTTGGTGATCGAGCGGGCGGCCTCCACGGCCTCGCGCAGCCGGTCGGGCAGCTCGACTTTCGCGAGCTGATCGGGCCGCAGTTTCGTGAGCGCGATGCCGACGGCCTGCAGGTCGTGGCTCTGCCGTTTGCGCTGCGTTTTGCTGATAAGATTCGCGTCTTCCATCGCCTCGAAAACCGCCAGGGTCGCGTGCGCCGCGGGTGCGTTTCACGCGCCCGGCAGAGTGTAGTGGTTTTGGCCTCCGCGCGGTGGCCGCCCTCCCCAAATTCCCCCGCCATGTCCGACGCCCCCACCGCTACCGCGCTTCCGCTCGACCGTCCCGCGCTCGAGGCCGCCTGCCTGCGTGCGCTCGAAATCGCCCGCGCGCGAGGCGCGAGCGACGCCGAGGTCGAATCGTCGGCCGGCGTCGGCCAGTCCGTCACCGTCCGCCTCGACGAGGTGGAGACGGTCGAGTACAACCGCGACAAGGGGCTTTCGGTCACGGTCTACTTCGGCGAGCGGCGCGGCAATGCGAGCACCTCGGATGTATCGGAGGCCGCCATCGCGCAGGCGGTCGACGCGGCCTGCGCCATCGCGCGCCACACCGCGCCGGATCCCGCGGCCGGACTGCCCGACGACGACCGGCTCTATCGCGGCAGCGCCCCCGATCTCGACCTCTGGCACCCGTGGGGGCTCGGCGTGGAGACTGCCATCGGGATCGCCCGCGCGACGGAGGCCGCGGCGCGCGCCGTCGACCGTCGCATCACCAATTCGGAGGGGGCGACGGTGTCCTCGTGGGATTCCGATTTCGTCTTCGCCAACTCGCGCGGTTTCCTGGGCGGCTACCCCGGCTCGCGGGCGAGCATCGGCTGCGGCGTCATCGCCGTCGAGGGCGACGCGATGCAGCGCGACGCGTGGTATGCCTCCGAGCGGGACCCGGCCCGCCTCGAGTCCGCCGAAAGCGTCGGCCGTCGCGCGGGCGAGCGGGCCGTCGCCCGCCTGGGCGCCCGGCGCGTCCCCACGGCGGAGGTGCCCGTGCTCTTCGAGGCGCCGGTGGCCGGCTCGCTCATCGGGCATTTCGTCTCGGCCGCCAGCGGCTCGAGCCTGTACCGCCGCTCTTCCTTCCTGGAGAACGCGGCGGGCAAGGAAATCTTCGCCCCGCTCGTGACCCTGCACGAGGATCCGTTCAAGCCCGGCGGCATGGCGAGCGGCTGGTTCGACGCCGAGGGCGTGGCGACGGCCGCGCGGGACATCGTGAAGGACGGCGTGCTCACCGGCTATTTCCTGTCGAGCTACTCGGCACGCAAGCTCGGCCTGCCCACGACGGGCAACGCGGGCGGCTGCCACAATCTCGACCTGCGCCCCGGCGACGAGGACTTCGCGGCCCTGCTGCGGCGCCTGGGCCGCGGCCTCCTCGTGACCGAACTCATGGGGCAGGGCGTGAACCCGGTGACGGGCGATTATTCGCGCGGCGCGGCCGGCTTCTGGGTTGAAGGCGGGGAGATCCGGTTTCCCGTCGAGGAAGTCACCATCGCCGGCAACCTGCTCGCGATGTACAAGGGCATCGTGGCCGTCGGCAGCGACGTGCTCTCGCGTGGTTCGCGCTCGACGGGCTCCATCCTCGTCGATCGCATGACCGTCGCGGGTCACTAGCCTTTCCCCCGGAGGAGAAACGGATGAAGCGCAGAAAATTCCTGGACGCGGCGGGGGGCGGCCTCGCCGGCATCCTGGCCGCCGGCGCGGCGCCGGCCTTCGCGCAAGGTGCGCCGGTCGAGGTGAAGTGGCGCCTCGCGTCGAGCTTTCCCAAGAGCCTCGATACGCTCTTCGGCGCCGCCGACGCGATGGTGAAGCGCGTCTCGGCCGCTTCGGGCGGCAGGTTCCAGATCCAGATCTTCGCCGCGGGCGAAATCGTGCCGGGCCTGCAGGTGGCGGACGCCGTGCAGAACGGCACCGTTCAGTGCGGACACACGGCGCCGTACTACTACGTGGGCAAGGACCCGACCTTCGCCTTCGGCACCGCCGTGCCCTTCGGCCTCAACGCCCGCCAGATCAACGCGTGGTGGTACGCGGGTGGCGGCGAGGCGCTCATGAACGAGTTCTTCCGCGACTTCGGCTTCCGCGCGATGCTGGCGGGCAACACCGGCGCACAGATGGGTGGCTGGTACCGCCGGGAGATCAAGAGCGTCGAGGACCTGAAAGGCCTCAAGCTGCGCACCGCCGGGATGGCGGGCGAGGTGCTCTCGCGCCTGGGCGTCGTGCCGCAGCAGCTTGCCGCCGGCGACGTCTATTCGGCACTCGAGAAGGGCACGCTCGACGGCGCCGAGTTCGTGGGCCCCTACGACGACGAGAAACTCGGCCTCGCCAAGGTGGCGAAGTACTACTACTACCCGGGCTGGTGGGAGGGCGGGGCCGCCCTCGCGCTCATCGTGAACACCAGGGCGTGGGAGGCGCTGCCGAAGGAATTCCAGGCCATCCTCGAGGCGGCGGCGGCCGAAGCGAACACGCTGATGCTCGCGCGCTACGACGCCGCCAATCCGCCCGCGCTTCGCAAGATCGTCGCCGCCGGCGGGCAGCTGCGGGCGTTCCCCCGCCCGGTGATGGAGGCCGGTTACAAGGCCACGCAGGAGCTCTTCGCCGAGATCGGCGCGAAGAACGCGAAGTTCCGCAAGGTGCACGAGCACATGGCGAAGTTCCTCGAGGACCAGGTGCTCTGGTTCCGCGTCGCCGAGTCCGCCTTCGACAACTTCATGGTGACGGGCCGCAAGTCCGACGCGCCCAGGGCGGCACCGAAGAAGTAGCCCCCGCTACTTGCGCTCGAGGAGCTTCTGCAACTCCTCGTCCGGGTTCGCCGGCCGGGGCTCCTCGGCCGGGATCTCGATCCTTACCTTGTCCGGGTCCGCCTTTCGCGTGTCGTCGAGGAAGTAGGTCACCTGCTTCGGGAACGCGATCACGAGCGCGACCAGCACCAGCTGCAGGCCCACGAAGGGCAGCGCGCCCCAGTAGATGTCCGCGCTCTTCACCTCCTTCGGCGCGACCCCCCTCAGGTAGAAGAGCGCGAACCCGAACGGCGGATGCATGAACGAGGTCTGCAGGTTCACGCACAGCATCACGCCGAACCACACGAGCGCCGCGTCCTCGCCCACCACGGGCGCGAGGATGATCTTCGCCACGGGCGCGAGGAGCGGCACGATGATGAACACGATCTCGAAGAAATCCAGGAAGAAGGCCAGGAAGAACACGAAGAGGTTCACGAAGAGGAGGAACCCCCACACCCCGCCGGGCAGGCTCGTGAGCCAGTGCTCGAGCCACGGGCCGCCGTTCACGCCCTGGAAGACGACGGAAAAGCAGGTGGAGCCGATGAGGATGAACACCACCATCGAGGTGATGCGCATCGTCGCCTCGAAGGCCTTGCGGATGAGATCGCGCAGTTCCGCGATGCGCGCCGCCTTGAGGCCCAGGTACGCGGCGGCCCCGTATCCCGCCGCGATGGCCACCTGGAAGGCCGTCGACTTGAAGGCGACGAGCCCGATGAGGGCGGCGATGCCGCCTGCGAGCAGCAGCGCCTGGAATGCGCGCCGGCCGTCGGCGCCCAGTTCGCGGTGGCGCAACACCGCCAGGAGGATCGCGCCCACCGCGCCCATCGCGCCGCTCTCGGTCGGCGTCGCGAGCCCGAGCGCCAGCGTCCCCAGCACCAGGAAGATGAGCGCCGCGCTGGGGAGGATTCCCCACAGGCACTTGACCACCAGCGCGCGGCCCCGGAGGGTGCGTTCCTCCTTCGGCACCGCTGGCACCCAGTGCGGCTTCACGATCGAGAGCACGAAGGTGTAGGCGACGAAGAGTCCCACCTGCAGCAGCGAAGGGCCCCAGGCGCCGAGGTACATGTCGCCCACGCTCTTGCCGAGCTGGTCTGCGAGCACCACCAGCATGAGCGAGGGCGGCACGAGCTGCGTGATGGTGCCGGATGCCGCGAGCACGCCCGTCGCGTAGCGCATGTCGTACTTGTACCGGATCATCACCGGAAGCGAGATGAGCGCCATCGCGATCACCTGCGCCGCCACCGTGCCGGTGATCGCGCCCAGGATGAACCCCACGAAGATCACCGAGTAGCCCAGGCCTCCGCGCACCGGGCCGAAGAGCTGGCCCATGGCGTCCAGCATGTCCTCCGCCAGGCCGCATTTCTCCAGGATCGCGCCCATGAACGTGAAGAAGGGGATCGCGAGGAGCAACTCGTTCGCGAGGATGGAGCCGAAGATGCGGCCGGGGATCGCCTGCAGGAAAGCCGCGTCGAAGAAGCCCTGGTGGATGGCCACGAGGCCGGCGGCGAGGCCCAACGCCGAGAGCGAGAAGGCGACGGGGTACCCGATGAGCATGACCAGCACGAGCCCCGCGAACATGAGGGGCGGGAACCAGTCGACAGGGATCACTGCACCGGCCTTTCGTAGCGGGGGGCGAGGCTTCCGTCGCCGCGCAGGAGCGCCACGCGCTTGATCACCTCCGACACGCCTTGCAGCGCCACGAGCACGAAGCCGGCCGGCAGCAACAGCTTCACCGGCCAGCGGATGAGGCCGCCGGCGTTGGCGCTCGCCTCCTGCACGTCCCACGACTGCAGGAAGAAGGGCCAGGCGAGCCACGCGATCGCGAGCATCGAGGGGATGAGGAAGAAGACGGTGCCCAGCAGGTCCAGCCACGCCTTGCCGCGCTCGCCCAGGTGCATGTAGGCGATGTCGACGCGCACGTGCTCGTTGAGGCGCAGGGTCTGCGAGGCGCCCAGCATCACGACCCCCGCGAACAGGTACCACTGGATCTCCAGCCACGCGTTCGAGGACAGGTCGAACGCGTAGCGCATCGCGGCGTTGGCGGCGCACAGGAGGCAGGCCGCGAGCACCATCGCGTTCGCGGCCGTGCCGAGCCGGTCGTTCATCGCGTCGATTGCCCGGGCGAGCCGGAGCAGGGCGTTCAAGTCGGTTTCCTCATTCCCACGGTTCGCGGGCCTCCCGCACGATAGTCGCGCGGGGGGCCGGGATGCAATTCCCGGGCGTCGTCCGCCGGGGGCCGCATGATAGAATCCGCCACGCTTTCAATCACTTCGCACCCGCGTCGCACAGTTGTCCCGACGCCTGCCCCCACCATGTTCGCCGACTCGCAGACCCTCGCCGCCACCGATCCCGAACTCTGGCAGTCCATCCGCGACGAATTCCGTCGCCAGGAAGACGGCATCGAACTCATCGCCTCCGAAAACTACGCGAGTCCCGCCGTGCTGGCCGCCCAGGGAACGGTGCTCACCAACAAGTACGCGGAGGGCTATCCGGCAAAGCGCTACTACGGTGGCTGCGAATACGTCGACGTCGCGGAGCAGCTCGCCATCGAGCGCGTGAAGAAGCTCTTTGGCGCCGAGTACGCGAACGTGCAGCCCCACTCGGGCTCGCAGGCGAACCAGGCCGTGTACATGGCGATGCTGAAGCCGGGCGACACGATCCTGGGCATGTCGCTCGCGCATGGCGGCCACCTCACGCACGGCGCCTCCGTGAACCTCTCGGGCAAGCTCTTCAACGCCGTCGCCTACGGGCTCGGCGCCGACGAGGCGATCGACTACGACCAGGTGCGCGCACTCGCGCTCGAACACAGGCCGAAGATGATCGTGGCGGGCGCCTCGGCCTACGCGCTTCGCACCGACTGGAAGCGCTTCAAGGAGATCGCCGAGGAATCGGGCGCGCTGCTCCTGGTGGACATGGCGCACTACGCCGGTCTCGTCGCCGCGGGCCTCTACCCGAGCCCCGTGGGCATCGCGGACGTGGTGACGAGCACCACGCACAAGACGCTTCGCGGCCCGCGTGGCGGCATCATCCTGGCGGGTGCCCAGCACGAAAAGGCACTGAACTCCGCCATCTTCCCGTCGATCCAGGGCGGCCCCCTCATGCACGTGATCGCCGCCAAGGCCGTCGCTTTCAAGGAGGCGCTCGAGCCTTCGTTCAAGTCCTACCAGGCGCAGGTCCTCGCCAACGCCGATGCCATGGCCCGCACGCTCACCGGCCGCGGCCTTCGCATCGTTTCCGGCCGCACCGAGAGCCACCTCTTCCTCGTCGACCTTCGCGCCAAGCGCGTCACCGGCAAGGATGCGGAAGCGGCCCTCGGCAAGGCCCACATCACGGTCAACAAGAACGCCATCCCGAACGATCCGGAGAAGCCCTTCGTCACGAGCGGCATCCGCATCGGCTCGCCCGCCATGACCACGCGGGGCTTCGGCACGGCGGAGGCGGTGCAGGTCGCCGACCTGATCGCCGACGCCCTCGAGGCCCACGCGGACGACGCGAAGCTCGCGGCCCTCGGCGAGACCGTGAATGCGCTCTGCCGCCGTTTCCCGGTCTACGGGCCGGCGATGCGCGCGAGCTACGGCGCCGCGTGAGGACCGGGGAGCGCGCGACGTGAAGTGCCCCTTCTGCGGCGCCGAGGACACGCAGGTCATCGATTCGCGCGTGAGCGAGGAGGGCGACTCGATCCGCCGCCGCCGCCGCTGCCAGGTGTGCGCCAAGCGCTTCACCACCTACGAGACGGCCGAGCTGCGCATGCCGCAGATCGTGAAGACCAACGGCCAGCGCGAGGACTTCTCCACCGCCAAGTTGCGCACCGGCTTCCAGCGGGCGCTGCACAAGCGCCCGGTGACCACCGAGCTCGTCGACGCGGCCATCCAGCGCATCGAGCAGAAGCTCCTCGCCCTGGGCGAGCGCGAGATCGACTCGCGCCGGCTGGGGGAACTGGTGATGGAGGAGCTTCGCAAGCTCGACAAGGTCGCCTACATCCGCTTCGCCTCCGTCTACCGCAGCTTCTCCGACGTCGAGGATTTCCGCGACGTGATCCGCGAAGTGCGGGAGAAGTGACGCGGCGCCGTCCGCCTTGTCCGCCGCGCCACCCTTCACCGCCACCGACCACGCGATGATGTCCCGCGCGCTCGCGCTCGGCGCGCGGGGGCTCGACACCGCCACGCCCAACCCGAGCGTGGGCTGCGTCATCGCGAAGGCGGGCCGGATCCTCGGCGAAGGCTGGCATGCCCGCGCGGGGGAGCCCCATGCGGAGGCCGTCGCCCTCGCCGCTTGCCGGGAGAGCGCAGCCGGTGCCACGGCCTATGTCACGCTCGAGCCCTGCAGCCACCACGGCCGCACGCCGCCCTGCTCGGAAGCACTCGTGCGCGCGGGCGTCGCGCGGGTGGTCGCGGCGCTCGAGGACCCCAATCCGCTCGTGGCCGGCGCGGGCCTTCGCCAGCTGCGCGAGGCCGGCCTCCAGGTCGAGACGGGCCTCCTCGCCGCCGAGGCCACGCAATTGCACCGGGCTTTCCTCGCGCGCCTGTCGCGCGGGCGGCCCTGGATGGTCCTCAAGGCCGGCGCATCGCTCGACGGCCGCACGGCGCTCGCCAACGGCGAGAGCCGCTGGATCACGGGCGAGGACGCGAGACGCGACGTGCACCGCCTCCGGCGCCGGGCCTGTGCCGTGCTCACCGGCTGCGGGACGGTGATGGCGGACGACCCGGAACTCACGGTGCGCCACGTGCCTTGCGAGCGGCAGCCCCGGCGCGTGGTGATCGACAACCGGCTCGAGTTGCCGGACGGCGCGAGGATCCTGCGGGGCGAGCCGCCCCTCGTTCTCACCGTGAGCGGTGACGGCGCCGCCCGGGCGAGGCTCGAGGCGAGGGGCGCGGAAGTGCTGTCCGTCGGTGCGGAAGGCGCCAAGACGGACCTCGGGGCCGTTGCCCGGATCCTCGCGGCGCGGGGCTACAACGAGGTGCTGGTCGAGACGGGCCCGAAGCTCGCCGGCTCGCTGCTTCGCGCGGGCGTCATCGACGAGATCGTCCTCTACCTCGCGCCCTCCTTGCTGGGCGACCTCGCGCAGGGCCTGGTCGCCCTGGGCGAGCTCACTTCGCTCGGCGGGCGCCGCAACCTCGCGGTGACCGACGTGCGCGCCGTGGGGCGCGACCTGCGCGTCTCCGCACGACTGGAGACCTGACATGTTCACCGGCATCGTGACGGCCGTCGGCCGCATCGCGTCCTCGGCCCCCGCCGGCGACGGCGCGCGCCTTCGCATCGACGCCCCCGGATTCGGCATGGACGACGTGGGACTGGGCGACTCGATCGCGATCCAGGGCGTCTGCCACACCGTGGTCGCCAAGGACGGGGATGGCTTCGAGGTGGATTCCTCGGCCGCGACGCTGTCGGTGACCCACGGGCTCGCGGCCGGCCGGCCGGTGAACCTGGAGAAGTCCCTGCGCCTCGCCGATCGCATCGGCGGCCACCTCGTGAGCGGCCACGTGGACGGCGTCGGCACCGTCGTGGCGTTCGATGACCTGGGTGCCAGCTGGCGGCTCGAGGTCGAGGCGCCGTCGGAACTGGCGCGCTACATCGCGAAAAAGGGCTCGGTCGCCGTCGACGGCGTGAGCCTCACGGTGAACGAAGTGGCGGGCGCGCGGTTCGAGATCAACGTGATCCCCCATACCCGGGCCGTGACGACCCTCGGGGGGCTCGCCAGGGGATCGCGCGTGAACCTCGAAGTCGACATGACGGCGCGCTATCTCGAGCGCCTGATGGCGGAGCGGCCCTAGGCTCCGGGGCTCCTTGCGCCCCGAAATGCGCGCCGCGCCGGCGGGCGGGCCCGCCTTCGGGCAAAATGGAGGGCCGAGAAGCGGAGATTTCCCCGTGACCGTCAACCCCACTCCCGAAATCATCGACGAGATCCGCCATGGGCGGATGGTCGTGCTCGTGGATGCCGAGGACCGCGAGAACGAGGGCGATCTCGTTCTCGCCGCGGACTTCGTGACGCCCGAGACGATAAACTTCATGGCCACGCACGCGCGCGGCCTCATCTGCCTCACCCTCACCGAGGAACGCTGCCGGCAGCTGAACCTGCCCCTCATGGTGAGCGACAACCGCTCGCCCCACGGCACGGCCTTCACGATGTCGATCGAGGCGTCCACGGGCGTCACCACCGGCATCTCGGCCGCCGACCGCGCGCGCACCGTGCGGGTCGCCGTGGCGCGGCACGCGAAGCCCTCCGACATCGTCCAGCCCGGCCACATCTTCCCGGTGATGTCGCAGAACGGCGGGGTGCTCGTGCGCGCGGGTCATACGGAGGCCGGTTGCGACCTCGCCGAGCTCGCGGGGCTCACGCCCGCGGCCGTCATCTGCGAGATCATGAAGCCGGACGGCGAGATGGCGCGGCTGCCGGACCTGCTGGAGTTCGCGCAGCTCCACGGGCTCAAGACCGGCACCATCGCCGACCTGATCCGCTACCGCAGCCTCAACGAGAAGCTCGTCGAGCGCGTGGCCGACCGGGGCATCGCGACGCCCTACGGGCCTTTCCGCCTGTGCGTCTACCACGACAAGAGCGCCGACGAGCTGCACTACGCCCTGGTGAAGGGCGATCCCTCGCCGGAACGGCCGATCCTCGTGCGCGTGCACGAGCCGTTCCATTCCCTCGACGTGTTCGATTTCGACGCGAGCCGCCATGCCTACTCCGTGCAGGACGCGATGCGCCTCGTCGCCCACCACAAGGAAGGCGTGATCGTGCTGCTGCGCCGCCACGAGCGCGCCGGGGAGATCCTCGAGCGCTTCTCGCCCGCCCTGGTCGAGGCGAGGGCGGTGCGCAAGTGGGACCCGAAGCTCCACGGCGTGGGCGCGCAGATCCTGCGCGACCTGGGCGTGGGCAAGATGCGCGTCCTCGCGCGACCGAAGCGCATCCCGAGCATGGGCGGCTTCGGTCTCGAGGTCGTCGAGTACCTGTCCCCCGAGGACGCCACGAAAGTGAAGGCCGTATGACCGCCATCGATCCCGACATCCGCGGTGAAGGCATGCGCATCGGCATCGTCTGGAGCCGCTTCAACGAGGACATCGTCCGCGAGCTCCTCACCGCCTGCGACCGCGAGCTGGTGGGCCTGGGCGTGCTGCCCGACGACATCGACGTGGTGAGCGTGCCCGGCGCGCTGGAGCTGCCCCTCGCGCTGCAGGTGCTCGCCCTCGAGCGCAAGGCCTTCGGCCGCCGCTACGACGCGCTCGTCGCCCTGGGCGTCGTGATCCGCGGCGAGACCTACCACTTCGAGGTGGTCTCCAACGAGAGCGCGCGCGGGATCCTGGACGTGCAGCTCGAGACGGGCGTGCCCATCGCGAACGCCGTGCTCACCACGAGCACCGAGGCGCAGGCGAAGGAGCGCGCCAGCGTGAAGGGCGCCGAGGCCGCGCGCGTGGCCGTCGAGATGGTCAACCTCCTGAAGGCGGTGTCCGGATGAGATCCCCGCGCCGGCGCGCGCGCGAGTTCGCGCTGCAGGGCCTCTACCAGTGGCAGCTCACGGGGCAGGGCGCGGGCGCCATCGGCCGCGACCTCGCCGAGCTGGAGGACCACGAGGCCGCCGACCGCGAATTCCTCGACCGCGAGCTCGCGGGCGTCATCGCCTGCGCGGACGAGCTGCGCGGGTTGCTCGAGCCGCTCGCGGACCGCAAGTGGGAGGAGGTGAGCCCCATCGAGCGCGCCATCCTGATGATCGGCGGCTGGGAGCTCCTGCGCCTGCCCGAGGTGCCCTACCGCGTGGCCATCAACGAATCGATCGAACTCGCCAAGCGCTTCGGCGGCACCGAGGGCCACCGGTACGTGAACGGCATCCTCGACCGCGCGGCCGCGAAGCTTCGTCCCGAGGAGGTCGCGGCCGGTCGCACCACTGAAAGAAAGCCCCGCCAGAATGCCGGCCGCGCACCCCGCGCGGTCCCCGAAAAGAAAGCCGACGCATGAGCCCGCACGTGACCCCCGAATTCGAGCTGATCGCCCGTTACTTCAACCGACCCGCCCGCAACGCCGTGCTCGGCGTGGGCGACGACTGCGCCCTCGTCGACGTCGCGAACGGCATGGACCTCGCCTGCTCCGTCGACACGATGGTCGCCGGCACGCATTTCTTCCCCGACGTCGACCCCGAGAACCTCGGTCACAAGGCGCTCGCGGTGAACCTCTCGGACATGGCCGCCATGGGCGCGATGCCCTACTGGGCCCTGCTCGCGCTCACGCTCCCGGCGGTGAACCACGAGTGGCTCGAGAAGTTCGCCAAGGGCTTCTTCGATCTTGCCTCGGAGTTCGATGTCTCGCTCATCGGCGGCGACACCACGCGCGGCCACCTGTCGATGACGGTCACGATCATGGGCGAGGTGCCGGCCGGAGCCTCGCTGAAGCGCAGCGGCGCGCGCGTCGGCAACGACATCTGGGTGTCCGGCAGCGTCGGCGACGCGGCCCTCGCGGTGGCGCACCGCCACGGCCGGCTCGTGCTCGAGGCGGACGATTACCACGAGGCCGTGATGCGCCTCTACGAGCCCACGCCGCGCGTGAAGCTCGGGCAGGCGCTGCGCGGCCTCGCGACCAGCGCCATCGACATCTCCGACGGCCTGCTCGCGGACCTCGGGCACATCTGCAAGCTCTCGAAGGTGGCGGCCACGGTGGAGCTGGAGTCGATCCCCGTCTCGCCCATCGGCGCGAAGCACCTGGGCTCCAAGGAAGGCCTCTCGGCCATCGTGGCGGGCGGCGACGATTACGAGCTTTGCTTCACCGCCCCCCAGAACGCCCGCGACAGCATCCAGGATCTCACGGACGTCCTCGGCATTCCGCTCACGCGCATCGGCCAGGTGGAGAAGGGCAGTGGCGTGAAGCTCCTCGACGAGGCGGGCCGCGCGGTCTCCCCCGATGCCCGCGGTTTCGACCATTTCCCGCCGGCCTGACGTCCGCTTCCTCCTCGCGCACCCGGCGCACTGCATCGCGCTCGGGTTCGGCGCGGGGCTCTCCCCGGTGGCCCCCGGCACCGTGGGCACGGCGGCCGCGCTGCTCGCGTATTTCGCGCTCGCGACCTTCCTGCCGCCCCTCGCGATCGCCTTCCTCGCGATCCCGCTCTTCTTCGTGGGCGTGTGGGCCTGCGGCATCGCGGGGCGCAACCTCGGCGTCGAGGACCACGGCGCCTTCGTCTGGGACGAGATCGTCGCCTTCCTGCCGCTCGCGGCGCTCGCCTCCTCGAGCCTCGCGCTGCAGGCGCTGGCGTTCGCGCTCTTCCGCCTCTTCGACATCTGGAAGCCCTTTCCCATCCGGCAGTTCGAGAAACGGGTGCGCGGCGGCTTCGGCGTCATGCTCGACGACCTGCTGGCGGCCTGCTACGCGTACGTGAGTTTCGCGATCATCGTCCTCGTCGCCCACCGATCGCTGGGCCTTGCCTGATCCGCCGGAGCCCCGCGTGAAGAGCTGGCCCTATCCGCGCCTCTTCGCCCACCGCGGCGGCGGTTCCCTCGCGCCGGAGAACACGCTCGCGGCCCTGAAGCTCGGCGCCTCGCTCGGCTATCGGGCGAGCGAGTTCGACGTGAAGCTCTCTCGCGATGCGGTTCCCTTCCTCCTGCACGACGCGAAGCTCGAGCGCACCACGAACGGCGCGGGGATCGCGGGTGAACTCGACTGGACCGCGCTCGCGGGTCTCGATGCCGGCGCCTGGCATTCGCCGGCGTTCCGCGGGGAAGGTCTCGCCCGCCTGGACGAGGCCGCCTCGTTCATCGCCGGAAAGGGCCTCATGGCCAACGTCGAGATCAAGCCGACGCCCGGCCTGGAGCGGGAGACGGGCCGGGCGGTCGCGCGGGCGTGCGCGCGACTGTGGGCCGGCGCCGCCGTGCAGCCGCTCCTGTCGTCCTTCGCGTTCGAGTCCCTCGTCGCGGCGCGTGAGGAAGCGCCCGACCTGCCGCGCGGTTGGCTCATCGAGACCCCGGGGGAGGTCGATCTCGCCCGCCTGGACAGCCTCGAGGCCGTGTCGCTGCACTGCTCGCACAAGGCGGTCAGCCCGGCCTTGCTCGCCCGGGTGCACGGAGGCGGCCGCCGGGTGATGGCCTGGACCGTCAACGACCCGGACCGGGCCGAACTCCTCCTGGGCTGGGGTGTGGACGGGATCTTCACGGACAACCTTCGCGAGTTTGCGGGACGGTTCGCGAGCTGCCTCTAGGAGCCAGATACATCAATCGGTTGCAGGACCTTCTTGAGGTCGCTGTGGAGGAAGTGTTGCCAACTTCCTGATTCCGTGATTATTATGGAATCAACTTCCCGTCATGCCGCCGTCATCCGGGTGCGGCAGGCTGGAGGTCCCCGACAGGAAGGCACCCGTGGCACGCATCGCGGTCTTCAACCAGAAGGGCGGCGTCGGCAAGACGACGACGACCCTGAACCTCCTGGGCGCCATCGCATCGCGCGGTGGCGTGCCGCTCGCCATCGACCTCGACCCTCAGGCCCACCTGTCCGCTATTGCCGGGGTCTCGCCGCAATCCTCGGAT
>Ga0105090_10000887_pt1 | contig 15573 bp, 9 predicted proteins | sample PPLLak3March2015_FD_79110 | JGI IMG/M metagenome (GOLD analysis project Ga0105090, IMG submission 79110) | Freshwater sediment microbial communities from Prairie Pothole Lake near Jamestown, North Dakota, USA - PPLs Lake P7 Core (1) Depth... | ecosystem: Environmental > Aquatic > Freshwater >... | reverse complement strand
TTTAATTGAGCTTCACGGATAACTTTGTCACCCGAAATTATTTGAACAACATAATTCACTCCTGGAATTGATAATTCAACATTGATGAATAAATTTCCGTAATCTTCGGGAGATTTGGAGTTGAATTTTATCAAAATGGAATCATTCTTATGGTTATGTATATCAATAAAAGTACTGTCCCGAATCAGCAAAGAATAAGAAGTGGATTTTTTCCATTTGTGCTCAATTTTAATTTTGCGGTTGACGGAATCAACATAGGAATAATTTACTTCGATGGGGATTGAATCATTTTCGTAAAGATGGATCCCAGCTGTGTCAATTGCATGCAAAGGATAACCAAATGTAAGCATGAGCGGCTTGTTCAGATCAATAAAATTACTCTTAAGATTATTTGTAATTAGTAGTTTTTGCAAACCCTTATTTTCGGATTCTGATTTTTTTCCTTTGCTTTTCTTAAACAGGGCTATTTTAATTGTATCCAGAATCACGTTATCTTCACTGATTTCAAGTTTCAATGAGTCTTGACCTAATTCTTTTACCCAGTAGATGATGGTGTCCTTTGTAGGATTGCGCTCAATAATTGCCCAGTTCTCATCAGCATCCAGGTTTAGGGGTTTGATGAACAAGCGGTTGGTGGGTCTTTTAAAAATAAAATTAATCTCATTTCTTTTAGGTACTGTTGTTTTAAGAAGTTTCTGAACAGAGTCAATTTCCTGGAAAATGGCTAATTTAAGAATATTGGAAGGAACATTCTGAGGCACAAATTTCTTTGTTATTCCTGAATCTTTGGCAATGGAATCGTTTACCATTGGGGCTATGTAAGTTGGAATAATCGTGTCATCGATGAAACCTATGAATTCACTGGGTTGATCATAAATCAGATTCCCATTCATATCGTTTAAAGCGAAAATTTTATACGGTTGATCTGCAAGGTTTTTTAATGAGAAATTGCCTGATTCATCAGTTTTAGTCATATAGTAAGGCCTTACAAAATAAGGTAGTGAATCAAATTCAATGGTATCATTACTGTTGGTATACAACATGATATTCACGTTTTTTACCGGCGTGAGATCAAAGGCATTATAAAGCTGGCCATTTACAGATAAGGAATCAATCACATCTCCTGTTGAAAAAATGAACTGAAAATTATCTAATGGATTGTTTTCAGTAAGATCAACAATGGCACCTCCAAAAAATATGTTGTAGGTAGTATTTCCCTTAAGTTCATCTTTGATGTCAATTACCAGCGACTTCCCTTTTAATCTAAATTCGGGCATGATTGTCATAGGCGGGGAAATGATGACCTGGTTGTTCAGGTCCTTAAGTTGAATAAATTCATTGAAAGTAATTTTAATTTTTTCTGCATTAAAGTTACGACTGAAAAGCGGTGGTTCGGATTTAACAAATTTTGGTGGCTCGGTATCCTTTGGGCCCCCCGAAGGTGAGACAGGATTGGCACACGAAGCCAAAAGGTAACAGGCAGCCAGAAAATATATTCCGTTTATGACTTTTTTAATCAATTCTTCAGGAACTAAAATTTAAAGAAACAATTCCTTGCTCAGGGCTTCAAAGGTATAACCGATTTTTGAAAAATGTTCCAGATATTCGGGTAAAACGTGCAAGACTTTTTCTTTCGCCTTTAAATTGTTGTGAAAAACGATTATCGAACCACTTTTGGTATGTTTGACCGATCTGGTGAGGCATTTCTCTTTAGTAACCTTTTTGTCAAAATCTCCCGGTAAAACGCTCCACAGGATTAAGTAATATTTTGCACGGAGCTTTTCAATCTGGGTCCGGGTAATCTTTCCGTAGGGAGGCCTGAAAAGTCTTGAATTTAAAACCATATCGCACTTTTCTATGTCGTCATAAAACACGTCATCTGCAACGCGGTTTCCATGGATATGACTATATGAATGGTTCCCAATGGAATGTCCCATCTCCCTGATCTTTTCGAGCAACTCCGGATGTTTAACAGCCTTTTTTCCCACACAGAAAAAAGTTGCTTTAGCATCAAATTTTGGAAGAATTTCGAGAACATCTGCGGTTACATCTGTATCAGGTCCATCATCAAATGTAAGATAAATGGTTTTTTCCTTTCCTTTAATGTCCCAGATGACATTTTGGTAGAAGATTTTAATAATTCCGGGAGTTTTTACAAAGTACATTTTGCTTTATGCCAAAAATATTTTCCTTAAAGTTCAACTATCCAGTTTTTAACAGAATATACTCTGCTCATATTTGATGTAAAAACATCTGAAAATATCGAGTTCAAATTTAATAAATAAATGAAGTGAACAAATGGCTATCACTGTTATTTGATTTCTTTTTTGGGATTAATAAAAAATTAGTTAATTTTACCCCATCGAATCTAAGAGGTTAGGTGGATTTCAGGTCGTTACCCAACATTCTTAATAAAATTGAAAATAGACTAAATGTTGGTTTTTAAAATAAGTAGTTAGGATGATTAATCATTTTTAGTTACTGGATCACATAATGTTACTTAAAGTAAAGCGCCTATATTTACTATTTTTTGTTTTGTTGTTCCCTTTTCTTTTATCTGGTCAGGGCGAAAATTTCGTTTGGGTAGGAGGGAGTGGTAACTGGTCTGATACTCTGCACTGGTATTCTGAATCTGGCGGTATTCCTTCATTTATTGATAACGTAATTTTTAACAGTAGTTCCTTCACTGACAAATATCAAACCGTAACCATTGATATTCCTGCTGAATGCCATAATATGAATTGGAGTGCAACCTCCTACGAGCCAATTCTGGCTGGCATTGAAAGTCTGGAAATCGCAGGTTCCCTTACCTTTGCTCCGGTACTAATTATTGATTTTACAGGAAGTATCACTTTCACAGCAGCCCTGCCAAATCATTTTATTCAATCTGAAGGCCGGATTTTTAAATCGGATCTTACATTTGACGGATCAGGTGCATGGAATCTTATGGATCAATTGGATGCCGGGGAAAAAAATATTTATTTTTATAAAGGAACATTAAATACCAATGGTAACAATGTAAATTGTGGATCCTTTCATTCAATATCCGCTGAAAGCCGGACGATAAACCTTGGCTTCTCCATCGTCAATTTTACTGGTTTAAATGGTGTTTGGGATGTTAACAGCCAGTTAAATTTAAGTGCAGGTAATGCATCGATAAAGTTTAGCAATGCAAATTTTCTTTCACTCAATCAATTTAATGGCGGTAGTCAGGATTATGGAACTGTAATTTTCATGAATGATGCCAACATCAGTGGAAATAATTCATACCAGGATCTGTTCTTTAATGCCGGTCATCAATATCAGCTTGCAAGTGGAGAAACACAGACCCTGAATGGAAATTTAGTTGCAAGAGGCTGTTCCGGATTGATCAGTATTTATGCATCCGGTAACATGCAGGCAAACATTGCCAAAAACAATGGAAATATCGATGTTTCTTTCGTAAAACTGCATTCGATCAAAGGAAATCTTAGCGGTTCAAATGAATTCAATGCATACAGGTCTATAGATGATGGAAATAACCAGGGAATAAATATTCATAGTGATAGCCGCGATATGCACTGGATCAATGGAACAGGTTACTGGTCGGACACTACCCATTGGAGTTCAACTCCAAATAATATTGATGCTGATTGTCTTCCGATTGCTTTCGACAATGTTTTCTTCAATGATGGATCTTTTGATGGCAGCGATTCTGTTAGAGTTGATATGAAAGAAATTAGCTGCAATAATATGACATGGTCAGGTAATGCTGATCCGTTTTTTATTAATACGATATCCCTTCCTGGCCTGACCATATATGGATCACTTGAGTTTTCACCATACATGACCAATAAGTTCCTGGGCCCGGTTTTTTTTACAGATACCCTGGGAGGGAGAACCATAAAAACCTCGAACAAAGGATTTAATAAGGATATCACCTTTAGCGGTGAAAACGGCGCCTGGACAATTATTGATAGCCTTAAAGTTGAAGGTATTATTACCCACTCTTATGGTAATCTCAATACCAATGATAATTATTTAAGATGTCAGGCATTTCGGTCTGATTCCGCTTATGTTAGATCGCTGAATCTGGGTGCATCAGAATTTATCATTACGAATAATGTGAGCCCAAATTCATGGAGCCTGAATAATGAAAATCTTGATTTTAATTGTGGAACATCATTGGTTGAACTTAAAGCTTCGAGTAGCTCATTTTATAATTTTGGAGGGGGTACCCTTGAATTTCATAATCTGTTATTCAGTTCGGATATAGGGACCGCCAGGTTATTCACTAATTCCGATACGTATGCAATTTTTCACAAAGTAGCTTTCAAAAGCAATGGAAGCGTTGTAAATAGTAATTCCTTTGATACTTTGTCGTTTTCCCCGGGCAACTACTACGATCTTTCTCCCGGGTCAACCCAAACCATCAATCATGAAATTTTTCCGACAGGAGACTGTCAGGGACCAATATTATTGAAATCAGCAACAAATGGAAGCCAGGCAAATATTTTAAAGATCAATGATACAATCAGGGTGGTAAATACCTCTATTCGTGATATTAATGCAATGGGAGGGGCTTTTTACATTGCTGAAAATTCAGTAGACCTGGGTAATAACAATGGCTGGGATACCATTATGGTTGCAGCACCCGGAAAATTATTTTGGGTGGATGGCGCTGGCAACTGGAATGATCAAAATCATTGGTCGCTTTCAAGTGGAGGAGAAGGTGGAGAATGCATTCCAACTCCTTATGATACGGTAATCTTTGACCATAATTCATTCAGCGATGTTGATCAGTTTACAAATATTAATCTCAATAATGCCTTTGCCCATAACATGGATTGGAGTGATGCCGGTTTTATCCCTGAGTTTAAAAGTGTTAACAGCATCGCATACTTAAGGATTTATGGATCACTAAAATTAAATCCTGATATGGAATTTACCTTTCCGGGTTACATCTCTTTTGAATCATCCAATAAAGAGGAAACCATCACGACTGAAAATATAAAGTTCCATAATGCCAACAACAATGTCTATTTTGATGGAATTGGAGGCGAATGGACATTGATGGATAGCCTTCAGTTAGGTAAATCAGTTACCAACATGAATAATATTTATTATTGCAATGGCGACCTGAAAACAAATAGCCAATACTTTGATTGTTTTGGATTCTACTCAACCATTACCAGTGAAAGGAATTTATCTCTTGAGAATTCAGATATACACATTAGTTATGAATGGAATATGGATGGGACCAACCTGAACCTGATGCAAAACAATTACTTCATTGAAATCGATTCCGGGGTTTTTATACACAGAAACGGAAGTTATTTTCCTTTTCATGCGGTTCATTTCAATGCTTTGAATAATGCTCAATATCTGTTCTCGGATAATGCGGACTCCCTCATGTTTCGTGAGGTTATTTTCAATAGCAAAGATGGTAAAATGTACGGAAATTCAGGCACTGTTTATTGTGGGTATGCATCGTTTCAGGGGCAAGGACAAGTTAATCAAACAGCCAATTCCAATGTAAATGTTTATGTTTTTGATACTTTATTATTTAATTCCACAGGGACAATTTTTGGTAATGATACCGTCAGGAAATATGTTGGGTTTGATTCAACCGGAAACATCACGGGTAACGGCCAATACCAGAATGCCTGTTTTTATAATGATGGCAATATAAACGGCAATAATATTTTTGATACAATTACCTTCAATCCTCCATATACTTATCAATTAGAGAGTCAAAACAAACAGACTATCAATGATCAGTTCAATATAAGAGGAAATAATTGTGAATTTATCAAACTAAAACCTACCTCCGAAGCACTGGCTGAGGTTTATAAAGCAACCGGTTCGGTTTATGGTGACTTTATTGAAATGACAAAAATCAAAGCCACCGGCGAGGCATTGTTTGATGCCGGCCAGTTCAGTAAAAATATCAACAACTCAAATGAAGGCTGGTTGTTCCATGATTCACCATTGAATTACAGCCTGGGACCTGATACTTCTATTCTTGAGGGAGAAACAATATACATATGTGCTGAGAATTTTAATGGCAGTTCAGGTACCACCTATGAGTGGCGCAATTGTTTGACCGGCATTGTTATTTCTGATGATTCCTGTTTGCTGGTTACCGAGCGGGGTTATTATTGCTTAACTGTTTTTTATGATGAAGGACCAGGATGTATAAAACAGGATACGATATTTGTAGGTTGTTACCTTGATCTTCTTATCGATACAACGAATGCTACCTGCAACGGATTTAATAACGGTGCCATTGAAATCGATATTGAAATAGGAGTGGGACCATTTGACATAAACTGGTACAGCAATGGCACCTGGATTGGAGATACGCAAAATATCTATAACTTAACTGCAGGAAGTTATTATTTTACCATAGAAGATGCACAGGGATGTATTTCAGGTGATACTGTTAAAGTAAAAGAACCATTACCCCTTGTCATGAGTTACGAATGGAAAGATGCATGTTTTGATGTCGATAATGGGGAGATTAGTATTGAGGTGTCCGGTGGAACTGAGCCCTATGTGTATATTTGGTCGAATGGTTCTGACCTGCCTTTGTTAACGGGATTATCTCCCGGAGAATACGGCGTTTCCGTTTCCGACGGGAATTCCTGCCCTCAACTAAATGAAAACATAGTTATATCTGAATTGCCAGAGTTAAAATTTGAGCTTGATGGAAGTGACCTGTTGTGCTATCAGGATGGTAGCGGGGTAATTGAATTGTTGGATTTAACAGGAGGAACCGGAAATTATGCATCTTTTGAATGGCTGAAAAACGGACAGTTTTTTTCTGATTCGGTTTACGCGGGTAACCTTCAGGTAGGGAATTATTCTTTAACAATCATTGACGATTATGGATGCCTCGCAAAGGATAGCATTGTTATTGGGGAGCCTGATCCAATCATTCTGGAGGTAGTTGGTACAAACGGTACGACCAATCTTGGTTCAATTGACCTGACACCAACTGGCGGCACTCTACCCTATTCGTTTCTATGGAATACCGGGGCTATTACTGAAGACATAGATCCGCTTGGGGGAGGACTTTATTATGTAGATGTCACCGATGGAAATTCATGCAAATCTTCCGACAGTATATTCATTGAAGTGCATTTTCGCGTATATGCGCCAACCGCATTTAGTCCAAACAATGATGAAATCAACGATGATTTTGTAATTTATGGATTGGGAACCGATCTGAAGGAATTCAATCTGAGGATTTTTAACCGATACGGGCAAACAATTTTCGAAACAAACGATCCTGATGTCCATTGGAATGGCAGGTTAAACAATAACGGACAGGAGCTCCCCATTGAAGTATATTCATGGATTGTAGAACTTTCTTATATCGGCGGGGAACAGGTGATAGATAAGGGGAACGTAACCTTATTGAGATAAAAAAAAGGCAGCCAATGCGGACTGCCTTCATAATTTTTACCAGCATTTAGTGATTTGACAGGTATTTGGCCACCCCATCGTGAGACTCCTCCATTGCATCATCGCCAGGCTTCCAGTCAGCCGGGCAAACCTCGCCGTGTTCTTCATTAAATTGCAAAGCATCTACCATCCTTAGTGCCTCGTCTACATTGCGGCCAAGCGGTTTGTCATTCACTACCTGGTGGCGCACAACACCATGCTTGTCGATGAGGAATAATCCGCGGTATGCATCAGCTTCACCATCAAAAATGGTTTGATCGGTTTCTTCGTCGTAATCGTACTCGCCGGCAAGCACATCGAAGTTCATAGCAATGGTCTTGGACAGATCAGAAACCAAAGGATATTTTACACCTTTAATACCGCCATTCTTCACATCGGTATTGAGCCATGCCCAGTGCGTGTGCTTGGAGTCGACTGAACAACCTACGACGGCCACATCTCTTTTTTCAAATTCATGAAGTTTCTTCTGAAATGCCAGAATCTCGGTGGGGCATACAAAGGTAAAGTCGAGCGGGTAAAAGAAAAATACCACGTATTTCTTTCCAATATATTGCTCCAGCGAAAACTTTTCTACAAATTCGCCTCCGTTTACAACCGCATCGGCTTCGAACAGAGGGGCTTTTTTTCCTACTAATACTCCCATATTATTAAATTTATTTTGTTTGACTTATTTTTTTTGTTTCCGGGGCAAAGATAGGGAAAAAGTAGTTAATTCATCTGTTCAATCAGACTCATTCACCTTCTAAAATCTTAAATCTCCCAAAGGGATGCCCTCATGGCCGGGCTGGAACACTTATCTGCCGCAGGCATGACTTACGCCTGCAGGGTTTCATAACTAAAGGCAATTTCAAATTTATTACAGCGTGCAATTGAAGCTTCACTTCGACGTTGTAACCATTACAACATGCACTGGATGCTTCACTTAGATGTTGTAACCGTTACAACGTGAACTTGACGCTTCACTTCGATGTTGTAACCATTACAGCATGAACTGGAAGTTTCACTTCGATGTTGTAACCGTTACAGCATGAACTTGACGCTTCACTTTGATGTTGTAAACGTTACAGCATGAACCGGAATTTTCCTTTTTGCGCTGTGGAAAAATTTAAAATGATTTCAATGATCATTTTCGTTTTGTTGCTATATAGATAAAAAACGAGTAAGGCGATGTCAAATTTCAATTTTCAATCCATCACAACAGCTCTATGTAATCAACCATTATGGGTGAATCTTTTTCAAAATCATAAAGGGTCAGGCGACGGAGGTCATAATAATTGCGCCAATAAATCCATAAGGTATTGATGTAATTGCTTTTTGAATTGTCGGCTTCCGCCTGGGCGATATTCAAGTCAGTAATTGAAATTTTTCCAATCAGATAGCGGGCCTTGGTAATGTCATATCCTTTCTGTGCAACGGTGTCGGCACGGGCAGAAATATTCACCTGCTCAAATTGCATATTGAATCGTGCTACTTTCAGGAAAATCTCCTGGTTAAAGTCAAGTTGCTCCTGCTCTACCGTTGTTCTCACAATTTCCTGGTTCGATTGAGCCATCTTTATTTTACCTCTTGCAACGCCCCAATCGAGTAAAGGCAGTGAAATGCCTAGTTCGAGCCGCTGTTCATCAAGCGGATTGTTATTAATGTCTTCAATCAGGTCGGCATTGTTTGATAGTCCATACACTGCGAAAAGTTCCGCATCGAACCGGCCATCATACTTAGCCCGGGCTACTTCGCTTTCGGCTTCCATCAACCGCCTGTTAAATGAAAGTGACTGAGGATTACTGGCACGTGCCTCTTCGATGGCTCTATCAGCAACCACAATAAACGGTGTGATATGATCCGGTGCGATCAGCTCAAATTTTACTCCTTCAGTAATTCGAAGATAGGATTTAAATCTGAACAATTGATTATCCACCTCGAGGGCAGCATCTTTTACGGCGGAGCCTGCCCGCAGGTATTGAAGTTCAAGTTGCAACAGGTCGTTTTCAGCTATTTTACCAAGGTTATAACGGCCCTGGGCAATTTTGTACAAGGTATCATAGTTGGCCAGGTTGATGACGGCAATTTTTTCGCTGATCTGAGCCAGCAGCAGGTTGAAGAAATGATTGGTAGCAGTAAGGGAAACCTGTTCCATGTTTTCGAGGTAGACTTTCCTGGCCTCAATATATAACATGGGTTCCAGCTTTCTGTCCCATTTGTAGCTGTTGTATTTAAATAGGGGTTGACGATAGGCTATATTGAGAAACGTAGCATTGTATGATGAAGTGGTTGTGTCGGTATAAACATTATCAAGTCGTTGCAGGTTTGAATTAAGGGATATATCACCACCGGTAAACCCGATTTTTTGATTCAGTGATAAGCCTGCATACAGGCTGTTGATTGTTTGCCTGGAAAAAACATCCCCATCAGTTGTCGATATCTTGTTTATGGATTTATCAAAGGTTGGAAGCGCACCTGTGAGCAAAAGGGAAGGTAAGTACGAAGCCTGGAATGATTTGAACTGCCAGTAGCTGGCCCTGAATTTATGCTTTGCCATCAGCGCATCAGGCGACTGCTTTTTTGCAATTTCAATGGCATCTTTAAGCGTTAGTTTTTTCACTCCTTCCTGACCGAGCCCATCCGGAGGAGATATAATTAATAAAATGAAGCTAATGACTACTAATCCTGATAACCTGGCTAATTTCATAGATAAACTATTTATACAACCTTTCCTAATTCTAAATAATATGACTACAACGAATTACAAATACTAATTTCAAATTTCAATTTTCAAATTTCAAAATAACTTTAATCATGCCTTAACGATTCCACCGGATCCTGCTCTGCAGCTCTTTTGGCCGGCATATAACCGAATAAAATTCCCACAGCAACCGACACGCCGAATGAAACAACAATGGATAAAGGAGAAATGATCGTTAAAATATCTGTTACTTTCATGATGATTTTCGAAATAGAAATTCCAAGAATAATCCCTATCATTCCCCCGGTAATGCTTATCAATGTGGCTTCGGAAAGAAACTGAAGAACGATTTCCCTGCGTGTGGCGCCGGTAGCCCTTCTTACACCAATTTCCCGAATTCTTTCCATCACTGAAGCCAGCATAATATTCATGATGCCGATACCTCCCACAATTAATGAAATGCTTGCAATGGCACCCAAAACAATATTGAAAATATCTTTGGTTCGTTGTTCCTGCTTCAGAAGCAATTCCGGAACTTTAATTTCAAAATCCTGAACACCGGCATGCCTCCGTTTTAGCATTTCTTTAAGAACTTTTACCGTCGCGTTGATCTGACTGCTTTCGCTAACCTGAACTACTATTTTGTCTATCTGGTTAGCATTGGTTTCTTCATCGGAGCCGGAGGAGGAACTGAAGGTGGAAAATCCACCTCCAAAAAAAATAAAAGATTCCTGGTTCGACCCATGAATAGAGGCAGCAGTAATAACTGAACGGTCCTTATACCTTAGCAAAATAGTTTGCAAGGGAGCAAATATATTTACATTATAATTGCTAACCCCAAGGTCTTCATTGCTGGTGAAACTCACACCTTTGTTTTCAAGAATACCTATCACTTTGAGCCAAAGGCTTCCACATTTAATGTATTTCCCGAGTGGGTCTTCATCCGGAAAAAACTTTGAAGCGATTTTCGGACCGATGATACAAACTGCATTTCCCGCTTCCATCTGATCTTCGGTAAACATGGTACCTCTTTGAAGTTCGATATTATAAACTTTAAAAAAATCTGGAGTAACCCCGGTAAGGGTTGCTGAACTGCGGATGCCACCTTTAATGATAGAAGTTTCATAGATCACTTCAGGGCTCACTTTGTCGACAGAAGGAATGATGCTTTTGATGGATTCAGCATCTTTCAGTGACAGGCCGGGAGAATATTTTTCAAGTTTTTTCTTGCCCTGATCGGTTTCATCAGACGTATTGGATTTGTTTTCAATTACAGGTACAATGACAATATTATTGACGCCGACCAATTTTATTTGTTCAAGGATTTCCTGTTGTGCTCCTTTGCCAATGGCCATCATAGCAATAACAGCTGCGACACCGAAAATAATTCCAAGTGCGGTCAGGATTGACCGGAACTTATTAGCAAATACGGCCTCAATGGCTATATTTATAATATAAAAGTACCTTTCCACTAATCTTAGAATTATTGATTTTTCTTTTCAATCTTTTTGTCCAATGTCTTACCCTTACCATCGCTTTTACCTTCCTTCCGGAAGAACTTCTGGTTGGAAGATGATCCTGGCATCATCGAGGAATCAATATTCTCCGGTGTTTTTTGTACAACCTGGACGGCCACTCTATATTTTTTAATCACATCATCAGGTAGTTTAGATATACGGTATTTTTCAAAACCCTCGGGGGGCAATAAATATATTTCATCATCCTTTTCCAAACCGGCCTTAATCACGATTTCGTTTTCATTGGTCTTTCCAACAATGACCTGTTTTCGTGTTTTTCCGGATACTACATACGAAATGCTATCGCCTGTATAAACGCATTCGATAGGCACATACAAAACGCTATCGATAATATCTGTGATAATCACGTTTTTGGTGGTCATGGCCGGTCTCATGATGGAATCGAATTCATTTACTTTGATCAAAACTTCAAAGACCTTTGCATTTGATTTTTCCATTTGCTCACCAATATTTGCGACTTCGGTCACAATTCCTGTGAATTTTTTATCCGGAAAAGCATCAATGCCAATTTCAACCTGCTGACCTGTTTTAACCTTGCTGATGTCGATTTCATTCACATAAGTTTTTGAAATCATTTGAGTAAGATTAGGAAGGGTGGCAACGACATTGTCCCAGGTACTGATCTGGGCGCCAATTCCCATCTTTTTGCCATCCCATCCGCGTTTATAAATCACCATGCCTGATTTGGGTGCATAAACCGTAAACTGGCTAAGCAGGTCTGCCATTTCATTGTATTTCCGCTGGGCTTTGGTAAGTTGAGCGGTTACATCCTGCATGGTTGCGTTAGCTTTTTCAAGCTTCAGCGAATAATTCTTTATTGACTGTTCATAAGAGCGCTGTGCTTTTTCAAGTTCTATCTCTACCTGGCGTATGGAGGCCGGGGGTTCAAATTGCGATTGCTCAAGCTGAATTTTTTTTTCTTCAAGAAAATAATTCAGGTTGATGAGTTCATCCCGCAGGCTTCTCATTTCAAGTGTTGTGTCGAGTTTGGTTTTGGTATACTGAGTCTCGATCTGCTCAAGTTCAAGTTCCTGATCCTTCAGTTTATTGGCTAATTCAGTCCGGTCGAGAGAGGCAACATATTCGCCTGAATCTACCACTGTGCCATCGGGAACAATATCATCAATCTTAACTTCCCAGATTCGAACATTATTCAGGTTTTCAGGACCAAAAATCTTTTCAGAATTTTTAGCTTCAAGCTCCCCGGCAGTTGTCACGGCAATTTTAAATTCGCCCCATTTTACAATTGTTTCGAGTGTTTCGGTCGATTTTCCGTCCGATCCGAAGAAATAATAAAATAAAATGATCACCAGAACCACAACTCCGGCAATGATATAAACTGGCTTTTTCATAAAGAAGGATTATTAATTAACTTTTACGATAGATCAAAAGTATCAAAAATATATTCACGATTTAAATATTATGAATTGAAATTGGATAATTACCATGAAATTCAAACGATAAAAGGTTAAATATATTTTTGCTAATTTTGCAGCGTTAATACGAGTTATGGGCAAATGTAAAATAGCATTCAGTAAGCTTCTTCTTTTACTTTTAATATTCAGTTCCTGCAATAATAATGGTAATGGAAAGCTACCTGCAGAAATAGTGACAAATCCGAATACTGCCTCGGGAAATAATGCAATAAGACTCCCGGTAATTGAATTTGAGCAGGATATGCATGATTTTGGAAAGGTCATACAGGGTGAAAAGGTTTCCTTTGGATTTAAATTTAAAAATACCGGTAATGCTGACCTGGTCATTGCCCAGGTTAATTCGTCGTGCGGATGTACCATTCCGAAATTTCCAAAAACCCCTGTTAAGCCAGGCGATGAAAATGTGATAACTGTGATGTTCGACAGTCAGGATAGAAAAGGAGTTCAGAATAAGACGATCACCGTTACCTCCAATTGCCAGCCCTCCAATTCAGTGATTCGGATCAAGGCGATGGTAATTGTACCCTAGAAATTACAATAAGAATCTTAAAAAATAACACTTAATAAATTTCAAAGTATGATAAACATGGTTAATTTTTTATTGTTTATGCCTCCTGCAGAAGGTCAGGAGGGTAGTGGGTGGATGAGTTTCCTTCCATTAATTGCGATTGTTGTAGTTTTTTACTTTTTCTTTATTCGTCCGCAAATGAAAAAGAGTAAAGATCAGAAGAAGTACCGCGAAGCCCTTAAAAAGGGGGATAAGATCATTACCATTGGAGGAATTCATGGAAAGATCATTGAAGTTCAGGATACTACTTTTACTATTGAGGTTGAGGGTCAGATGAAGCTGAGAATAGAAAAATCTGCTGTGGCCATGGATGCTGCTTCGCAAATTGGGGCTAAGCAATAACCTCCAAAGGATCAAATAAATTTATTCATTTTGAAACCTGATCATGAACAGGTGACCGGTAAACCGGATGATGCAGGCAGGGATAAATCAGGGAATCGCCTGTTTGTTTTTTTTCTGTGCCTTGTCATATCTGCCTTTATCTGGTTCCTCATACTTCTTTCGAATGAAAGAAATACGATTATCGAATATCCTATTGTATTCGAAAACAATCCGGGTAATCTGGTCTTAATAAATAAATCAGATAGCTTAATATCCCTGAACATTTCTTCGGGCAGTTTAGAACTTATTACTCTGAAATATCTAAGCAGGAGAACCCCCGTTAAAATTGACCTGAGTAATGTGAAATTAACCAGGGACGGAAATCTATTTACAGCCGCTATTCCAACTTACGATATTTCAAGGAAATTAATATCCCGGATGAGTGTTCCGGATGACCGGGTTGCTGTGACACCAGAATTCATCACATTGGAATTCGAATCCATTTCGGGCATCAGGGTAAAGGTAATCCCAAAGCTAATCCTTGAATTCGATAAGCAGTTTCAGCTTTCCAAGGATTTGCAGATAATGCCGGACTGCGTCACAGTGGTTGGACCTCAGGAGGTGATCAATAAGATTGAGTTTATTGAAACTACCCGAAAAGAAGTCAGGAAAATAAACCAATCGCAAACAGTAAACGTTTTACTTTCTTTACCTGAAAATGCAAAAGAAGTAAAATGCATACCTGAAACAGTAAATGTAATTTTGACTGTTGATAAGTTTACGGAGTCAGAAATAGAAATACCCATCATTTGCACTGATGCTGGCACGGGGATCAAAACCTTTCCGGAAAAAGTTAAAATCACCTATTTCGTTACCCTGGAGAATTATAAACGAATTGATGAAAAAATGTTCATCGCAAATGTAATTTATAGCAAGGAACAGCCATCAGAAAAACTTAAGGTCAACTTGCTGCAATATCCATCATTTATAAAAATTATTAAAATTGAACCCGAAGAAGTGGAATACCTTATTATAAAATAATGCTAAAGGTTGGTTTAACAGGCAATATCGGTAGCGGAAAATCAACAGTGGCCCGCATTTTTGAAACTCTTGGGGTGCCAGTTTACCATGCCGATGAAGAAGCAAAAAAGTTTCTGAAGGAGAAAAAAATTCAGATTGCCATAAAAAAGAAATTTGGCGATTCTGTTTTTTCTGGTTCCACAATTGACAGAAAAAAGCTTGCTTCCGCTGTTTTTGGTGATAAGGATGCCATGGCCTTTTTAAATTCACTGATCCATCCAGGGGTTCGTGAAGATTTAAAAGTGTGGTTTGACCATCATGTTCAATATTCATATGTGATCCAGGAGGCGGCGATTTTATTTGAAAGTGGATTTTATCGGGAATTTGATAAAATCATTACTGTTGCTGCTCCGGTTGAGTTAGCCATTCAAAGGGTCATGCATCGGGATGGAACAGGGAAGGAAGAGATTGAAAAACGGATGCATCATCAATGGGCGCTGGATAGGAAGATAGAATTATCCCAATATGTAATTTATAACGACGAAGACCATCTCGTGATCC
>Ga0105090_10000886_pt1 | contig 15575 bp, 13 predicted proteins | sample PPLLak3March2015_FD_79110 | JGI IMG/M metagenome (GOLD analysis project Ga0105090, IMG submission 79110) | Freshwater sediment microbial communities from Prairie Pothole Lake near Jamestown, North Dakota, USA - PPLs Lake P7 Core (1) Depth... | ecosystem: Environmental > Aquatic > Freshwater >... | reverse complement strand
GACGCTGACCAAGATGTGCGGCAGCGGCATGCGCGCCATGATGTTCGGCCACGACATGCTGCTGGCCGGCTCGGCCAACGTCATCGTCGCCGGCGGCATGGAGAGCATGACCAACGCCCCGCACCTGGTGTTCGCGCGCAAGGGCATCAAGTACGGCGCGGCGCAGCTGTACGACCACATGGCCATGGACGGCCTGGAGGACGCCTACGAACGTGGCAAGGCGATGGGCGTGTTCGCCGAGCAGTGCGTGGCGAAATACCAGTTCACGCGCGAGGCGCAGGACCACTTCGCGATCCAGTCCACGGTGCGCAGCAAGCGGGCCAACGAGGACGGCAGCTTCGACTGGGAAATGGCGCCGGTCACGCTGCAGGGCCGGGGCGGCGACACCGTGATCAAGTTCGACGAGCAGCCCTTCAAGGCCAAGCTCGACAAGATCCCGGGCCTCAAGCCCGCGTTCAAGAAGGACGGCACGATCACCGCCGCCAACGCCAGCAGCATCAGCGACGGCGCCGCGGCGCTGGTGCTGGTGCGCGAGAGCACCGCCGTGCAGATGGGGCTGAAGCCGGTGGCGCGCATCGCCGGCCACGCCGTGCACGCGCAGGCGCCCGACTGGTTCACCACCGCGCCGGTGGGCGCCATCCAGAAGGTGTTGAAGAAGGCCGGCTGGCAGGCCGGGCAGGTGGACCTGTGGGAGGTCAACGAGGCCTTCGCCGCCGTCACCATGGCGGCGATGACCGAGTTCAAGCTGGCGCACGAGATCGTCAACGTGCACGGCGGCGCCTGCGCCCTCGGCCACCCCATCGGCGCCAGCGGCGCGCGCATCGTCGTCACCCTGCTCGGTGCGCTGCGCAAGCAAGGCAAGAAGCGCGGCGTGGCGGCGCTGTGCATCGGCGGTGGCGAAGCCACGGCACTGGCGCTCGAGTTGATGTGACCGAACTGCTGCCGGGTGCGGCCGAGATGGCGCTGTTCGCCACTGCCGTGGCCGTGCTCAACGCGACGCCGGGGGTCGACTTCCTGCTCACGGTGACGCGCACGCTCCAAGGCGGCGCGCGCGCCGGCCTCGCGGCGGCACTGGGCATCGGCGCCGGCTGCGTCGTGCACGCGCTGGCCGCGGCCTTCGGCCTGGCGGCACTGCTGGCCGTGTTGCCGGCGGCCTTCACCGCCTTGCAGTGGGCCGGCGCGGCCTGGCTGGCCTGGCTGGGGCTGGGGCTGCTGCGGCGGGCCTGGCGCGGGTCGCCCCAGGCCGCTGCGGCGCCGGGTGCCGCACCCGGCCCGGCGCGGCCCTTGTGGTCCGAGTTCCGCATCGGTCTGCTGACCAACGTGCTCAATCCCAAGGTGGCCTTGTTCTTCCTCGCCTTCCTGCCCCAGTTCGTGCCGGCGGCCGCGCCCAGCAAGACCGCCGCCTTCCTGCTGTTGGGCGCCTGGTTCGCGGTCCAGGGCACGCTGTTCCTGGCACTGCTGGTGCTGCTGGCGTCGCGCCTGGCGCGCTGGCAGGTGGCGGTCGCGGCGCGGCGCGCGCTCGGCACGCTCGGCGGCCTGCTTTTCATCGCCCTTGCGTTGCGCCTGCTGGGGGCGCGCCCGGTGCTGGCCTGATGTCCGCGCCGGACTCCCCCGCCGGCTGCCCCCTGACGGAGCCCGACCATGCTGCTGCCTGAAGACCACCGCGCCGTGCAGGACGCCGTGCGCGCCTATGTGCAGGCCGAAGTCGCGCCGCACGCGGCCGCCTGGGACAAGTCGCACACCTTTCCGGCGGCCGCGTTGCGCGGCCTGGCCGGACTCGGCTGTTACGGCGTCGCGGTGCCGGCCGAACTCGGCGGCGCCGGGCTGGACTACCTGGCGCTGGCCGTGATCCTGGAGGAGATCGCCGCCGGCGACGGCGCCACCAGCACCGTCGTCAGCGTCAACAACTGCCCCGTGTGCTCGATCCTCATGGCCTACGGCAATGCCGGGCAGCAGCAGCGCTTCCTGGTGCCGCTGGCGCGCGGCGACAAACTGGGCGCCTTCTGCCTGACCGAGCCGCATGTCGGCTCCGAGGCGGGCGGCCTGAAGACGACCGCGGTGCGCGACGACGGCGACTATGTGCTCAATGGCGTCAAGCAATTCATCACCAGCGGCAAGCACGGCGACCTGGCGATCGTGATGGCGGTCACCGACAAGGCGGCCGGCAAGAAGGGGATCAGCGCCTTCGTCGTGCCGACGTCGGCGCCCGGCTACGTGGTGGCGCGGCTGGAGGAGAAGATGGGCCAGCACGCCAGCGACACGGCCCAGATCCGCTTCGACGACTGCCGCGTGCCGGCCGGCAACCTGCTCGGCGAAGAGGGCATGGGGCTGAAGATCGCGCTGTCGGGCCTGGAGGGCGGGCGCATCGGCATCGCCAGCCAGGCCGTCGGCATGGCACGCGCCGCCTTCGAGGCGGCGTTGGTCTACAGCAAGGAGCGTGTCACCTTCGGCCAGCCGATCTTCAACCACCAGGCGGTGCAGTTCAAGCTCGCCGACATGGCCACACAGATCGAGGCCGCGCGCCAGCTCATCTGGCACGCCGCCGCGCTGAAGGATGCCGGCCGGCCGTGTCTGAAGGAGGCCGCGATGGCCAAGCTCTTCGCCAGCGAGATGGCCGAGCGCGTGTGCAGCGACGCCATCCAGGTCTTCGGCGGCTACGGCTACGTCAGCGACTTCCCGGTCGAGCGCATCTACCGCGACGTGCGCGTGTGCCAGATCTACGAGGGCACGTCCGAGGTGCAGAAGATCCTCATCGGCCGCGCACTGGCCTGACCGGAAACGCGGGCACCGCCTGAATCCGCTGCAAAGGACCCGCCACGCCATGATCCGCGACCCCGAGACCCTGGAGGGCATCGAGCGCTTCTACCGCGACGTGCGCGTCTTTCGCCTCTACGAGGGCACGCCGCGGATCCAGCAACTCATCATCGCGCGCAACATGATCCGCGAGGCAATGTGAGCATGCCGCCGGCACAGACGCCGATCCGGGACATCCCCTTCCTCGGCCTGCTGGGCCTGGAGCAGCTGGCCAGCGCGCCGGGCCGTTCGCGGCTGGTCCTGCCCGAGCTGCGGCCCGAATTCTGCAACCTGCTGCCGGCCGCGCACGGCGGCATCGTGATGACGCTGCTGGACGTGGCGATGGCGCGCGCCGCGACCTCGCAGCCGGGGGCGGCGGCGAGCACGGTGGTCACGGTCGAGATGTCGAGCCGCTTCCTGCGGCCCGGCCGCGGGCCGCTCACGGCCGAAGGCCGCGTGCTGCACGCCGGCGGCTCGCTGTGCAGTTGCGAGGCGCAGGTCCTCGACGCCGCGGGCCACCTCGTGGCCAGCGCACAAGGCACCTTCAAATACTGGCGCGGGCCGGTCGGCGGCGTCGAGTAGCCGCCATCCACTCTTCCTCGCCCCATGAGCAGCGCCAACGAACGCTACGCCGACATCCGCGACGCCGTGCGCGCGCTGTGCGCCGGGTTTCCCGACGAGTACCACCGCCGCATCGACGCCGAGCGCGCCTACCCCGAGGCCTTCGTCGATGCGCTCACCCAGGCCGGCTGGCTGGCCGCGCTGATCCCGCAGGACTACGGCGGCTCGGGACTGGGCCTGGCCGAGGCGAGCGTGATCATGGAGGAGATCAACCGCGCCGGCGGCAACGCCGGCGCCTGCCACGGCCAGATGTACAACATGGGCACCTTGCTGCGCCACGGCTCGGCAGCACAGAAGTCGCAGGTCCTGCCGAAGATCGCCAGCGGCGAACTGCGCCTGCAGAGCATGGGCGTGACCGAACCGGGCGCCGGCACCGACACGACGAATATCAAGACCACCGCGGTGAGGCGGGGCGACCGCTATGTCGTCAACGGCCAGAAGGTCTGGATCTCGCGTATCCAGCACTCCGACCTCATGATCCTGCTCGCGCGCACGACGCCGCTGGCCGAGGTGACGAAGAAGAGCGAGGGCCTGTCGATCTTCCTCGTCGACCTGCACCAGGCCATCGGCGGCGGCATGACGGTGCGGCCGATCCCGAACATGGTCAACCACGAGACCAACGAGCTCTTTTTCGAGAACCTCGAGATCCCGGCCGAGAACCTGATCGGCGTCGAAGGGCAGGGTTTCAGGTACATCCTCGACGGCCTCAACGCCGAGCGCACGCTGATCGCCGCCGAGTGCATCGGCGACGGCCACTGGTTCATCGACCGCGTCACGCGCTACGTCAAGGACCGCATCGTGTTCGGCCGACCGATCGGGCAGAACCAGGGCGTGCAGTTTCCGATCGCCGAGGCCTACATCGAGGTCGAGGCCGCCGACCTGATGCGCTGGGAGGCCTGCCGCCTGTTCGATGCCCACGAACCCTGCGGCGCGCAGGCCAACATGGCCAAGTACCTGGCCGCCAAGGCGAGCTGGGAGGCGGCCAACGCCTGCATCCAGTTCCACGGCGGCTTCGGCTTCGCCTGCGAATACGACGTCGAGCGCAAATTCCGCGAGACGCGGCTGTACCAGGTGGCGCCGATCTCGACCAACCTCATCCTCAGCTATGTCGCCGAGCACGTGCTCGGGCTGCCGCGGAGCTTCTGAGCATGACGCTGCCGCTCGAAGGCCTCACCGTCGTGACGCTCGAACATGCGGTCGCGGCGCCGCTCGCCACGCGCCACCTCGCCGACCAGGGCGCACGCGTGATCAAGATCGAGCGCCCCGGCACGGGCGACTTCGCGCGCGGCTACGACCAGCGCGTGCGCGGCCTGTCCTCGCACTTCGTGTGGACGAACCGCGGCAAGGAGAGCCTGGCGCTGAACCTCAAGCATCCGCACGCGAGCGGGGTGTTGCAGCGCCTGCTGGCGCGCGCCGACGTGTTGGTGCAGAACCTCGCCCCCGGCGCCGCGGCGCGGCTCGGGCTGTCCTTCGAGGCGCTCGCACCCGCGCACCCAAGGCTCATCGTGTGCGACATCTCGGGCTATGGCGACGACCCCGCGCGCCCCGGCCCCTGCCGCGACAGGAAGGCCTACGACCTGCTGATCCAGAGCGAATCCGGCTTCGTCTCGATCACCGGCAGCGCCGAGGCGCCGGCCAAGGCCGGCTGCTCGATCGCCGACATCGCCGCCGGCATGTACGCCTACAGCAATATCCTCACCGCGCTCATCGAGCGCGGCCGCAGCGGCCGTGGCCGGCGCATCGATATCTCCATGCTCGAGAGCATGGTCGAGTGGATGGGCTACCCGCTGTACTACGCCTACGACGGCGCGCTCCCGCCGCCGCGCGCCGGCGCCGCGCACGCCACCATCTACCCCTACGGCCCCTTCCCCACCGGCGACGGCCGCACGGTGATGCTGGGCCTGCAGAACGAGCGCGAGTGGCAGGCTTTCTGCGCGCAGGTGCTGCGCCAGCCGGCGCTCGCCGGCGATGCGCGCTTCGCCAGCAACGCGGCGCGCAGCGCGGCGCGCGAGGAACTGCGCACGATCCTCGTCGAAGCCTTTGCGGCGCTGTCGGCGGCCGAACTGCTGCAGCGGCTCGAGGATGCCGGCATCGCCAGCGCGCAGGTCAACGATCTGGCGCAGGTGTGGGCGCACCCGCAACTGCAGGCCCGCGAACGCTGGGTCGAGGTCGGCACGCCGGCGGGGCCGGTGCGGGCCGCGCTGCCGCCCGGCGCGCCGGATGCCACGGCGGTGCGCATGGCGCCGGTGCCGGCGCTGGGCGAACACGGCGAGGCGCTGCTGCGCGAGCTGGGTTACGACCCGGCACAGATCGACGCGCTGCGCCGCGACGGCGCGCTGTAGCGGGCGCGCTCCCGCAACGGCCGCAGACGATGACCGACGACACCCCCGGCACCCGAGATCGGCCGGCGCCGCCACGCGGCGCCGCAGCGGATGGGCGCTACAGTGCGGCGGTCCCGTGAGCAAGCGATCCCACCCCCTCGACGAAGCCGCGGCGCGCCGCGTGCTGATGGTCCGGGCCTTTGAAACGGGCCCGCCCGACAGTGCGCTGTGGACGCCCGAGGACCGTGCCCTGGCGACCCGTCTGGCACGCGAGACGACACCGCCCGATGCGCCGCCGGAGCGCTATCTCGACGAACGCTCGCGCCACGCCCTGCACATGCTGGCGCCGCGCGAGAAGGCGGTGGCGCGGGCGCTGGCACGCCGCCTCTGGCGGCCGGGCTGGATCCCGCTGGCGCTGCTGCTGGGCGCCGCGCTCGGGCTGGCGATGGACGCGCTGGGCAGCAGCGAGCAGCGCATCAACCTGCTGGCGCCGGCGGCATGGCTGGTGATCGGCTGGAATCTGCTCGTCTACCTGAGCCTGCTGCTGCCGGCCACCGTGCTGCCCAAGCGGCTGCGCAGCGCACTGGCGCACCGCCTCGGCCGCGTCGGCGGCGGCACGCCGCCGATCCAGGCCTTCGCCCAGGACTGGGTGACGCAGGGGCGGCCGCTGGCGCTGGCGCGCGCGGCGCTGCTGCTGCACCTGGCGGCAGCGGCCCTGGCGGCCGGACTGGTGGCGGGCCTGTACCTGCGCGGGCTCGTGCTCGACTTCCGCGTCGGCTGGCAGAGCACCTTCCTGGTGGCCGACAACGTGCAGACGATCCTGTCGACGCTGCTGGCTCCGGCCGTCGCCGTGACAGGCATTGTCGTTCCCGACGCCTCGGCGCTGGAGGCGCTGCGGGTCGGCCCCGGCGTCGCCGCCACGGCCCCGGCGGCGCCCTGGATCCACCTCTACGCCACCATGCTTGCACTGTGCGTGGTGCTGCCGCGGCTTGCGCTGGCGGCCTGGGCGGCGTGGCGCGCGCAGCGGCTGTCGCGGCGCTTTCCGCTGCCCTTGAACGACCCCTATTTCCAGCGCCTGCTGCGTGAACATCGGGGCGGCACGCCGCAGGTGCAGGTGCTGCCGCATGGGGCGGCGCCGTCGGCGCAGGCGGCGCTGGGACTGCGTGCGCTGCTCGAACAGGTGCTGGGACCGGGCCTGCAGCTGAAGTTGGCCGCCGCCACGCCCTACGGCGAGGAAGAAGCCGCGGAGCGCTGCACCGCGGAGGCGGGCACGACGCTGCGGCTGGTGCTGGTCGACCTGGGGTCGACGCCCGAGGACGACACCCACGGCCGCTTCCTGCGCGGTCTGCGCCAGGCCGCGCCCGACGTGCCCCTGCTGCTGCTCGCCGACGAAAGCGACTTCGGTCGCCGCTTCGCCGGCACGCCGGCGCGCCTGGACGAGCGGCGCCGGGTCTGGCAGCAGTTGGCGCAGGCCGAGGGCGCCGGCTGGGTCGCGGCCCGCCTCGACGCCCCCGACCTCGCCGGCGCCGAAGCCGCCTTCCAGTCCGCGCTGGCGCACTGAGCGACGCCGCCCGCATGGTCACCGTCACGCTCAGCCTGGTCTCGCACACCAACGTCGGCAAGACGACGCTGGCGCGCACGCTGCTGGGCACCGACATCGGGGTCGTGCGCGACGCCCCGCACGTGACCGAATTTGCCGACGGCCACGACCTCGTCACCAGTGCCGAAGGCGACACCCTGCGGCTGTGGGACACGCCCGGCTTCGGCGACAGCGTGCGGCTGGCGCGGCGCATGCGGCAGAGCGGCCAGCCGCTGGGCTGGTTCCTGACCCAGGTGTGGGACCGCTGGACGGACCGCAGTTTCTGGCTGAGCCAGCAGGCGCTGCGCCACGTGCAGGCCGAGAGCGACGTCGTGCTGTACTTGGTGAACGCCGCCGAATCACCGCAGACGGCAGGTTATGTGGCGCCCGAGATGGACCTGCTGGCCTGGGTCGGCAAGCCGGTGCTGGTGCTGCTCAACCAGCTCGGCGCGCCGCGCGCCGCCAGCGAGGAGGTGGCCGAGGTCGAGGCCTGGCGCGCCCACCTGGCGCGCTGGCCGCTGGTGCAGGGCGTGCTGCCGATGGATGCCTTCGCGCGCTGCTGGGTGCACGAACTGACGCTGCTGCGCAAGCTGCAGTCGCTGCTGCAGGGCGAGCGCGCCGCGGCCATGGCTCGCCTGGCCGACGCCTGGCGCGGGCGCCGGCAGCAGGCCTTCGACACCGCCATGCAGGTGCTGGCCCAGGGCCTGGCGCGCACCGCGGCCACGCGCGAGGCGGTGGACGATGCGCCCGGGTGGCGCGAACGGCTGCGCCAGTTCGGTGCCAGCCTGGCGCGCCGCGACGACGCCGACCCCAATGCGGCGGCGCAACAGCGCCTGACCGCCGCCCTCGACGCCGAGGTCCGCGAAAGCACCGCGCGCCTGATCGAACTGCACGGCCTGCAGGGACACGCCGAAGGCGAGGTGCTCGACCGCGTGGCGGGGCAGTTCGCACGCCACGAGCGGGTGCCCGAGGGCCGCGCCGCCATCTTCGGCGGTGCCGTCACCGGTGCGCTGGCCGGCCTCAAGGCCGACGTGCTGAGCGGCGGCCTCACGCTCGGCGGCGGCCTCATCGCCGGTGGGCTCATCGGCGCCCTCGGCGCGGCCGGGCTGGCGCGCGGCATCAATGTCGTGCGCGGCACCGGCCGCAGCTGGGTGGCCTGGGACGACGCCGCGATGGGCCCGCTGGTGCAGGCGGCGCTGCTGCGCTACCTGGCGGTGGCGCATTTCGGCCGCGGCCGCGGGGAATGGGTGCAGGGCGAGGCGCCGCCGCACTGGGCGGCCACGGTCGCCGACGCGCTGGCGCCACAGCGCCTGGCCCTGGATGCGCTGTGGGCCGGCCGCAGCCGGCACATCGACAACGCCGGCGAAGCCGAGCGCCTGGCCGTCGCGCTGCAGCCCCTGCTGACCGCCGCGGCGCGCGACGCGCTCGAGCGCCTGTACCCCGGTTCCGACCATACTTCGGCATGAAGATCCTGATCCTGGGCGCCGGACGTGTCGGCGAGAGCGTGGCCGAGAGCCTGGTCTCGGAAAAGAACGACATCACCGTCATCGATACCGACCCCGACCGGCTGCGCGCGCTGCAGGACCGGCTCGACCTGCGCGGCGTGGTCGGCAACGGCATCCAGCCTTCGGTGCTGCGCGAGGCCGGTATCGAGGACGCCGACATGATCATCGCCTGCGCGCCGCTGGACGAGACCAACCTCGTCGTCTGCAAGGTGGCGCACGACCTGTTCAACGTGCCGACGCGCATCGCGCGCGTGCGCAGCCCCGAATACACCGACGGCAGCCCGCTGCTCGAACGCAACGGCTTTGCCGTCGACCGCGTGATCTGCCCCGAGCAGAGCGTCACCGCCTACATCCGCAAGCTCATCCAGTACCCCGAGGCGCTGCAGGTGCTGGAATTTGCGCAGGGCCTGGTGAGCCTGATCGCGGTGCGCGCCGTCGAGGGCAGCCCGCTGGTGCGCCACAGCCTGGCAGAGATCCCCGACCTGGTGCCCGGTGCCGACATGCGCATCGTCGCCATCTACCGGCTCGACAAGGCGGTGCGCAACCTCGACGGCGATACCCGCATCGAGACCGGCGACGAGGTCTTCGTGCTCGCCGCCACCGCGAACATCCGCGCCGTGCTCGGTGCGCTGGCCAAGGTCGACCAGCCGGTGAAGCGGCTGATGATCGCCGGTGGTGGCAAGGTCGGACTGCGACTGGCGCGCGAGATCCACGCCGAATACCAGCTCAAGCTCATCGAGCCGCACCGCGCGCGCTGCGAATACCTGGCCACCGAACTGCCGTCCCACGTGCTCGTGCTGCAGGGCGACGCCACCGACGAGGACCTGCTCGGCGAAGAGAACGTCGACGAGATGGACATGTTCCTGGCCCTGACCAGCGACGACGAGGACAACATCATGTCCTGCCTGCTGGCCAAGCGGCTGGGGGCGCGGCGTGTGCTGGCGGTCATCAACCGCCGCTCCTACGCCGACCTCGTGCAGGGTTCGCAGATCGACATCGCGATCGCCCCCAGCCACGCCGTCATCGGCGAGTTGCTGGCCTACGTGCGGCGCGGCGACGTGGCGGCGGTGCACAGCCTGCGCCGCGGCGCGGCCGAGGCACTGGAGGCCATCGTGCGCGGCGACCGCAAGACCTGCCGCATGGCCGGGCGCAGGGTCGGTGAGGTCGGGCTGCCCAAGGGCGCGCAGGTGGGCGCCATCGTGCGCGGCCTGCACCTGCCCGACGGCAGCGACGCCGGTCCCGGCGCCAGGCCGCAGGTCATCATCGCCCACAGCGACACCGTGATCGAACCCAACGACCACGTCATCGTCTTCGTGCCGAGCAAGCGCATGGTGCGCGAGGTCGAGAAGCTGTTCCAGGTCAGCGCGACCTTCCTCTTCTGATGGGCCTGCTGCCGGTCGTCGCGCTGGTCGGCCGCCTGGTCGTGCTGTTCGCCCTGCTGATGGGCGTGCCGCTGGCCTTCACGCTGTCGCGGCACGACGCGGCCGAGGACGCCTTCGTCCTGGCCACCGGGATCACGCTGGGCTGCGGCGTGGCGATGAGCCTGCTGACGCGGCGTTTCCGGCGCGAACTGCAGCCGCGCGACGGCTTCGTGCTGGTGGGCCTGACCTGGCTGATGCTGCCGGCCTTCGGCGCGCTACCGCTGTGGCTGGCGCTGCCGGGGCTGAGCGTCACCGACGCCTATTTCGAGGCCACCTCGGCCTTCACCGCCACCGGTGCCACGGTGCTCACCGGCCTGGACGCGATGCCGCTGTCGGTGAATGTCTGGCGCTGCTTCATGATGTTCATCGGCGGCCTGGGCATCATCGTGCTGGCGGTGGCGATCCTGCCCATGCTGGGCGTCGGCGGCACGCAGCTGTTCAAGACCGAGATGACCGGCCCGATGAAGGATCAGAAGCTGACGCCGCGCATCGCCGACACGGCGCGCGCGATCTGGGTCGCCTACGCGCTGATCGCGGTTGCCTGCACGCTGGCCTACCGCGCCGCCGGCATGAGCTGGGAGGACGCCTTCATGCACATGTGCACGACGGTCAGCCTGGGCGGCTTCTCCTCGCACGACCTCAGTTTTGGCTACTGGAATTCGCCGCTCATCGAGGCGGTGGCGATCTTCTTCATGCTGCTGTCGGGGGTGAGCCTGGTGCTCTATTTCGTGGCCTGGCGCGCGCGCTCGCTGGCCGTGCTCTGGCGCAATACCGAGGTGCAGGCCTTCTATGCCGTGCTGCTGGGCAGCGTGGCGCTGATCTCGGTCTACCTGATCGCCTTCGGCGACTATTCGAGCTATCTGCTGGCGCTGCGACACACCGCCTTCCACGTCGTCTCCGTCGCCACCACCACCGGCTACGCGACGCACGACTACGCCAGCTGGCCACTGTTCGCGCCGCTGCACATCATCCTGCTCGGCTGCTTCGCCACCTGCGCCGGCAGCACCGGCGGCGGCATCAAGATGGTGCGCATGCTGCTGCTGCTGAAGCAGGCGCAGCGCGAGCTGATCCGCATCGTGCACCCGAACGTCGTCAACCCGGTGGTGATGGGGGGCCGGGCGGTCAGCGACCGCGTGATGCAGAGCGTGATCGCCTACATGATGGTCTACGGCGCGTCGCTCGTCGCGCTGACGATGGCGCTGCTGTTCAGCGGTCTCGATGCGATCACCGCCTTCACCGCCGTCGTGGCCTGCATGAACAATATCGGCCCCGGGCTCGGCGAGGTCGGCCCGGCGCTCAACTACAGCGGACTCACCGACCTGCAGACCTGGATCTGCACCTTCGCCATGGTGCTGGGGCGGCTGGAACTGCTGGCGGTGCTGGTGCTGTTCACGCCGGCGTTCTGGCGGCGCTGAGAGACTGAGAGGCCGTCGGCCGCAGTGCCGTCAGGGCCGGTCAGCCGCCGTTGCGGGCGGCAAAGCGCACATCGACGCACAGGCCGCGGCCGCCCTGCGGCGGGTCGGATAGCAGGACCTCGGCGCCGTGGCGGGCGCAGATCTCCTTGACGATGGCCAGACCGAGGCCGCTGCCGGCGGCGCCGCTGCCCTCCAGTCGCTGGAAGCGTTCGAACACGCGTTCGCGCTCGGCTGCCGGGATGCCGGGTCCGTCGTCGACCACACGCAGCCGCGCGCCGCCCTCGATCCGGCCCACGCTCACCGTGACATGGCCCCCGGCGGGCGTGTAGGTCACCGCGTTGTGGACCAGGTTGGTCACCAGTTCACGCAGCAGCAGCTTCTCGCCGCGCAGGGGCAGCGGGCCCACGCCCTCGAAGCCGAGATCGATGCCCTTGGCGCGTGCTGCCGACACCTGCTCGAAGGTGGCTTCCTGGGCCAGTGGGGCGAGGTCGAGGTCCTGTTCGTCGAGGGGGCGGCCGGGCTCGCTGCGGGCCAGTGCCAGCAGCTGGCCGACCAGGCGCCCGGTGGCCTCGGTGGCGCCGTCCATGCGTGCGACGATGTCGCGCATGACCTCGACATCATTCTGCTGCAGGGCCTCGCCGACCTGCGCCCGCAGCACCGTCAGCGGGGTCTTCAGCTGGTGCGAGGCGTTGGCGACGAAGCGCACCTGCGCCTGCGCGAGCTGGCGCTGGCGCTCGGTGTGGGCGTTGATGGCGTCGATCAGCGGCACCACCTCGCGCGGCACGGTGCGCGTGTCCATCGGCTCGAGGTCGGCCGGGTCGCGGCTGCGCACTTCGTCGCGCAGCCGCTTCAGCGGCGACAGGCCGCGCCGCACGCCGAAGGTGATCAGGCCCGCCGACAGCGCGATCAAGGACAGCTGCACCGCCGTCGAGCGCAACACCAGCCGGTTCGTCAGCTGGTGCCTGGCATCCAGCGTCTCCGCCACCTGCACCAGCAGCTGGCGGCGCTCGGCGCCGGCCAGCACCATGTGCTGCAGGCTGGCCACGCGCACCCGCTGCCCCTTGTAGTCGGCGTCGAAGAAAGCCGGCAGCGCGACCAGCCCGGGCGGCGGTGAGGGCAGGTCGGCGTAGCCGGTGATCGCTGCGCCGCTGCCGGCGTCGCCGACGCGATAGAAGACGCGGTCGTGCGCATCGGTGCGCAGCATTTCGAGGGCCGCCACCGGCACCTCGGCCACCACCTCTTCATCGCTCATGCGCACGCTCTCGGCCAGTACCATGGCCGAGCCAAGCAGCGTGCGGTCGAAGGCGGCGTGGGCCTGGTCCAGGCTGTGCAGGTAGCCGAAGACGAAGGCCCCGGCCCACAGCAGCAGCGTCGGCACCAGCAGCCAGCGCAGCAGCAGGTTACGCAGACGGAGCATCGGCCGCTTCCAGCAGGTAACCCAGGCCGCGCAGGGTGTGGATCGCGGCGCCGCTGCCTTCGATGCGGCGGCGCAGCCGGTGCACGTAGACCTCCAGCGCGTCGTGGCTGAGCACGCTGTCGCTGCTGCGCAGCCGGTCGGCCAGCATCAGCTTGTTCACCGGCCGCCCGGCGTTGATCATCAGCGCTTCCAGCAGATCGTGCTCGCGCGGCGGCAGCTCCAGCGGCTGCCCGCCCACGGTGAAGCGGCGCGACACGGTGTCGAAGCCGAGCGTGCCGACGGCCAGTACCGAATGAGCGGTATTCAGGCGCCGCCGGTACAGCGCACGCAGCCGGGCCTCGAGTTCGCTCAGCTCGAAAGGTTTGGCCAGGTAGTCGTCGGCGCCCGCGTTGAGACCGTAGACACGGTCGGTGATGTCGCCGCTGGCCGTCAGCACCAGCACCGGCACGGTGTCGTTGCGCTGGCGCAGGCGACGCAGCACCTCCAGCCCGGGCATTCGCGGCAGCGCCAGGTCGAGCACCACCACGTCGTAGGCATGCTGCTGCAACGCAGCGTCGGCGCTCGCGCCGTCGCCACGGCCTTCGACCTGGATGCCCAGGACGCCGAGCGACTGTGTCAGCGTGCGCACCAGTTCGGCCTGGTCTTCGATCAGCAGGATCTTCATGATGGGTGGGTCAACGCGCAGGCGGGCCGCTGCCGGGTGTCGCAATAATGGCGCCAACCATGACCGCCATGCCTGGAGACAGCCCGAATGGCAGGCGACGCGCGCTGCTGCGCACCGGCGCGGTCTGTGCCACGGCGCTGGTTCTGCCGCAGGCCCGCGCCACGGCGATGCGCAAGGTGCGGGTGCTGTCCACGACCGACCTTGCGCTGGTGCAGCCGCTGGTCGACCATTTCGAAGCCAGCCACCGCGCGCTCGCGGTGGACTATGTCGAACTCGGCAGCACCGAGCTGATGCAGGCCTTCCTGGCCGAAGGCGGACGCGGCGCCGACGTGCTGTGGAGTTCGGCCATGGACCTGCAGATCAAGCTCGTCAACGACGGCCATGCGGCGCGCCATGTCAGCCCGCATGCCGCCAGCCTGCCGCGCTGGGCGGTGTGGAAGCACGAGGCCTATGCGACCACCTACGAGCCGGTCGGACTGGCCTACCACCGCGACGCCCTGGCCGCCGGCGAGGTGCCGCGCACGCACGTTGCCCTGGCCGCCCTGCTGCGCGCCGAGCCGGCGCGCTTCCGCAAGCGTGTGGCCACCTACGACATCGAACGTTCCGGCCTGGGCTACCTGCTGGCGGCGCACGATGCGCAGGTCACGCAGGGCGCCTGGGAGCTCGTGCAGGCGCTGGCCGACAGCCAGGCGCGCCTTTACGGCAATACGCAGGACATGCTCGACAGCGTGCGCCGCGGGCAGACCCTGCTGGCCTACAACGTGCTGGGCACCTACGCCGCCGCGGCGGCGGCCAGTCACCCGGAGCTGGGGCTGGTCTATCCCGCCGACTACACGCTGATCGCTTCCCGCGTGGCCTTCGTGGCGCAGCAGGCGCCGAATGCCGAGGGCGCGCGCCTGTGGCTGGACCACTTGTTGTCGCCCGCCGGCCAGCGAGTGCTGGCCGACGAGTGCCACCTCTACCCGGTGCGCAGCGATCTCGACGGCACCCACGGCGGCAGTCGCCTGCAGCAGCAGCTCGGTGCGGCAGCGCGGCCGATCGCGCTCGGCCCGGGGCTGCTGGCGCCACTGGATCAGAGCCGGCGCGCGGCCTTTCTGAAACGCTGGCAAGGCGCTTTTTCCGCGGCCCGCTGAGCTGCCGGCGCGGCCCTCAGCCGTGCACGACGAGCACCGGCACGGAGGCATGCTCCAGCGTGCCCGCAGCCACCGAACCCAGCAGCGCCCCGGTGTGCGTGCCCAGGCCGCGCGAGCCCATGACGATGAGGTCGCAGCCCAACTCGGCAGCCAGCTCGGCGATGCTGCGCCCCGGCTCGCCGACCTTGCGGTGCTCCTGGAAGGCCAGGCCGGCTGCCTGCAGGGTCTGCCGCGCCGGCGCCAGGGCCTTGTCGGCGCGTTCGCGGTGGTAGTCCTCGATCGTCCCGGCACCGATGAAGCTCGAGACATTGCCCGACACCGGCCTTTGCACATTGGCCAGGTGGAGTTCGATCTGCGGGCCACCCTGCAACTGCCCGCGCAAGGCCAGGGCCCGCTGCAAGGCGGCGGCCGAACCGGTCGAGCCGTCGCTGGCCACCAGGATGCGCTGGATGTTGCCGCGTGCGGGCGCGACCGCGGCCGGCACCGGCGCCGGCCGCATGCGCCGCGCCACCAGCCACTTGCCCACGAGCACGACGAAGGCGGCCCCGGCGGCCGCTGCGGCACGGCCGAACCACGGCGACTGCGCTTCGTACCAGCCCTGCCAGGCGACGTCGCTGACGAGCATGCCGCCGGCGATCCAGCCCAGCAGCGCGGCGCCGAACACCACGACGAACGGGAAACGGTCGATCAGCAGCAGCACGAACTT
>Ga0105090_10000885_pt1 | contig 15580 bp, 13 predicted proteins | sample PPLLak3March2015_FD_79110 | JGI IMG/M metagenome (GOLD analysis project Ga0105090, IMG submission 79110) | Freshwater sediment microbial communities from Prairie Pothole Lake near Jamestown, North Dakota, USA - PPLs Lake P7 Core (1) Depth... | ecosystem: Environmental > Aquatic > Freshwater >... | reverse complement strand
GCAGGCGATGTTCAGGACCATGTTTTCAGACAGGCAGTTACTGCTGCAGGTACGGGTTGTATGGCTGCCATTGAGGCTGAAAGATTTCTTGCAGCACAGGAATAGAAATATTGGATTTTAAAATCAGGAGTTAAGTTTCTGCTTTAAAGAAAATTCAAAGAAAACCTTTTTGTTTAACTGAGAATTTTTATATTTTCTCAACATTACTATCTTTGCAACTCAATTGACGGATGATTTACATATGAGTTTGTATACTTCCCTATCTGAAAGCAAAAAGCAGTTTGTGGTACTTGTCGATCCTGATAAGTACAACACCCGTCAATTGATCGATCTGGTCGGTATGGCTGGGAAGTCAATGGTTTCATATCTATTTGTCGGAGGAAGTTTGTTATCGGATGATAACCTTGATAGCACTTTAAAAGTTATTAAAGAGCATTGCAATATTCCCATTATCATTTTTCCCGGTGACATCATGCAGATCAATTCACGGGCTGATGGAATATTACTTCTTTCTCTGATTTCCGGGCGAAATCCGGACCTGTTGATAGGTAAACATGTAATTGCAGCTCCTTACCTGAAAAAAAGCGGCCTGGAAATCCTGCCTACTGGTTATATGCTAATCGACAGTGGAAAACCTACGACAGCTTCGTACATGAGTAATTCATTACCCATTCCCAGCGATAAAGATGAAATTGCTGTTTCAACGGCAATGGCCGGCGAGATGCTTGGTTTAAAGCTGATCTATATGGATGGCGGGAGTGGAGCTTTAAACCCAATTCCAATCAGTATGATTGAAAAAGTTAAAGCAACAATTAAAGTTCCCCTGATTGTTGGTGGTGGAATTCGCAATCCCAACGAAGCAGCCGACAGATTTAAAGCTGGCGCCGATATTATTGTTGTTGGTAATGCCATTGAAAATAAAAACTCCCTTCTCGAGCGCATCGCCGAAGTAGTATACTCCTTTTAGTTTTTATATTTTTACCGGCTCGTTAATCTATGCTTTAAGATTAAGACAAAATTGAAATTCAATTTTTATGGTGAAAACTAATATGAAATTTAAAATTAACAATAATAATATGGTTAGGAATCTTCAATTTCAGTTGATGGTTGTTTTTGTGCTTATATCCTTATTTCTTTTCGGGCAGGATAAACTATTAACCCTGAAGGATTGCGTTTACATGAATCCATCGGTATTACCCAAAACCATGAATCAACTCCAGTGGATGGGTGAAGGAAATAACTTTGTCTTTGTGAGAAATGACACCTTGATCAAAGGCATAGTTGCTACAGGTGACCGACTTCCTTTGACCAATCTTGATGATCTTAATGCCGGAATGGCTGATCTGGAAATCGACTCACTGAAAAAATTCCCATCCATCTCATTTGTTGCGGATTTTAAATTTAAATTCATGGAGAAAAACAAGCTCTTCCTCTATGACATTATATCGAAAAACCTGACCTTCGTGAATTACTATTATGAGGGAGGTGAGAACATTGATGTTTTTGATGAAACGCTTGCCATAGCCTATACATTAGAAAATGACCTTTTTATTGCGTTGAATAGTGAACAAATCCAGGTTACAAAAAATGACAGTGCCGGAATATTGAATGGGCAAATCGTTCATCGGAATGAGTTTGGGATCAATAAAGGGACATTTTGGTCGCCGAATGGACGTTATCTAGCTTTTTATCGAAAGGATGAATCAATGGTAACCAATTATCCATTGGTAGATATTTCGAAAAGGGTAGCCTCTGTCGAGAATACCAGATATCCTATGGCCGGAATGAAAAGCGAGCAGGTTACATTGGGTATTTTTGATATGAATGAGAGAAAGACCATTTTTATTAAAACAGGCGAGCCAAGAGATCAATATCTTACATCGGTGACCTGGGATCCATCTGAAAAGTATATTTATATCGGAATATTAAACCGTGAACAAAGTCATTTACGATTGAATAAATACGATGCTGTTACAGGCCAGTTTGTTTATACTTTATTTGAAGAAAAAAATGAGAAATATGTTGAACCTGAAAACCCTCTCTATTTTCTGAATACCAATTCAAGCCAGTTTTTATGGTTCAGTGAGCGCGATGGTTTTCAGCATCTCTATCTATACAATATTAGCGGCCACATGGTTAAGCAATTGACTTTAGGGAATTGGGTTGTGACAGAACTAATCGGCATTGATGAAGATGATAAATTTGTTTATTTCCTGGGGACAAAGGATAGCCCGTTGGAACAAAATATTTATTCAGTTGAAATCCGAACCGGAAATATAGCCCGTATCAGCAAGGATCATGGAACTCACAATGGACGGCTTAGTCATTCAGGGGAATACCTGTTTGATATCTATTCGAGCACTGAAATTGCCAGAGAGTATAAACTATTGGATGGAAAAGGCAATGTAATTGAGACGTTGCAAAAGAATGAAAACCCCTTAGATGATTATCGACTTGGTGAAACTTCATTATTTACGCTCAAAGCTGATGACGGCTCTGACTTGTATTGCCGGTTAATTAAGCCAGCCAACTTTGATCCTTCAAAAAAATATCCAGTATTCTTTTATGTTTATGGCGGACCTCATTCACAGCTTGTAACTGATTCATGGCTGGGAGCTGCAGGACTATTCCAGAACTATATGGCACAGCAAGGCTATGTTGTTTTTACTATGGATAACAGGGGAACTTCCAATCGGGGAATTACATTTGAACAATTTGTTTTTAGAAATCTCGGAACCATTGAAATTGATGACCAAATGAAAGGGGTGGAGTACCTGAAATCCCTAAGTTATGTTGATCCTGAAAGGATGGGGATCGATGGTTGGAGTTATGGGGGATTCCTTACGATTTCAATGATTTTAAAACATCCCGGTACTTTTAAAATTGCTTCAGCCGGTGGGCCGGTCATCGACTGGAAATATTATGAAGTAATGTATGGCGAGCGTTACATGGATACTCCCAAAGAAAACCCGGAAGGATATAAGAATGCTTCACTTCTGAATTACGTGGATAAACTTCAGGACCGGTTGTTAATTATACAGGGCACGATGGATGAAACTGTCGTTTGGCAAAATAGTCTTTCATTCATAAAAAAATGTGTAGATGCAGGAAAGCAGGTAGAGTATTTTGTTTACCCAGGCCACGAGCACAATGTGAGAGGGAAGGACAGAATGCACCTCTATGAAAAAATCCAGAAATATTATGATGAGAATTTGAAGGATTAATTTATTTATTCCTTATTTGGTTTTTCGACCAGCCTGATCATTTCACTGCCTGCGAGAAGAAATGCACCAGTAATAAATTCGTCTGAATCCTCTTCCTTAACTTTTCCAGGTTTCCTTGCTTCGGGTTGTCCCCAGCAGACTTTTCCATCTTTACTAACGATGCTATATAAGCCCTTCCAGGATTTCCTGATAACAGGCTCAAATTTTTCCCTGTCCAATATTCCATTATTGATGCCCCAGCAAATAGCATAAGTAAAGAAGGCTGTTCCGCTCGATTCGGGATCAGGATATTCCTCGAAGTCAGCAAGGTTGGTTCTCCATAGGCCATCCGCACCCTGGCATAGGGCTAATGAAGCAGACATTTTTTGTAACAATAAAGTGTACTGTTTATAATAAGGATCATCCTTAGGAAGGTAGGTTAAAATTTGCGGAAGGCTTGCAATCACCCATCCATTACCCCTTGACCACAGAACTTTTTTGCCATTTTTACTTTGTTCATTAAAGCGGGCTTCACTGTCACGATAAAATAGTCCTTCCTCATTGTCAAATAACTGATTGGCTAATTCCCAAAAAACGCGATTGCCATAATCGGCGTAATTATTTTCTCCGGTTATAGCTGACATCATCATGAACGGCGGTATACCGACATAAAGTGCGTCTGCATAATACCATCCACGAAGGTAAGCAGGTTCATTTATCATGAGTTCAGCATCCAAATATTCTTTGGCGTTTTTTATCATAACTGAATCATGCTTTTCAAAGAAAATCTGCATGTAAGTATGGGTACAAGTCAATCTGTTGGCAGGGAAAAACATTTCATTTCCTACTTTCCAATCATTTTTTTCAGCCCATAACAAAGCTTGTTCCAGTAATTGATTGTCGCGGGTCAGATGATAAAAGGCCATTACGCCAGTGTAATAGGTTGCCTGTTTCCAATTTCGATTTACAGTCATTCCATTTTTATCAACCTGGTAATTATTGACTCTATACATTAAGTCCAAAATGGTTTTTTTATCAAACACATCGTTTTGGGCTTTGGCAGCAAAGGCATTCAGCAAAACGAAAAGAATAAAAAATGCATTGATAGAATAAAGAGACCGATGCATACTGTTTTCTTTCAGGTAAAAATGTTTCTAAAGTTTTAACTCCTTGTTTGGTATCATGACTGGGATTGGCGGAGAGTGAGGGATTCGAACCCTCGGATCCGCAATGCAGATCAACAGTTTTCGAGACTGCCCCGTTCGACCGCTCCGGCAACTCTCCATCAGGGCGCAAAAATAATTAAATAGTGAGGACTTTTGAAGTTTTTCTTCTATTCAGTTTAATTGCTGATCATTTCAATTACAATCGCATGTTTGTTTTTGCCGCGAATGCACGAATGAATTCCTTTTTAATGTTAAAATTCGCGCATTCGCGGCTATTTAGAAATTGGATTTCAACTAAGCAATGGACTATCCCTATTTCTCTTCACCCTCCTTACTTTTAGAATTATATCTGCCGGCATCTTTCAACTCTTTGCTGATAATCCATTCCAACTGCCCATTCACACTTCTGAATTCATCAGCCGCCCATTTTTCGATGGCTTTCATTACTTCGGGATCAATCCGCAATACAAAAGGTTTCTTCTTTGTCATCTCTTTTAAAAGTAAGATTGTTTAAATGATGAACTTTAGAATTTACTGTTGGTTCTTAAAATTATTTGGGATAATCGCTGGCAGCAGCCATTTTGTTCATTGCATCATGGATAGCCACTTTTCGCTGCGTTCCAAAAAGTATCTTCTTCCCGTTCTTAAAATATAATTGTAAGCCAATATTACCGCTGACATTGTAAGCCAATCCTGCGTTACGAAATCTGCGTGTACGTTGCCTGAAGCCCCAGCCGCCATATTCCTGTATTGGTTTATATTGACGAACTTCAAATCGTTCAATTTCTTCCCGGCTGATTTTTTTCTCATTCCAAATAAAAGGAAGAAAACGGTAAAATAAGCCCGATTCCCTGATTTCGAGGATCATCTTTACTTTTAGCATTAGGAACAATATTCCTGTCAGGACTATGTTCACTAAAACAGTAGTCACGATCAACCCTTCATCCGACATCGGTTCATCGCCCCAGGGCTTATTCAATGAAATCTGCTGATACAGGCCAATTCCGAAAAGAATGTTCATTCCAGTAAAAATCGGAAACATAATCAACCAAGCTAAACCGGGCTTTATTTTCTGTTCTTCGCGATAATATGTCTTTTCCATTTTAACTTACATTTTCAAAAAGATTAATGATACAAAGTGCCCGTATTGACTACAGGTGTAGCATCTTTATCAGAACACAGAACTACCATCAGGTTACTGACCATAGAAGCCTTTTTTTCCTCATCAAGATCAACAATTTTCTTTTTCGACAAATGATCAAGCGCCATTTCAACCATACTTACAGCACCTTCAACGATCTTAAATCGTGCAGCAACAACAGCTGTTGCCTGCTGACGCCTTAACATCGCGTTGGCAATCTCGGAAGCATAAGCCAGGTAATTGATCCTCGCTTCGATAACCTTTATCCCGGCAATGGCGAGTCTTTCAGTAATTTCATTCTCAAGCATTTTATTCACATCTTCAGCGCCTCCGCGAAGAGTGATTTTTGCATCTTCATCCTCCAGGTTATCATAAGGATATTCGCCGGCAAGTTTGCGCACAGCGGCCTCACTTTGAATGGTTACGAAATGCTCATAGTCATCAACTTCAAAAGCTGCTTTAAAGGTGTTTTCTACCTTCCAGACCAGCACAACGCCAATCATAACAGGATTTCCGATTTTGTCATTCACTTTAATTGGCTCGCTGTTCAGGTTGCGGGCACGAAGGGAAATCTTTTTCCTTGTAAAAAAAGGATTTACCCACCAGAATCCGTTATCCTTAATGGTTCCCTTGTAAGCTCCAAAAAGTACCATAACACTCGACTCATTTGGGTTGACAATCGAAAATCCCCCGATACAGAACAGGGTCACAAATAATACAATCCCGGCGCCAATTTTAACAGCTACATCCGGGCAAAAGACCAGGGTAAGCACCATCCCTATGATAAGAACAATTACAATAAAAAGGGCCATATAGCCCGACTTTGCTTTAAAATCTTTTTCAGTTTTCATGTTGAATAAATTTAAAATGATATTAAAATGATATTGCAATGATACAACATTTCAATAGCCGTTGTCAAGTTTTTTTCAAGTTATTTTTTTAATTGAATCCTAAATCGCTGTAATTCAATGAATAAATTTAGTATATGAAATGCTTTTAAAGGGCTGGGAAATCAGTTTATGGGTTTACACTTAAAATAATCTTATCTTTACATCAGAATAAATTGGAAAAATGAAAGTATTAACTTCAGCAATTTTCAGAATAGTTATTATTCCTGTTTTCATGTTTACCAGCATGTCAGGGAATTCCCAATACTCCCTCGACTTCAACGGCGAAGGCGATTATGTTGCACTGAACGGAACCGATATCACTCCTCCCTGGACCATGGAGGTGATGGTGAATAAAAATGAAACTGACAACTACCAGCACCTGCTAACAAGCACAGATGGAAACAGTGGCATCCGACTGGAACAGTATTGGGGAAATAAAATCGGTTTCACTCAGTCGGGTGTTATGGACTGGTATTTCAATTACATCTGTCCCATCGGGCAATGGATACCTTTAGCGATTACCAATAACGGAACTGTCTCCAAGCTTTATGTCAATGGAACCCTGAACAGCACGGTGAATGCATCCATCAATTTCCCGATGAAATGGATCAGCAAGAACACCAATGATGCTTCGTTAAAGTCAAAGGTCGATGAATTGAGGATTTGGAATATTGTATTGAGCGACGCTGTAATCCTGCAATATGCCGGGCAACCTGTCGAGCCGACTCATCCGAACTATGCAAACCTGCAGCATTATTACAAATTCGAAGAGGGTTCGGGCAACATTTGCTACGATTCGAAAGGAACATTAAACGGAACCATTTACGGGGCGGTTTATTACATTGACACCGATCACGATGCGGGTATAACAAAGCTTGTTGCTCCGGAAAATTCACCCGACAATTATTCCTGGGCAGAACCACTCATTATAAGGGTCAAGAATTTCGGGTTTGAAAACATAACCCAGGACTTCACGGTCTCTTATACCCTTGAAGGATTGTTGCAGGAAACTGTTACTATTCCTGCAGCGACAACTCCGCTTTTAACCAATCAGACCATTGATGTGGCGTTTACACCTGTAAACATGAATACTTCAGGTTCTTATCATTATAAATTTTTTACTTCTCTGCCCGGCGACGAGAATATGAACAATGATACGCTCACCAAGACATTGATCAGCATGTCGAATGTGATTGGCAACATTACCGGTTTTACCATAGATACATGCACAGCACTGATCACTTGTGGAAGCGCCAAAGTACGGGTGATCTTTTATAAGGATGATATGTTCCGCATCTGGCTGGCTCCGAATGGAAATTTTTCGAATCCTGCGGGGAATAATATCGTCGTCAGTTATAATTTTCCTTTGATCAGCATCAACTGGTCGGATGAGGGCAGTTATTATAAAATGGCAACCAATGACCTGGTTTTAAGGGCTTATAAAAATCCATTGAGGTTCGCTCTTTATCAAAACGACAACCAAAGCCTGATATGGAGCGAATACCAGGGGCTGGATTACGGTACACGAACATTTCAATATTTGCAAACTTCCGCAGATGAATATTTCTATGGTGGAGGAATGCAAAACGGCTACTTTTCTCACAAGGGAAGCAAAATTAAAATTTCGAAAGAGACTGAAAACTGGGACAACGGTGCAGTCCCTAATCCGGTTCCATTTTATATGAGCACTGCCGGTTATGGAGCTTTTCGTAATACCTTTGGGCCGGGAGAATACGATTTCAAAACCATTGCAGGTTTGAGTCACCAGGAAAATCGTTTCGACTGTTTTTATTTTTATGGTCCTTCTTTGAAAGAAATCCTAAACGGTTATACGGAATTGACCGGCCGGCCCTCATTGATTCCCCGCTGGGGTTTGGAACTTGGCGATGCGGATTGTTACAACCTGAACGGACAAACCACCCCGGACATGATTGAACTGGTTGCCGATCCTTATCGAAACAATGATTTACCCGGTGGCTGGATATTACCCAATGATGGTTACGGCTGTGGTTATACCGATCTGCCGACGGTAGTAACGGAACTTCATGAAAGAGGATTCTGGACAGGTTTATGGACTGAAAATGGAGTGGGTCAGATTGCCTGGGAAGTTGGAACTGCCGGAACCCGCGCCTGCAAACTTGATGTGGCCTGGGTTGGATCCGGGTACCTTAACGCTCTCAATGCCTGCAAAGCTGCTTATGAGGGTATTGAAAATAATTGCAATGACCGTGCTTATGTTTGGTCGGTATGTGGCTGGGCTGGAACGCAGCGGTATTCTGTGGTTTGGTCGGGAGATCAGTCAGGCAGTTTTGAGTATATCCGTTTCCACATTCCTACTTTTATAGGTTCCGGATTATCAGGATATAATTACGCTTCAAGTGATGTAGATGGCATTTTTGGAGGCAGCGGATCCACTTATGTCCGCGATCTGCAATGGAAAACTTTTATCCCGGTGACCTATGCAATGTCGGGTTGGGCTACAAATGATAAACATCCCTGGAATTATGGTACGGCAATCACCAATATCAACCGGAATTACCTCAAACTGAAAATGAGGTTAACCCCTTACCTTTACACCTATTGCAATGAAGCCTATGAAACAGGAATTCCTGTTGTACGTGCGATGATGCTTGAATATCCTGAAGACCTGGCCTGCCTTGATAAAACCACTCAATATCAGTTCATGAGTGGTGAATGGTTTCTGGTAGCGCCTGTTTACAAACCTGCATTAGAACGCGACAGCATTTACCTCCCTGCCGGAAAGTGGATTGATTACTGGAATGGAACCGTATATGAAGGACCACTTACCCTTAATGATTATCCTGCTGACTTATCGAAATGCCCTGTCTTTGTTAAGGCTGGGGCTATCATCCCGATGTACCCTGAAATGCTTTATGATAATCAGTACCCGAAAGACCCTGTTACCTTTGATATTTATCCAAATGTACATTCCGAATTTGAGCTATATGAAGATGATGGAATTTCCCGGGAACACAGAGACGGAGCTTTTTCTAAGACCTTAATAACCGTTGATGGACCGGAATACGGTGGTAAGGAGGAGATTACCATTTCGGTTGGAGAAAGTACGGGCAATTATGCCGGAAAGCCTGAATCAAGAGCATACATTTTTCAGGTTCATATTAATTGGAAACCATTTAATCCTACCGTAAATGATGATTTTTCACTAACCGAACATTTGACTTATGAAGCCTGGCAGCAGGCAGACGAAGGGTGGTTTTATAACCAGAGTATAAGTAACGGAATCGTCTTTGTTAAAACATTACCCCTTTCATTAACGGAATCCTTCTTCGTTCACTTTGGATCAATAACCTCTGTTGAAAACCTACCGGATGACAAATCCTACAGAATATTTCCGAATCCTACTGCTGGCGTTGTTAAAATTTATGCGGGAGATGACAGCATTTTTCAGGTAGAAGTTTTTGATTTCAACGGGAAGCCAGTTAACTATAAAATAGTTTATAACAAACCAGGCACCAATGCTCAGGTTGATTTATCTGATCAAACCAATGGAGTATATTTACTGGAAGTCAAAACGGGAAAAGGTTCGGTTAGCAGGAAGATTACCTTAGTGAAATAGGGAAAAGCAAATTTTCAAAAAATTACGATTATACCAGGAAATTTTTATGAAGTGCAGGGTATTAAAGATTATCATGATTTATGTTCTCATTGTAATGACAACATCCTGCCTCGTTTATAATGAAAAATTTCTTGTAGATTCACGGGATGGTAAAGAATACCCTGTCGTTAAAATCGGCGATCAGAACTGGATGGGAGCTAATTTAGCGTACCTGCCATTTGTATATCCTTCAGAAAGTGATAGTGGTTTTTATGTTTATGGCTATGAGGGAAGAGATACTTCATTAGCAAAACGCACGAAGGAATATCAAACCTATGGTTGCCTGTACAATTGGGCTATTGCTATGAATCTTTCACTTGAAGCGAATGACCATTTTCAGCATTTATCTGATAATACCTGGCAGGGCATTTGTCCGGACGGATGGCATTTGCCAACAAATGATGAAGTAAGGGAAATGGAAAAATTACTGGAAACTTATCCAGACTTTCCAAAGGAAGATGAACGGAGACATACCGGCGATGTTGGCAAAAAGCTCAAATCGCAATTTGGGTGGCATGAAAATGGAAATGGAACAAATGAAACAGGCTTTTCAATGCTTCCCTCAGGTATCAGATATCAGGATGGCTATTTTACAAAACAGGGTCAATACGGATATTTCTGGACTTCAACTGAGGTTTATGATGGAAGCGCTAACTACCGTTATATGGTTTATAACAGCGATGGTACTTGTATCGGATATCCAAGCAAAAAAATAGGGATGCCGGTGAGATGCCTGAAGGATTGAACCCAATCCGGAAAGTAAAACTGAATCATTGGTGGTGCTTTTCGGAGTGGACTCAAAAATTGTCCATTCAACATTTAACACCAGATTATTTTAATTCGCGATTTTGTAATGCACTTGATTAATTTTGCATGAACATCAAGCTATGAAAAAATACGAACACATTTTTATCGATCTTGATCGTACCCTTTACGATTTTGACCTGAGTACCCGGGAAACTTTTCTTGAATTGTTCGACAAATTCGGGCTTTATGAACGTGGGGTAAAACCATTTGAAAAGTTTTTTGAATTGTACCTGAAGAACAATGTTACCCTTTGGGAAAAATACCGAAATGGTGAGATCAGTAAACGGTTTCTAAATGTTCACAGATTCCATATTACCTTGCTGGATTTTGGAATTGATGACCGGGCATTTGCCGGCAGGTTTGCTGCTGATTATCTTCACCTGAGTCCAAGGAAAAAAGCTTTATTCCCGAATGTAATCGAAGTGCTTGAATACCTTCACAAAAAATATATCCTACACATCATCACCAATGGGTTTGAAGAGGTTCAGGAGATCAAGATCAAAGCTAATGAACTTGATAAATACTTTAATACTATCACAACCTCAGAGGAAGCCGGATCAAAAAAACCAGACTTGCTAATATTCAAATATGCCCTAAATAAAGCAGGGGCATCGGCAGAAGAAAGCCTGATGATAGGTGATGACCTGGAAGTGGATATTGAAGGCGCCAAAGCTGCAGGAATAAATGGGCTTTTTTGTAACTTCGATAACCTTTCTCACAATGGAAAAGTTACATTTGAAGTGAAAAGTTTTGCTGAGATAAAAGAGATTTTATAGGGTTTCCAACCTTTAAATGGTTGAAAACCCATTGCGTAAATTACGTTACGTAAAACATGAAATAATTGTTGTACATTTACATTGTAAAAAAAATGACAATGAAAATTATAAATCCTTTTATAATAGGAAGATATGAAATGGAAAATTACTATATGTTTTTAAAGAAGAGGGAAAAATAACTTCATATTTTGGTCATTGCTTGACAAAATACTGTATTTTTTTGCCAAAAGATTGGGAAAATATAGCCTTAAATAGTGAATATCTTAAATTGGCAGATAAACCTTATCCACCATCTCCCGGTATTCCGATTCGCAATTGCTGAAGCTGGTAGTTCCACCCCCGCTTTTAAAGTAGAGTTCATCTCCGGTCTTTTCAATAAACCGGATCATCACAGCGCTATCTAGTTTTTGTCCATCGAAATAGCCAAATACACCTGTAAAGTAACCACGGTCATAATTTTCAACTTCTTTGATGATCTCGACTGTTTTTTTCTTGGGAGCGCCACTAATAGACCCAGCCGGCAGCAATGGGATCAGGATATCGCCTAAGTGTTCCTTCCAGTCCGAAAGCAAATCCCCGCAAATTTTTGAACTTGTCTGAAGCAATTCCTTCTCATGGGTTTTGATTTTATCAATGTACCTGAACTTTTCAACCCTCACATTTTTCGAAACCATGCTCAGGTCGTTACGGATAAGGTCAACGATGGTGTTGTGCTCAGCCAATTCCTTTTTATCGTTTAGTAAAACAGCTTCTGCATCCTGAATTCCAGCATCAATGGTTCCTTTCATTGGGTAGGATGAAATGGTATTGTCGTCAATTTTTACAAAAGCTTCGGGAGAGAAAACGACAAATTGATCTTCATACAGTATTTTATAGGGTGCCCTACTTTGTTCAAAGATTTCAGGAAGTGAAAGTCTGGTTTGGATTTTTGTTTTAAAGGTCAGGTTAAGCAGGTAGGTGTTACCCAACCGGATGTGATTTATCACCTGATCAAATGCCCGCCGATATTGATCAAGGTTGATTGGAAATTTTTGGAAATCAGCTTGTGAAAGGGGAGGAAATTTAACAGTCGAATTGCTGAAACCATGGATGTCAAAACATATTTCTTCAGGATTGACATCTTTGATCGGCAATAAAATGGGTTTGTCCAGTTCGAAATCAAGTATAAACAGGAAAGGTTCGGATTGTCGCCCGAAATCATTCATCTGTTTTATTATATCTTTGACAGCGTTCATAGCAAACTAACGGCAAATTTAGCTTTTCCGGCGCAATGAAAGTATTGATCACCGATAATAACGACTCTTTCACATACAACCTGGCCCAACTTGTTGAACAGGCCGGTTGTGGCTATCCTGAAATCATCAAAACTGATCAACTGAACCTTGAGGAGGTAAGTAGGTTTGATAAAATCCTGATTTCTCCGGGACCGAGTTTGCCAAAGGACTTCCCAAACCTTTTTCGTCTGCTTGACCTGTACTCATCTTCCAAAAGCATCCTGGGTGTATGTCTTGGGCACCAGGCAATAGCAGAGTATTTCGGAGCCAAGCTCTTCAATATGAACATGATTTACCATGGTGTGACCAAGAAAGTCAACATTCTAAATTCTGACGATTACATTTTTAAGGATATACCTGATGGTTTCGATGGGGGATTGTATCATTCCTGGGCTGTTTCGGAGGAAGATTTTCCACGGGAACTTGTAGTTACTTCAAAAGCTGAAGATGGAATTATTATGTCGCTTTCGCACAAAATCTTTGACATAAAGGGTATACAGTTTCATCCGGAATCTATCATGACAAAATCCGGATTCGCGATCATATTAAACTGGCTGAAGCATTAGCAATTCCTTCTTTTAACTAAATTTGCGTGTCTATCAAATAATTTGGGCGACAACGAATGTCAGTTCGTATTTTATATATTGCTGCAATAATTCTCTTATTATGTCAAGATGCCTTGTCACAGGATCAGTTTGTAATCAAAGGAAGAATCAAAGATAAAACTTCAGGTGTTCCCATAAGTGATGTAAATATCAAATTGAGAGACTTTCCGGCAGGAACGACTACTTCAAAAGAAGGCGAATTCAGCATTTCAGTTGAGGAATTGCCGGTAATACTTATTATTTCGCATATAAACTACCAGACTAAAATTATTGAAATCGCTGATCTGTTTGAACAAGAGATTTCTCTTTCACTTGAAAGAAAAACCGAAGAGCTTGATGAGGTTGTTATATCTGGTTCTAAAGTTGAAACAGTTTATAAGGATGATGTTTATTCCGTTCTCGACTATGAATTCCTGAGTGATGATATCCTCCTTTTGGTTTACAGAAATTCTTTTTCAAAAGAACTGATGCTTTTAAATCCGTCCAATGATACAATTGCAAAGATCAATTCGACAAAAATAAAACCGGCATCACTTTTTAAGGATTGTTTTGATGCAGTTCATGTGTTATGCAAAGATACTGCTTATCAGCTTTACTTCCATGATGGGCGAATCGATCTGATCTATCCAACGCCTGTATATGAGTTTAAGAAATTGATGTTACCTTGCGTCACACAGCTTAATGATAATATCTATTTTAAACTGACTTTTTTTAATGAACTGGTAGTTGAATATCAATTTGCAAAAGAAAGAGAAGGCCAATTGCATCTTTTAAGACGGATTGTAGATTCTGTAAAAACAGATTTGATCAATTCCAATCCTTACATGAGGAGTTTGTTGAATATAGGTTTGTATAATGGTGCTGAAGAGAGGATTTTAAACATGAGCGATTATGTAGCCATGGAGGAACAGGTTAAAATGATGAACGATCTAAGAGCTGGGGAATTTGAAGCCCATTATCTGCGGAAAATTGTTTTAACTCCTGTGTTTGCTCCACTTGTAAAATTGCGGGATACCCTTGTGATCTTCAACCAACCTCAAGGACAGATTGAATTTTATTCCTCCAATAGCCGGTTAATCAGAACAGTGAAAATTAATTATGCTGATGATCCCGATTGGGTGAAAGAAATAATTACAGATGAGATTTCCGGCAATGTTTATTGCCTTTTTCTAAAATCAGGAGTTTATAATATCAGAAAGGTAAACACCCAAAATGGTCAAATGGATGAGATTTTAAGAATTTATTATCCTTTTGTAAAAAAAATAAAAGTCAGGGATGGGTACGTCTTTTATCTATATAAAGGAATGATTGATGGGGAAAATTCAAAGCTTTTTAGGCAAAAGCTAAACTAATAATTTCAAAAATGTTCCATTTGGAACCTAAAACATCCCCCTGTCCTCCCGCCAGGTCGGGACAAGCTCTTCAAAGGGGGAATGGAACCTTGAACTTTGAACCTGGAACTTTGAACTAATCAATTATCCACATAATCCTGTTTCATGACCAGGAAATAAAAATCATCTTCAATAGGGAGGTACCCGAATTCATAGCAGTAATAATAAACTTTACCGGCTTTGGTTTTATAGGAGTTGGTGTAGTAGTCAAAGTTAAATCCTTTGTCCTTTAATTTCTGGAAATGAACTTTGGCTTTTCCGGATGGGTTTAGTTCTTCAAGGATACGCCGGTTTTTGCGGAGGATTCCGTTCACATTCCTGACAAAATTGTTTGAATCCTGTTTTTTGCGGTTGTTATAAGTGTTCCGGCACTGGTCGGAACAGAATTTTTTGTCGGACCTGCCGATAATTTCAAATCCGCATTCCATGCATTTCGCTTTTTCCATATTAAAAATGTTGTGCAATTTATTCTTTCTGTGGTTCCTTAATTTTTAAATAATTGAAACTGATCTTTTCAGGCTTATTGTTCATGATTCCCTGTATGGTTGCTACCAGCTGATCATCTGAGGTTAATTCATAAGTGATCATGTTTGGGAAGTCGTGTGCTTTATTTTCAAAGACAACTTTATCCCTGCCTGATTCAATCAGTTTGAAAGGAACCGGCTTTTCCTTATTTTGCCCTCTTACGGT
>Ga0105090_10000883_pt1 | contig 15612 bp, 15 predicted proteins | sample PPLLak3March2015_FD_79110 | JGI IMG/M metagenome (GOLD analysis project Ga0105090, IMG submission 79110) | Freshwater sediment microbial communities from Prairie Pothole Lake near Jamestown, North Dakota, USA - PPLs Lake P7 Core (1) Depth... | ecosystem: Environmental > Aquatic > Freshwater >... | reverse complement strand
CCATCGCCGGCGAACACGCCGGCGACCTGATCACCGAATTCGTCACCGCGATGAAACACGGCATCGGTCTCAACAAAATCCTCGGCACCATCCACATCTACCCTACGCTGGCGGAAGCCAATAAATACGTGGCAGGGAACTGGAAGCGCGCCCACGCACCTAAACAACTATTGGAGTGGGTGGAGAAGTTTCACGCTTGGCGACGAGGCTAAGCAACACTCACAGCGCGCCACCAACCACTGTTTTTTGAATCCCCACTGTGAACCGCCGAGCAGCGCAGCCAGGCCGGGGGCGGTCGGCGAGGACTGTCTGAGTCCTTGCCGAAAGCAAGGGCGAGTTCCGCAGCCGCCGGGCTGCCCCCGGCGACTTTGAATTACCGGCACCAGCAACAGAAATGCTAATTTCAATAACCAATTGATTTTATTGATAGATATGAAAAGCCTCCTGCTAACCATGTTACTGGCTGCATTGCCTTTCGCCGCCACGGCGCAGTCCTTCGACCACGACCACAAAATCTGGTCCACCCTGCTGAAAAAACATGTCGTGCTGATCGACGGCGGCAAAGCGTCGCAAATGCGCTATGCCGCCCTCGCGCAGGATCGCGCGACATTAAAAAATTATCTCGACACGTTGTCGAAAGTCACCCCCCAGGAATTCTCCGGCTGGAGCAAAGCGCAGCAGATGGCCTTCCTGATCAATGCCTACAACGCCTTCACCGCCGAAAAAATCCTGACCCGTTACCCGAACATCAAGTCAATCTGGGATTTCGGAAAAGTTTTCGGCAATCCGTTCAAAGACAAGTTTTTCATGCTGCTGGGGCGCGAATTTTCGCTGGACATAATCGAGCATGAAACGCTGCGCAAACCCGGCGCCTACAACGAGCCGCGGGTGCATTTCGCGGCCAACTGCGCCTCGGTCGGCTGCCCGATGCTGCGCGAGGAAGCTTATGTTGCCGAACGCCTCGATGCGCAGCTCGAGGAACAGACACGGCGCTTCCTCGCCGACCGCAGCCGCAACCGTTACAACGCGGCGGACAACACTCTGGAGGTCTCGGAGATTTTCAAATGGTTCAGCGAGGACTGGACCAGCGGTTATCGCGGATTCGACAACAAAGGCCCGGCAATGCTGTCACGGGAACAGTTTTTCGCGAAATACGCCTCCCTGCTTGCTGACCAGCCGGCGCAGCAGAAACTGATCGCTGAACGCAAGGCCGCGATCCGCCACCTCGATTATGATTGGGCACTGAACGATGCCCGCAAATAAAAGAGTTGCCTGACCCACCCGTGTCCCTCTCCATCATCATCCCCGCGCTCAACGAAGCCGCACACATCACCGCCACCCTCGACAGCCTGCAGCCGCTGCGGCGGCGCGGTGCGGAAATCGTCGTCGTCGACGGCGGCAGCAGTGACAACACTGCCGCTCTGGCCGAGGCACAAGCCGACCGGGTACTGACCGCCGAACCCGGCCGCGCACGGCAGATGAACGCCGGCGCTGCGGCTGCCAGCGGTGAAATCCTCTGTTTCCTTCACGCCGACACCCGCCTGCCGGAAAACGCCGACGGCCTGATGATCGACGGCCTTGCGCGCAGCCGGCGCAGCTGGGGGCGTTTTGATGTGCGTATCAGCGGCACACACCCGCTGCTTCAAGTGGTTGCCTGGGTGATGAACCGGCGTTCGCGGCTGACCGGCATCGCCACCGGCGATCAGGCGATATTCGTCACGCGATCGCTGTTCGAAGCCGCCGGACGCTTCCCGGAAATCGCTTTGATGGAAGACATCGCGTTTTCTAAACAATTAAAGGTCTATGGCTCGCCGCTGTGTATTGCCCATCCGCTGACGACCTCGGGTCGGCGCTGGGAACAACATGGCCTGTGGCGCACGATTGCGCTGATGTGGCGGCTGCGCCTCGCCTACTGGCTGGGTGCGGACCCGGACAAACTTGCGCTGCGTTATGCCCAGAAAAAATCCTGAAACCGCCGTCATGGTCTTCGCCAAGGCGCCGGTCCCCGGCGCGGCGAAAACGCGGCTGATTCCCCTGCTGGGCGCCGCTGGCGCCGCCGCGTTGCACGGTCGGCTGATCACCCGCGCGCTGGCCACCGCACGCGCCTCGACGCCGGACAGCCTTGCACTGTGGTGTGCGCCTGACGCCGGCGATGTATTCCTGCAATCCGCAGCAGAACAATCCGGCGCCACCCTGCAGGTCCAGCTTGATACTGACAAAGATTCGGACAAAGGTGCGGACCTTGGTGCGCGCATGGCCCATGCCTTTGCCACGACATTGCAACACGCAAGCCATGCCATCTGCATCGGCGCCGATTGTCCAGCGTTGACCGCACAGCATCTGCGAGATGCCGGGGCCTCGCTGCGCGCAGGCCATGACGCGGTGTTCGTGCCGGCAGAGGATGGGGGGTATGCGCTGATCGGGCTATCGCGCGCCGCCCCGGAATTGTTTACCGGTATCGCCTGGGGCGAAGCTGCGGTCATGGCAAAGACCCGCGAGCGCCTGCGCGAACACGGCTTGCGCTGGCAGGAACTGGAAACGCTGTGGGATGTTGATCGGCCGGAGGATTATCACCGCCTGCAGCAATCGGGATTGCTCGGTCATGCGTCGTCACTGGTTTGAACCGCTGCTGCTGGTCATCATGACGGCCTGCGCCGGCGTCGCGCTGGCCGTCGAGGATCGCGTGGTGGTTGCGGCATTTTCCGCCGCGCAACCCGGCAGCGCACTGCCGGCAGGCTGGGCACCGCTGGCCGTAGCCGGCATCAAGAACCACACGCAATACACCTTGGTCGATGACGGCGGCATCACAGTGGTGCGTGCCGTATCACGGGCTGCGGCAGCGGGATTGTCGCGGCCGCTGAGTGTGAATCCGGTGGAGTTTCCGTGGCTGCGCTGGCGCTGGAAAATCGACAGGCTGATCACCAATGCCGACATTCAAACCCGGGAGGGCGATGACTTTCCGGCACGGATGTACGTGATGTTCGATTACCCGCTGGAAAAACTCTCGTTCATTGAACGCAGCAAATTACGGCTTGCGCGTGCGCTGTTTGATCCTGACCTGCCCGCTGCGACGCTGTGTTACGTATGGGACGGCAAAGCCGCCGTGGAATCCATCGTCCCCAGCGCCTACAGCGATCGCGTCCGGCTGATCGTGGTTGCCTCCGGTGCAGCACATCTCGGACGCTGGGTCGATTTCGAGCGCAATGTTGCCGCGGATTTTCAGGCAGCATTCGGCGATGCCGCACCGCCGGTCCGGGCAATCGCGATCGCCACTGACACCGATAACACCGGCGCTTACGCAACTTCTTATTTCGGCGATATTTATTTTTTTAAACAAAGACTTACAAATAATCCTCCGGTTAACGCATCCAAACCCTGACGAAATTTTGATTGCCTTTTGGAGGGGGCTGGGAAAGAATAGCCCCCTCTTTTTACTACCACACCCGGGACGCTGAACAAGCCCCAAAATCCTTAAGAATCATATTCTTGAAACACCTCCACCGGCCGCCCACACTGTAATCACCCCTGCTGCATGTCCGACCTTTCCAGTGTCACCGCATTTCGCAAGACCGCACCGCAACTCCCTGTGCAATGGTATTTCGATGCCCGGATTTACGAAGCTGAGCAGCGCCTGCTGTTCGCCAACGGTCCGGGTTATGTCGGCCACGAGCTGATGACGCCGAACCTCGGCGATTACCAGACGCTAAGCTGGCAGGGCAATGCGCAAGCGCTGGTACACAACAGCAATGGTGTTGAACTGCTGTCGAACATCTGCCGCCATCGCCAGGCGGTGATCCTCAAGGATCGCGGCAATACCAAAAACATCATCTGCCCCTTGCATCGCTGGACCTACGGTCTCGACGGCAAACTTCTGGGCGCGCCGCATTTCACCGAGAACCCCTGCCTTGATCTGGCGCGCACACCGCTGACGCGCTGGAATGGCCTGCTGTTTTCCGGCAAACGCGACGTGGCGCGTGACCTGGCAAAAATGGGCGTGATGCAGGATCTCGATTTCTCCGGCTACATGCTCGATCGCGTCGAGGTCGAGGAATATGCCTGCAACTGGAAAACCTTCATCGAGGTCTATCTCGAGGATTACCACGTCGAGCCCTTTCATCCGGGGCTTGGCCAGTTCGTTAACGTCTCCGACCTGCAATGGGAATTCGGCGACTGGTACAGCGTGCAGACCTGCGGCATCAAGAACCAGCTCGCCCGCCCAGGCAGCGCGGTCTACCAGCGTTGGCACCAACAGCTGCTGCGCCATAATGAAAACAAACAACCCGCACACGGCGCGATCTGGCTGACTTATTTCCCGAACATCATGGTCGAGTGGTATCCGCATGTGCTGGTGATCAGTGCGATCATTCCGCGCGGCCCCGAAGCCTGCAGCAACGTTGTCGAGTTTTATTATCCGGAAGACATTGCGCTGTTCGAACGCGAATTCGTCGAAGCCGAACAGGCCGCCTACCGCGAAACCGCAGTTGAAGATGCCGAAATCATTGCGCGCATGACCGAAGGCCGCCGCGCCTTGTGGCAGCAAGGCCGCAGCGAAACCGGCCCGTACCAGTCACCCCTGGAAGACGGAATGGTGCATTTCCATGAATTCCTGCGTCGTGAAGTGGCGCCACATCTTTAAAATATTTAATAAAAACAATAACTTATGATGAAAATACGGCAGCTCAGGGCTGCCGTAGCTTCTCCGGTATCTGATTAAATTCCTGCCGCTGCTTTTTCCTGTGCTTGATTTTCAATCGGCGTTTGTTACCTTTGCCCCCTCAACCAATGCCGGACTGTCGCCATGGCCCACACCACGCTCGTCAGTACTGAAGAAACCGCGGCTCACCTGAACGATCCGCAATGGGTCATCTGCGACTGCAGGCATGATCTCGCCAACCACAGCGCCGGTTACAAGGCTTACCGCGCCGGACACATTCCCGGCGCGCGTTTCCTGCATCTCGATGTCGACCTCTCTGGTCCCAAGACCGGTCTCACCGGCCGCCATCCGCTGCCGCATCCCGCCACCTTCTGCCTGCGCCTGGGCGCGCTCGGCATCAGCAACAACACGCAGGTTGTGGCCTACGATGAAACCGGCGGCGTTTACGCGTCGCGCCTCTGGTGGATGCTGCGCTGGGTGGGACACAGCAAAGTAGCCGTGCTCGACGGCGGCTGGCAGGCCTGGAACAAAGCCGGATTACCGGTGACGGTGGAACAACCCGAGATCAAACCGGTCACCTTCAATGGCAAAGCGCAGACCCAGGCCGCCGTCGACAGCGCGCAATTGCTCGCCAATCTGCAGGATCGCAAGGCGCTGGTGGTCGATGCGCGCAGCAGCGACCGGTACCGCGGTGAAAATGAAACCCTGGATCCGGTGGCAGGACACATCCCGGGTGCCGCCAACCGCTTTTTCAAACTCAACCTCGAAGCCGATGGCCGCTTCAAACCGCCAGCCGCGCTGAAACAGGAATTCGGCGATATGCTTGACGGCCACAGGCCGGACGCCATCGTGCACCAGTGCGGCTCCGGCGTCACCGCCTGCCACAACCTGCTGGCGATGGAAGTGGCCGGACTCGCCGGTTCCCGCCTCTACCCGGGTTCATGGAGTGAATGGGTCAGCGACCGCCGGCGACCCGTCGCGCGCGGCGACGTCTGATCCCGCAGCGGAGCACAGAGTTTGAAGCTGCTGCTTGCGGATTTCATTCTCGTCGCTCATTTCGCATTTGTGCTGTTTGTCGTGCTCAGCCTGCCGCTGATCTGGGTCGGCGCCGTGGCCGGCTGGCGCTGGATCCGCAGCTTCCGTTTCCGTGTCGCGCATCTCGCTGCCATTCTGATCGTCAGCGTCGAAGCCGCAGCGGGCATCTGGTGCCCGCTGACGCTGTGGGAAGACGCACTGCGCGGCACAGCATCGGATAAAGGTTTTATCGCACGCTGGATTCATGCCCTGCTGTTTTACGATCTGCCGGCATGGATATTTACCACAGCTTATTTTTCTTTTGCCGCACTGGTCGCTCTGACCTGGTGGCGCATTCCGCCACAGCGGACTTGAAGAAGAAGCCAAGGGCTGGAAAAGAAAAAGGGGCGCAGGCGCCCCCTTTTTATTGCCTTAAAACAAACCGCTCAGGCGAGCGCTTCCGCCCAGATATTGCGCGCCCAGCCCCAGGCGTATGCCGCTTCAGCGTTGCTCGCTGCCGTGGAAATCCCGCCGCTGCCTTTGACCGGCAGTATGCTTTTCTGCGTGGCGTCATAACGATGCACTGACGCGACATGCATCGCGCTGTCACCGCTTACAAAGCTGTAGCAGGTGTTCATCATCATGGGATCGGCATTCACCGGCTGGCCCTTCAACAGCGCAATAACCGCAGCCGCGCAGACCTTGGCATGCTGGTTGGCCATGGTGCCGGATTTGGGCATCGCGGCCGCCGACAGCGTCGCATCCCCCAGCACGTGCACGCTTTTGACTGCGGTGGATTCGCAGCTGGTCCAGTCAACACCGCACCAGCGGTTGTTCGCCGTGATCAGGCCGCTTTTCACGGCGATGTCCGCCGCACGCTGCGCCGGCACCACGTTGAGCACATTGCCCTTGACGTTATCGAACTGCAGCTTGACGGTCATGCCCTTGATGTCGACGTCGGCAATCTCGCTGTTCGGAAGATAGTCGATCATGCCCTTGTACAGGCCGTTCCATGCCGCAAGGAACAATCCCTTTTTCGACGTGATGTCAGGATTTGAATCGAGCACGATGATTTTCGACTTCGGTTTCGCCTTTTTCAAATAGCTGGCGACCTGGCACACGCGCTCGTACGGCCCCGGCGGGCAGCGGTAGGGCGCCATCGGGATCTGCAACACGTACACACCGCCGTCAGGCATGGCAGTAAGTTGGTTGCGCAAGGCCACGGTCTGCGCACCGGCTTTCCATGCATGCGGTATGCGGTTCTGCCCGTCCGTGCTTTTCAGCGCCGGAATCTGGTCAAACATGAATTCGATGCCGGGAGACACGATGGCGCGATCGTAGGGCAGGTTTTCACCACCAGCCAGGCGCACCTGGCGCTTTTCGGCATCAATGGCAACCGCTGAATCGCGGATCACGCGAATGCCGCGGCTACGCAGTCCTTCGTAACTGAAGGTGATATCGCCCATCTGTGCGTTGCCGCCGAGCACCAGATTGCTGATCGGGCAGGAAATGAAATGCTGGTTGGGTTCGACCAGGGTCACGTCGATGTCGGGCGCCCACAGTTTGATGTATTTAGCCGCGGTCGCGCCGCCGTAACCGCCGCCAACCACTACCACGCGGCCTGCGCCGCCGCCCATACTGGCGCAACCGGCCATTGCTGCTGCCCCGGCGCCTGCAGCGCTCCATTTGATGAATTCGCGTCTGGAAATTCTGGATGAGGTCATGGTGTTCTCCTACTTCACGACCGGCGCCGATGCCGCCTGGCCGGGAAGGACCGCGGCAAAATAACCCGCGATCAGGTTGAGTTGTTCGTCGGTATAACCCTTGGCGAGCTGGTGCATGATCGTCGCCGGGCGTTTGCCGGCGCGGAATTCCTGCAACTGCTTCAGCAGGTAATCCTTGTTCTGTCCGGCGAGGCTGGGCGGCACACCACCGACGCTGCGGCCATCGGTGCCGTGGCAGGTGAAACAGGTGGAGGCGAGGTTGCGGGCGTATTGCGGATCAGTGGCGGCAGCGGGTGTGGTCCATACGCTGCCCGCCAAAAACACGGCCAGCGTTGTTGTTGCTTTAACCATGGTCTACCTCCATAAAAAGCAGCCCCGGAAATGGGCGAAGCAAAGCTGATTCGATATCAGTTTTTTATGAAACCAGTGTCTGCGTAAATACCAACGCTGTCCAGAAAACGGCGACCCGCAGGCCGCCGCTGCTTTTCTACCCTAGCCTTATCAGGCAACGCTGGCGGGCACAGCCTCTTCGGTAAAATCAAGACGCACCTTGCCGTCGTCACCGACATCGACCGTCACCTTGCCGCCACTCGCCAGGCGACCGAACAACAGTTCGTCAGCCAGCGCACTGCGGATAGTGTCCTGAATCAGGCGCGCCATAGGCCGCGCGCCCATTTGTGGATCGAAGCCCTTGTCTGCCAGGAATTCACGCAGTGCCGGCGTGAAACTGATATCGACCTTCTTCTCGTGCAACTGCTCTTCGAGCTGCATCAGGAACTTGTCGACAACACGCAGAATGATCACGCGATCCAGCGCCTGGAAGGAGATGATGCCGTCCAGCCGGTTGCGGAACTCCGGCGTAAACATGCGTTTGATTTCGCCCATCTCATCGCCGGACTGTTTCGCTGAAGTGAAACCCATGGACGTTTTTGACAACTCGGCCGCACCGGCGTTGGTGGTCATCACGATTACCACGTTGCGGAAATCCGCCTTGCGGCCGTTGTTGTCGGTCAGCGTGCCGTGGTCCATCACCTGCAGCAGAATGTTGAAAATGTCCGGATGCGCCTTCTCGATCTCGTCGAGCAGCAGCACCGAATAAGGGTTCTTGGTGATCGCTTCGGTCAGCAGGCCGCCCTGGTCAAAACCAATGTAGCCGGGCGGGGCACCGATCAGCCGCGACACGGCGTGACGCTCCATGTATTCGGACATGTCGAAGCGCAGCAGTTCCACGCCCATCACGTAGGCCAGTTGCCTCGCGACTTCGGTTTTGCCGACACCCGTCGGTCCGCTGAACAGGAAACTGCCGATCGGCTTCACCGGATTGCCGAGGCCGCTGCGCGCCATGCGGATCGCCGCAGTCAGCGCGCCGATGGCCTTGTCCTGGCCGAACACCACCGCCTTAAGGTCGCGATCCAGGCTCTTCAGCGCGCTACGGTCGTCAACCGAAACCGTCTGCGCGGGGATGCGCGTGATCTTGGCGATGATCTCTTCAATCTCGTGTTTGCCGATGACGCGTTTCTGCTTCGATTTCGGCAGAATCTTCTGTGCAGCACCCGCCTCGTCGATGACATCGATGGCCTTGTCCGGCAGGTGACGGTCGTTGATGAAACGCGCCGACAACTCAGCCGCCGCACTCAGCGCCGCGGGCTGGTATTTGACGCCGTGGTGCTCCTCGAAGCGCGACTTCAGCCCTTTCAGGATAGCCACAGTCTCGGCAATCGTCGGCTCGATGACATCAACCTTCTGGAACCGCCGCGACAGCGCGTGATCCTTCTCGAACACGCCGCGGTATTCGTTATAGGTGGTCGCACCTATACATTTCAGCTGGCCGCCGGACAAGGCCGGCTTCAGCAGGTTCGATGCATCCAGTGTGCCGCCGGAGGCGGCGCCGGCACCGATCAGAGTGTGGATTTCATCAATGAACAGAATGCTGTGCGGATTCTCGGCCAGCTGTTTCAGCACGGCCTTCAGCCGCTGCTCAAAATCACCACGGTACTTGGTGCCGGCGAGCAGTGCACCCATGTCCAGCGCATACACGCAGGCCTTTTTCAGGATATCCGGCACGTCGCCTTCGACGATGCGCCGCGCGAGGCCCTCAGCGATCGCGGTTTTCCCTACCCCCGCCTCGCCAACCAGCAGTGGGTTGTTTTTACGGCGGCGGCACAGGGTCTGGATCACCCGCTCCAGCTCATGGGCGCGGCCGATCAGCGGATCAATCTTGCCGGCGACTGCCTGCGCATTCAGGTTCTGCGTATATGACTCCAACGCGCCACCGGACTGGTTTTCCTGCTCGGCTTCCGCCGACTCGCCTTCGGGCTTGGGCTGCTGCTGGGTCTGCGGCACCTTGCTGATGCCGTGCGAAATGAAATTGACGACGTCGAGACGGGTCACGCCCTTCTGGTGCAGGAAATACACCGCGTGTGAATCCTTCTCGCCGAAAATCGCCACCAGCACATTAGCGCCGGTGACCTCTTTTTTGCCGGAGGACTGGACGTGCAGGATCGCCCGCTGAATCACCCGCTGGAAACCCAGCGTCGGCTGGGTGTCGACTTCTTCGCCGGCAAGTATGGGGGTGTGTTCTGTAACGAAATCGCCGAGCAGCTTGCGCAGTTCGTCGACATTGGCGGCACAGGCGCGCAGCACTTCGGAGGCCGAAGGGTTGTCGAGCAAGGCCAGCAGCAGGTGCTCGACGGTAATGAATTCATGGCGTTTCTGGCGGGCCTCCATAAACGCCATGTGCAGGCTGACTTCAAGTTCCTGGGCAATCATGGTTGTCCGATCATGGGCATGTGAGACCTCAGTTCTCTTCCATTACGCACTGTAACGGATGTAGGTGCTGCTTTGCGTACGACTTTACCTGTTCGACTTTGGTTGCAGCAACATCTCTTGGAAATATACCGCAAACGCCCATGCCGTCGCGGTGAACCTTGAGCATGACCTGGGTCGCGCGTTCGCGACTCAGGGAAAAAAACCGCTGCAACACCCCTACGACGAAATCCATCGGGGTGTAATCGTCATTGAGCAGCAACACCTTGAACATCGGTGGCGTCTTGGTTTTGGTACGTTTCGCCTCGAGGACGGTGTCTTCGCGCTGCCTGGTTGCCATACCGTTGCACTTTACTGGATACAAACTTCAAATGGGGCCTGCAAACCTGTTTTTCAATTGTCGAAGGCCAGTTACGAGCCCGCGTTAACCTGTTCGTTAACCTATTGTCTCCGGAATGGAGAATTTTTCAAGTGGCTGCAAACGCAGCAAAAAACTGCCGATTCCGGAATGCCCAGTGTTGACTTGACATTCCCCGGCAAATACCCTAGAAAGCAGTCGGGTGTTGGGGTTCAGGCTTTATCGCAAGACCAGCGCAAGACCAGTTTGGCCAATGCGATCCTTGGAACTCGAACAAATCGCGGAGCCCATCCGCTTTTCTATCAAGGCAGGCATATGGCAACTGGTACTGTGAAATGGTTCAATGACTCCAAAGGTTACGGGTTCATCACTCCGGACGACGGTAGCGAAGATCTTTTCGCGCACTTCTCCGCGATCCAGATGAATGGCTTCAAGACACTGAAAGAGGGCCAGAAAGTGTCGTTCGAAGTCACCCAGGGACCCAAGGGCAAGCAAGCCTCTAACATCCAAGCAGCCTGAAGCTGTGAATTTGCCGCTGGCCGCGATGCCGGCGGCCCTGCACCAGACAAAACCCGCAGACCTCATCAGTCCTGCGGGTTTTTTTCTTCTGTGCAGCGACGCCGTTTCCGGGACAGCCTAACTAGTGCTCCCGGACGTTGCTTCCGGGTTGGACACATTCCGGATCCCGGACACGGCTTCGGATGAGCCTCATTCATGCCCTGGACAATAAAAATGCGATAATCGGCCTACGGACCAGCACGGGAAGAGCGCGGATGACGCAAGTACCGATCCTGCTCATGAAACGCCCCGGGACGCCCCTACAGATCGCCGGAACCGGCCGATCACTTGACCGACAAAAATTCGAACGGAGACTTTAGCAATGAGTGGAAAACTGGACCTGCTGAAAATCGCGCAGGAAGAAGCAAGTGGCGACCTGTTCAAGTATCTGGACGGCGTGTTCAAACGCTCCAAAACCCAGCCGCGCGGTGTCAGCGACGCCATCATCTGGGAAGGCGGCAATTTCACCGGTGGCGTCAATCCGGTTGCCCATGCGCTTACCGATACCTTCGCGCTCAATGGCACGATCATGGCCCTCGACGTTCTCGGACTGCCCTTCCTCGGCGTCCCGATGATGGCGCAGTTCAGGCACGACACGAAGCTGAAATCGCTCGAGTGGTTCGGCAAAATGGACTACACCTGCCTGAAGTGGTCCACCGCAGGCGACTTCATGGTCAATGACGGCGGTAAAAAAGTGGTCGTTGCCGGAAAGTCAGCCAATGCACCCCTGCGCACCGCCGCCGGCGTCTACTGCAACGTCCGTCCCTACGGCTCGATCACCAACGTGCGTTTCATGCCCGGCCTTCCGTACTCGCAAGACAACAAGAAATTCGTGGTTGAAAAAGCAACCGGCAACATCCACTCCGAAATGAACACCCCGGGCGTGCGTATGGCCTATGCCGCACGGCTGTTCCTGAAACTGGTCAATGACCGGGGTTGCATCGGCCGCGTCGCCACCAAGCCGACCCAGGCGAAGGAGGACGCGGTAAATGCAGGTTTGTTCCGCTGGATGATCCAGGGCACCAAGTTCCAACTGAAGCGCCAATACGCGGTTGACGCCTACGAAGAGCACAAGGAAAACGTCCACGCCATCGTCGCGCTGCTGCCGAAAGACTTCAAGGCTGGCATGGAAAACTGGGGTGGCGACATCTACGAGCACATCTCCGACACCAACTTCGGCCTGATGCTGCACGACATGATCGAGCAGCGCGAATGCATCATCTACTCGACCGACCTGGACGGTGACCGCCTGACCGACCTGATGGCCGACGCACCGGACGTGCTGCGCAAGTGGGGCCAGATCATTCTTGACTACGCCAAGACCGGCAAGAAGATGGGCGAGGTGTGGAAGGATATGGGCTTCACCATGACCAACGGCAAGGACATGACCAGCGTCATGTACCGCATGGAAGGCGCGCCGATCTACGAACAGACCCTCGGCTCCGCCGATGCGATGCTGCAGCGCCTGCTTAACGGCGACGAAACCGTCGGCGGCACCAAGGATCCTTACGATCCGCGCATCCACTTCGTGCTGATCAACGAAGCCTACAAGGCCGCCAATCCTGGCAACAAGGAACTTGCAGGCTGGCTGGACGCGCAGCTGGCGACCTTCGACAAGCTCTACGGTGCCAAACGCCCGCGCTACATCGACGGTTACAACCAGCTCAAGGCCGCGATCAAGCCCTGGGGCAGCAAGTAAGGCATTCCCTGCGCGGAGAATCTACCGCGCGTTTCACTAAAAAACGCCCGCAACCGCGGGCGTTTTTTATTGTTTAGCCCATCAACCGCAACCCGGCTATTCCGCACAGCGACATTGCGCTTAATCTGGCGCCCAGTCCGCAATTTCAATGCTGAAACGGACCTGCTATACAAATATCTTCGGTTGTGGAATCCTATGCGATAATGCATTGCAACAATAGGTATGGCATTTGCTTTCGCATTATGAAATCCACATAAGCCAGCCTTCATCCTGATTTTCGACGCGTCCAGGAGCCCGCCATGACTGCCACGCCTTATCCCGAAGGGATTGAAATCCTCGCTCCGGTCCCCGCTACTTACAGCGAAATCCTGTCACCCCAGGCCCTAGCCTTTGTTGCGAAACTGGCCCGCAAATTCGAAACGCGCCGCCGCGATCTGATGGCACAACGCGTTGTGCGCCAAACCGAATTTGATGCCGGCAAACTGCCGGATTTCCTCGCCGCAACCAAATCCATCCGCGACGGCAACTGGACCATCGGCCCCGTACCCGCCGACCTGCAGGACCGCCGCGTCGAAATCACCGGCCCCACCGACCGCAAGATGGTGATCAATGCGCTCAACTGCGGCGCCAATGTGTTCATGGCCGATTTCGAGGATTCGAATGCGCCGACCTGGAGCAACATGATCGAGGGCCAGATCAACATGCGCGACGCCATCCGGCGTTCGATCACATTCCAGAGCCCCGAAGGAAAAAGCTACAAACTCAACGCCAAAATCGCCACCTTGCTGGTGCGCCCGCGCGGCTGGCACCTGATGGAAAACCATGTGCATATCGACAGCGCCCCAGTCTCCGGCGCGATTTTCGATTTCGCGCTGTATTTTTTCCACAACGCGAAAGAAGCCCTGGCACGCAACACCGGCCCGTATTTTTATCTGCCTAAAATGGAAAGCCACCTTGAGGCACGGCTTTGGAACGACATTTTCATCATGGCACAGCAGGAACTCGGCGTGCCGCAGGGCACGATCAAGAGCACGGTGCTGATCGAGACCGTACTTGCCGCCTTCGAGATGGATGAAATCCTCTACGAACTGCGCGACCATTGCGTGGGACTAAACATCGGTCGCTGGGATTACATTTTCAGCTGTATCAAGAAATTCCGTTCCAACAAGAATTTCTGCCTGGCCGATCGCAGTCAGGTGACAATGACGGCACCATTCATGCGCGCCTACGCGCTGCTGCTGATCCAGACCTGCCACAAACGCAAGGCTTTTGCGATGGGCGGCATGGCGGCACAGATCCCGATCAAGAACGATACGGCCGCCAACGATGCCGCTCTGGCCAAAGTGCGCGCTGACAAGGAACGCGAAGCCACTGACGGCTGCGACGGCACCTGGGTTGCACATCCGGGCCTGGTCGGCATCGCCAGGGAGATTTTCGACAAACACATGCCCGGGCCCAATCAGGTCAGCCGCCTGAGACCGGATGTCAGCGTCACCGCCAAAGACCTGCTCAACTTCCAGCCGGAAGGGCCGATCAGCGAAGCCGGTCTGCGCAACAACATCAGCGTGGGCATCCAGTACATCGGTGCCTGGCTGGCCGGCAACGGTTGCGTTCCAGTCTATAACCTGATGGAAGACGCCGCCACCGCGGAGATTTCCCGTTCACAGATCTGGCAATGGATGCGCAGCCCCAAAGGTGTGCTTGACGACGGCCGCAAAGTCACCCGCGACATGTTCCGCAAAATGCTGCCGGAAGAATTGGCGCGGGTGCGTCGTGAACTTGGCGAAGAAGCCTGGAAAGCGGGACGGTATGAAGAAGCATCCAAACTCTTCGATGAAATCACCACCAGCGACGATTACGTGGAATTCCTGACACTGCCCGGTTACGAGCAACTGACCCAGGTTGTTGATAAGAACATCGAAGCCAGGATCACGGCATAGCCGCAGCAACAAACGGCAACGCAAAGGCCCCGTCTTCGCGGGGCCTTTTTCCGTACAATCCAGCAATGACAGCACAGGTCGTCCTGCTCAACAAACCCTATGGCGTGATCTGCCAGTTCACGCCTTCTGGCAATCACCCGACGCTGAAGGATTTTGTGCCGATCGCCGACGTCTACCCTGCGGGACGACTGGATACCGACAGCGAAGGACTGGTCGTGCTGACCGGCGACGGGGATCTGCAGCACCGGATTACCGATCCCCGGCACAAACTGCCAAAAACCTATTTTGTCGAAGTCGAGGGCGCCCCGGACGATGGGGCGCTGGCACCGTTACGCAAAGGCGTGCAATTAAACGACTACCGCGCCCGTCCGGCAGAGGTCGCACGGGTCGCGCCACCGGACTGGTTGTGGGCGCGGGTTCCCCCTGTCCGGTTCAGGCAGGCCATACCGACATCCTGGCTGCAATTGACCATCCACGAAGGCCGAAATCGCCAAGTTCGGCGGATGACGGCCGCCGTCGGATTCCCGACCCTTCGACTGATCCGCCACAGTGTCGGCCCGTGGACTCTGACGGGGATTTCGCCTGGAAACTGGAAAATCGCCGACTCGTCAATTTTATGTTACGGCCAGTCAGCATCGGTGCCCGCAGGCTCCCGGCAACCCCGAAATCGACCCCCAGCCCGGGTTCACAAAACCGGGAAAAACTGAACACTTTGAATTTATTGTCACTTTTAACATTAAAACTTACATCAGGCTGTCAACCGCTTGTGATCAGGCCCGTTATTCGCGCTTGACCGGCTTTTCGGTCAAAGGCCGAAAGGCCTGGTTGATCAACCATTAATGAGGAAATCATGAACAAACTGTTTGCCGCCATCATCGCCGCCGCTTTCGCCACTGTTG
>Ga0105090_10000882_pt1 | contig 15613 bp, 12 predicted proteins | sample PPLLak3March2015_FD_79110 | JGI IMG/M metagenome (GOLD analysis project Ga0105090, IMG submission 79110) | Freshwater sediment microbial communities from Prairie Pothole Lake near Jamestown, North Dakota, USA - PPLs Lake P7 Core (1) Depth... | ecosystem: Environmental > Aquatic > Freshwater >... | reverse complement strand
GACGACGCGCAGCGCCGCGCCCACGGGGTCGTGCGAGTGACCTGCCCCGAGCCGCTCGTCTACCTGATCCGGCAGAGCGGTCTGCTCGAGCGCTTCCAGGCGCTGCACCCCGGCGTCACGGTGCAGTTCGTGATGAGCGACCAGTACCTCGACCTGTCGAAGGGCGAGGCCGACGTCGCGCTGCGATCCGGCGACGTCGACGACGAGGCACTCGTCGGGCGCAAGATCGCCGACTCGGTGTGGGCCGTATACGCCAGCCGCGACTACATCGCGCGCGCCGGCCGCCCCGAACGCGTCGAGGACCTCGCGCGGCACCCGCTGGTGGGCTTCGACGAGTCGATGACCCAGCACCGGGTGGCCAAGTGGCTCCACCGGGTCGCTCCCAGCGCTCGCGTGGTGGCGCGCAATACAAGCGTCCTGGGACTGCTGTATGCGGTGAAGTCCGGCGTCGGCCTGGGTCCGTTGCCGACGGCGCTCGGCGACCGCGACGACCAACTGGTGCGCGTGCTCGGCCCCCTGACAGAGCTGTCGCGCATCTGGCGGGTGCTTGCGCACCCCGATGCAAGGCACATCCCGCGCGTCGCGGCATTCTTCGACTTTGTCTGCACCGAAACCGAGATGCTCCAGGCGATCCTCGCGTGACTGCGCTCAGTTGACACGCCTCTGCGATGCCGGCAAAAGGATCGAATCGAGGGCGTCGCGCAGCGCCAGATCGCGCGGGTCGCCTCTGAGCGATGTAATCCGCCGCGCCGCATTGATCGCGCTCAATGCCGGTGGCGCGGGCGCCGGGTGCCCCGATGGAAGCCAAAATTGCCGAACCCCGGGCCCCAGGTGGACGCCGAAGAGTGTGACGCGACGCCAAGGGAGGCCGGCACGAAGAGGGGCAGTGCAGATGCGCCTTCATTCCGTGCCCGCGGCGCGGCCCCAACATGAACAGCAGAACTCAATCCACGACGGCGCCGACCGGCATCGGGCGCGCGGCCGCCAGGAGGTCGGCGCGGCGCCGACGGCGTCGCGCCCCGCGTTGTCGTCGGTGCGGCGCCGGGCCGCCGGGCCTGCGGCCTCGGTGTCGATGCCGATGCGCAGCCCGAGCACGGATGACGTACAACTGAAGCGGTTGGCGCGGCTGTACCAAGCCTCCCACCCACCGATCAACCCGCCACCGAACAGGCCCAGCCATGCTGCCGCAACCCGCCTCGACGATCCGCTTCGGCCGCCTCCTGCTGACGGGCGCCGCCGGCAACCTGGGGCGCGAACTGCGCCCGCGACTGAAGGCCTACTGCGAGACGCTGCGCCTGAGCCACCGCGCGGATTTCGGCCCCGCTGCGCCGGGCGAGGAGATCGTCATCGCAGCGCTCGAGGACAAGGCCGCCATGCTCGGCCTGCTGCAGGGCGTGGACGCTGTCGTTCACATGGGCGGCGTCGCGACCGAGCAGCCCTGGGAGCCGATCCTGGCCGCCAATATCGTCGGCATGGTCAACCTCTACGAGTCGGCGCGCAAGAACGGCGTCAAGCGCATCGTCTTCGCCAGTTCCAACCATGTCACCGGCTACTACCGCCAGGACGAAGTGGTGGGCCCGGCCGACCCGGTGCGACCCGACGGCTTCTACGGCCTGAGCAAGGCCTTTGGCGAGAACCTCGCCCGCCTGTACTGGGACCGCCACCGCATCGAGACCGTGTGCCTGCGCATCGGCTCGGCGTTCGCCGAGCCGAAGGACCGCCGCATGCTCGCCACCTGGATGAGCTTCGACGATACCGAGCGCCTGGTGGTCGCCGCTCTCACCGCGCCCGTGGTCGGCCACTCCATCATCTACGGCATGTCCGACAACAGCACGACGTGGTGGGACAACACCGCGGCACGCCACATCGGCTACCGGCCGCGCGACAGTTCCGATCGCTTCCGCGCCGCGGTCGAGGCGCGCCAGCAGACGCTGGACGCCGACGACCCGGCAGTGGTCTACCAGGGCGGCGCGTTCGTGCGCACCGGTCCCTTCGAATGACGCCGCAGGGCCCGGGTCGGGCCTTCACGCCAAGTCAGCGCTGCCCCGACCCGGCGCTGGAAGTCCTGCACGAGAGCTTCCTGAAGCTGCGCCTGTTCAGCGCCGGCGTCGAGCAGCTCGCCACCGGCCTACGCTGGGGCGAAGGCCCGGTGTGGTTCGGCGACGGGCGCTACCTGCTGGTGTCCGACATCCCGAACGACCGCATCCTGCGCTGGGACGATTGCTCGGGCGCGACGAGCGTCTTCCGCGCACCGTCGAACCACGCCAACGGCCTGGCGCGAGACCGGCAAGGCCGCCTTCTCGCCTGTGAACACCTCACGCGCCGCGTCACGCGCACCGAATACGACGGCCGCATCACCGTGCTGGCCGACCGCTTCGACGGCCGGCGGCTGAATTCGCCCAACGATATCGTCTGCCAGCGCAGTGGCGCGGTCTGGTTCACCGACCCGCCCTTCGGCATCGCCGGCCACTGGGAAGGCGAGCCGGCGAAGAGCGAACTGCCGCACGCGGTCTACCGCATCGACCCGGTTTCGGGTGAACTGCAGCAGGTGCTGAGCGACCTCGCGGGGCCGAACGGGCTGGCGTTTTCGCTCGACGAGTCGGTGCTCCATATCGTCGAAAGCCGAGCCGTGCCGCACCGCCGGGTCTGGGCCTACGACGTGGCCGCCGACGGCGCGCTCGCCAACAAGCGCCTGCATATCGACGCCCAGGGCCCCGGCGCGCTGGACGGCATCGCCTGCGACGCCATGGGCAACCTCTGGTGCGGCTGGGGTAGCGACGGCTCGCCCGGCGCCGACGCGGCCGCGCTCGACGGCGTGCGCGTCTTCGACGCCGGCGGGCGCGCCATCGGCCATGTCCACCTGCCCGAGCGTTGCGCCAATGTCTGTTTCGGCGGCGCCCGCCACAACCGGCTCTTCATGGCCGGCGCGCATTCGCTGTACGCGCTATTCGTCAACGTCCAGGGCGCCGCCTGAGTCCCGGTCGCGTGGGGAATGTGGCTTGGCGGTAGCCGGAACGAGGTGCAGGAACGCGGCCCGGATCCAGTTGCCGATCGGCGACGGGCGGGATTGAACAGCAGCTTGGGCCAGGCGTTCTGCTTCAGTGTCGGTGTAGATCATCGTGTACTCCTTGGCGCGCCGGCTTCGCGGCGACGCGTGCGGGTTGTTCGCGATCCAGTCCTGAAAACCCGGGTCATCTGCGCTGGCTGTCGGTGCGCATGGCGTCGCGCAGCGCCGCGGCGAATTCGGGGCGGTGGGCGTGGAGCCGCGCCAACCTCTGCAGTTCGCTATTGGCGCGCGCCTGACCGACTTCCTCGAGCGCGCGCAACCAGGCGCGACCGGTGCGCGCAAGCCAGTCCAGCACAGCCGGCGCCCAGACTGCGCCTCGGGGCTGGGTCATCGGCGGCGGGACAAGAAACTTGGCGGATTGCACGGACATGGGGAACTCCTTTTATTGCTGCCGGGACCGATCGCCCCGTCAAGGCATAGATTAGGGTTTTCCCTTAGACTGTGCCAATTCAGATTCGAAATCCAGCCATTCCGGCCGCGAATGGCCACCAGGGCGGAAACGCCCATCCACGCCCATGAACTTCCGCACCCTCGACCTCAATCTGCTGCGTGTCTTCGATGTAGTCATGGCCGAGCGCAGCGTCACGCGTGCTGCGGAACGCCTGTCCATGACCCAGCCCGCGGTGAGCAATGCGCTGCGCCGGCTGCGCGAGACGACGGGACAGGACTTGTTCACGCCCACCCCCACCGGCGTCACGCCGACGCGACAGGCCCAGGCACTTTGGCCCAGCGTACGCGCCGCGCTCGGGGGGCTGCGCGAGGTCTTCGAGACGCAGGACTTCGACCCGCGGCGCGATGCGCACAGCTTCACCCTGGCGATGGCCGACGCCACTGCCGCCGTCATCGTGCCGCCGCTGGTCCGCGCGCTGGACACCGCGCACGCGAAGGCGGACCTGCGCTTCATCCCGCTGGCGTCGCGCGACCCGCGGCTGCTGCTCGAGCACGGTGAAGCCGACCTCGCACTCGGCTTCTTTCCCGAGTTGCCCGGCGCGATCGCCGCCGAGGGCGACGTCAGTCCGATGCAACTCGAGCGCTTATGGGGCTGCGAATATGTGTGCGTGATGCGCCACGATCACCCCTTGGCGGCACAGCGAACGCTGACGCTGGATGCGTTCTGTGCCGCCAGGCACCTGCGTGTCAGTTTTGCCGGACGCCCACGCGGCTTCGTCGACGATGCGCTGCAGCGCCTGGGCCGCAAGCGCCAGGTCATGATCACGGTCAACCAGTTCCACAGCGCGGGCTGCGTCGTGCGCCAATCCGACCTGCTGACCGTGCTGCCGCGGAGCTTCGTGCCGGCCACCGGGTTTGCATCGGATCTCACCTGCCGCGCGCTGCCCTTCGAGATGCCGGGCATCGACGTGGCGCTGCTCTGGCATCGGCGCCACGAGCACGACGCGGCACAACGCTGGCTGCGCGATACGCTGCGGCATGCGGCCACCGCAATGGCGCCAGCGACAGGGCTCGCGGCCGCGCGTCCATGATCGTCTTCCCCGCCTCCCGATCGCGCGCCAAGAGCGCCTGCCGCGCATCAGTGCAGCCTCGCTCCAGAGCACGCCGCTGCGCATGGGCGTCCTCGGTTGCGCCAACGCATCGGTGGCCCGTCAGGCGGCCCGAATCATCCGGCCACCCGCACCGGCGGCGCCAGCGCAGCGTGTTCGGCCAGCCAGCGTTCGGCGGCCGCACCGTCGCCCTGCGAAGGGTGGAAGTCGCTGCGCAGGTAGCGGCGCCACGGTGCCATCCCCAGCCGCACCAGGCCCTGGCGGCCGAACAGCAGCCGCCAGGCGCTGGCCCAGGTCGACGGTCGCCACCAGCTGCCGTCTTGCCACAGGTTGGCCGCCATCTGGCGCATGAGGTCGGCGACGAAGTGCCAGCTCACGATGCGGAAGATGCGCCGCCGCCAGTCGTGGTTGCCGCCCAGCGCCAGGTAGAGGTCGAAGGCGGTGCTGCGGTGTTCCGACTCCTCGCTGCTGTGCCACAGCCAGAGGTCGCGCAGGCGCGGCTCGGCGCCTTCCAGCGCCTGCGGGTGCGCCAGCAGGTGCTCGGCGAAGATGGCGGTGAAATGTTCGGTGGCCGCCGTCACCGCCAGCCAGTTGCGCGGGTCGATGCCTTCGAGCCTCTGGCGCCGGCGCAGGATGCGCGGCTCCCAGCGGTTGACCAGACCCTGTTGCGCGAGGTGGCGGTTGAACATTTCGTGGATGCGGCGGTGCGTCGCCTCCTGGCCGATGAAGGCCTGCACCTCGGCGGCGTGGTGCGCACGCTGCTCGGGCGGCAGCGCCGCCAGGCCGATGCGCATCGCGTCGATGAAGACCTGCTCGCCGGCGGGAAAGCTCATCGACAGGGCATTGAAGAACGCGGTGCGGAAGGCGTCGCCGCCGTTCCAGCGCCGCGGAATCGGCGTTTCCAGGTCGACGAGCAGGCGGCGGACAAGCAATGCGGTCACTTCAACCAGTCCCGCGCGTTGTGGAACATGCGCATCCAGGGGCTCGGCACCGAGAGGTCGCCGCCGGCAGCGAAGCTGAGCTGCACGTTGCGGAAAACGCGCTCGGGGTGCGGCATCAGCACCGTGTAGCGGCCGTCGGCGGTGGTCACCGCGGTCAGGCCGCCCGGGCTGCCATTGGGGTTGGCCGGGTATTCCTCGGTCGGCCGGCCGTGGTGGTCGACGAAGCGCAGTGCCCGGTGCACGACCTGGGCATCGCCGCGCTGCGAGAAGTCGGCGTAGCCCTCGCCGTGCGAGACCGCGATCGGGATGCGGCTGCCGGCCATGCCGGCGAAGAACAGGCTGGGTGAATCGAGCACCTCGACCAGCGACAGCCGCGCCTCGAACTGCTCGCTGCGATTGCGCGTGAAGCGCGGCCAGGCCTGCGTGCCCGGGATCAGCGGGCTCAGCGCGGCCATCATCTGGCAGCCGTTGCACACGCCCAGCGCGAAGGTGTCGGGCCGCGCGAAGAAGGCCGAGAAGGACTCGGCCAGCGCCGGGTTGAAGAGGATCGATCTTGCCCAGCCCTCCCCCGCGCCGAGCGTATCGCCGTAGCTGAAGCCGCCGCAGGCGACGAAGCCCTGGAAGTCGGCCAGGCGCGCGCGGCCGGCCTGCAGATCGCTCATGTGCACGTCGAAGGTGTCGAAGCCGGCCTGCGCCATCGCAAAGCTCATCTCGACCTGCGAATTGACGCCCTGCTCGCGCAGGATCGCCAGCCGCGGCCGGGTCAGGTGCACGGCGGGCGCCTGCCGGGGGTCGAAGCTCAGGTGCAGGTGCAGCCCCGGGTCGTCGGGCGCGCCGGCAGCGGCGTGCTCGGAATCGGCGCAGTCCGGGTTGTCGCGCAGGCGGGCGATGCGCCAGCTGACCTCGTCCCACTGCCGCTGCAACACCTGCAGCGGCGCGCTGAACTGGCACTTCGCATCGCGCCAGACCTCGACCACGCCGCGGTCGTTGGTCTTGCCGATGAAATGGGTGTGGCGCGACAGGCCGTGCTCGCGCAGCGTCGCCGCGACCTCGTTGCGCACGGCCGTCGGTACCTGGATGACGACACCCAGTTCCTCGTTGAACAGCGCCTCGAGCGTGAGCTCGTTGCGACGCTCGCCGACTTGCGCGGCCCAGTTCTTGGAGTCGCCGTATTCGGCGCGGCTGTCGCTGATGCCGTCGCCTTCGGTGACCAGGATATCGACGTTCAGGCTCACGCCGAGATGGCCGGCGAAGGCCATCTCGCACACCGTGGCCCACAGGCCGCCGTCGCTGCGGTCGTGGTAGGCCAGCAGCCGGCCCTGGGCACGCAGCACATTGATGGCGGCAACCAGCGACCTGAGCTGCTGCGCATCGTCGAGGTCGGGCACGCCGTCGTCGATCTGGCTGCCGAACTGCCCCAGCACCTGCGCCAGCATCGACCCGGCCATGCGCATGCGGCCCTGGCCCAGGTCGACCAGCAGCAGTGTCGTATCGCCGCAAGCAGGGCCGCCGGGCACCGCCGCCACGGTCTGCAGCTGCGGCGTCAGCGTGCCGCGCACGTCGTCCAGCGTGGCGAACGCGGTGACGACGAGCGAGACCGGCGCCGTCACCTGCTTGTCCTCCCAGCGCGTGCGCATCGACAGCGAATCCTTGCCCACCGGGATGCCGATGCCCAGGGCCGGGCACAGTTCCAGGCCGACCGCGCGCACGGTGTCGAACAGCGCCGCATCCTCGCCGGGCTCGCCGCAGGCGGCCATCCAGTTGGCGCTGAGCTTGACGCGCGACAGCTCGATCGGCGCCGCCAGCAGGTTGGTGAGTGCCTCGCCTACCGCCATGCGGCCCGAGGCGGGCGCGGTGGCTGCGCCGAGCGCCGCCAGCGGCGTGCGCTCGCCCATCGCCATGGCCTCGCCTCGGAAGCCGGCGAAGTCGGCCAGCGTCACCGCGCAATCGGCCACCGGCACCTGCCAGGGGCCGACCATCGGATCGCGGTGCGTCAGGCCGCCCACCGTGCGGTCGCCGATGGTGACGAGGAAGCGCTTGCTCGCCACCGTGGGGTGGCGCAGCACGTCCAGCGCCACCGTCTCCAGCTTCACGCCCGTCAGGTCCAGCGGCGGGCTGGCCAGCGGCAGGCGCTGCACGTCGCGGTGCAAACGCGGCGGCTTGCCGAGCAGCACCTCCAGCGGCATGTCGATGACGCGTTCGCCACCGGGTCCGTCCTCGACCACCAACTCGCGGTCGGCGGTGGCCACGCCGACGACCGCGAACGGGCAGCGCTCGCGGGCGCACATCTGCTCGAACAGCGGCATCAGACTGGGGTTCACGGCCAGGACGTAGCGCTCCTGGCTCTCGTTGCACCAGATCTCCTTCGGCGCCAGGCCGCTCTCCTCCAGCGGCACGCGCCGCAGGTCGAAGGTGGCGCCCTGCCCTGCGCCGTCGACCAATTCGGGGAATGCGTTGCTCAGGCCGCCGGCGCCGACGTCGTGGATGGCCAGCACCGGGTTCATGTCGCCCGGCGCGGCGCACGGCCGCTCCGAAGCCGCGCCGTCCCCCCCGGGGGGCATGGGGGCTCCAAGACTCCCGCAGTGGTTGATGACCTCCTGCGCACGGCGCTGGATCTCGGGGTTGCCGCGCTGCACCGAGTCGAAGTCCAGCGCCGCGGTGTTGGTGCCGGCGGCCATCGAGCTGGCGGCACCGCCGCCCATGCCGATGCGCATGCCGGGGCCGCCCAACTGCACCAGCAGCGTGCCGGGGCCGAAGGGCAGCTTCTTCACCTGGCTCGCGCTGATCGCGCCCAGCCCGCCGGCGATCATGATCGGCTTGTGGTAGCCACGCCGCACGCCGGCCACCGTCTGCTCGTAGACGCGAAAATAGCCCACCAGGTTGGGGCGGCCGAATTCGTTGTTGAAGGCCGCACCGCCGAGCGGGCCTTCGGTCATGATGGCCAGCGCGCCAGCGATGTGCTCGGGCTTGCCCACCGGGTCGCGCTCCCAGGGCTCGGCGGTATCGGGCAGATGCAGGTTGCCGACCGAGAAGCCCGTCAGCCCGGCCTTGGGCCGCGACCCGCGGCCGGTCGCACCTTCGTCGCGGATCTCGCCGCCGGCGCCGGTGGCGGCCCCCGCGAAGGGCGAGATCGCGGTGGGGTGGTTGTGCGTCTCGACCTTCATCAGCACGTGCGCGGTCTCGTGCCGCGCGCCATACGGTGGCGCATTCGTGAAACCCTGCGGCAGCCAGCGCTGAACCGGCCCGCCCTCCATCACCGCCGCGTTGTCGTCGTAAGCCACAACCGTGTGCTGCGGCGAAGTCTTCTCGGTGTGACGGATCATGCCGAACATCGACAGCGGCTCGTCGACGCCGTCGATGGTGAATCGGGCGTTGAAGATCTTGTGCCGGCAGTGTTCGCTGTTGGCCTGCGCGAACATCATCAGCTCGACGTCGCTGGGGTTGCGCTGCAGGCGCGTGAACGCGTCCTGCAGATAGTCGATCTCGTCGCCCGAGAGCGCGAGGCCGAATTCGGCATTCGCCGCCTCCAACGCGTCACGGCCCCGGCCCAGCACGTCGACGTGCGCCAGCGGCGGCGCGGGGCGGGCATCGAACAGGTGCGCCGCGGCCTCGCGCTCGAAGGCCACGCTCTCGGTCATGCGATCGTGCAGCAGCGCGGCCACGGCGGCGCGCTCCTGCGGCGACAGCGGCCTGGCACCGCCGAACAGCCCGCCCTGGGTCGCGAGCCGGTATTCGGTGACCCGCTCCAGGCGGTGCAGCGCCGCACCGACGCCGCAGTTGTGCGCGATGTCGGTCGCCTTGCTGGCCCAGGGCGAGACCGTGCCCAGGCGGGGCATGACGACGACCCGTTCACCCTCGTCGGCGGCAGCGCAGGCCTCGCCGTAGCTCAGCAGCGCCTGCAGCTTGTCGAGCCCCTCGCGGGCCGGCACGGTTTCGAAGGCGGCCCAATGCACGTGGCGCGCCGACACCGCCGTGATGCGCGCGCAGGCGGCCTGCAGGCGCGCCAGCAGCGCCCGGGCGCGGAAGCTCGAAAGGGCGCTGCCGCCCTCGAAGTGAAACAGGTGGAGCGGCGAGGCAGGCATGCATTCCCGGTGCGGGCCCGGCGTAAGGAGACCAGCCGACGATTTTACGGGGCCGGTGGGATAATCCTGCGCCATGTCGATAGCGATCAAATCCGCCGCCCAGATCGAGGGCATGCGCCTGGCCGGCCGGCTCGCGTCCGAAGTGCTGGACATGCTGGCGCCGCACGTGCGCCCCGGCGTCACGACGCTGGAGCTCGACCGCCTGGCGCACGACCACATGGTGCACGTGCAAGGCGGCATCCCGGCCACGCTCGGCTACGCGCCGCCGGGCTACCCGGCCTACCCGGCTTCTTTGTGTTCGTCGATCAACGACGTCGTCTGCCACGGCATCCCCGACGACCGGCCGCTCAAGAACGGCGACATCGTCAACATCGACGTCACCGTGATCAAGGACGGCTGGCACGGCGACAACAGCCGCATGTACATCGTCGGCGAGACCAGCATCGCGGCGCGGCGGCTGTGCCAGATCACCTTCGAGGCGATGTGGAAGGGCATCGTCAAGGTCCGGCCCGGGGCACGGCTGGGCGACATCGGCCACGCCATCCAGGCCTTTGCCGAACATGCCGGCTACGCCGTGGTGCGCGAGTTCTGCGGCCACGGCGTCGGCGCGCGCTTCCACGAGGAACCGCAGGTGCTGCACTACGGCCGCCCCGGTACGCTGGAGGAGCTGGTGCCGGGCATGATCTTCACCATCGAGCCGATGATCAACGCCGGCAGGCGCGACATCAAGGAAGACCGCAAGGGCAACCGCCCCTACGACGGCTGGACCATCGTCACGCGCGACCGTTCGCTGTCGGCGCAGTGGGAACACACGGTGCTCGTCACCGAAAGCGGCTACGAGGTCCTCACGGTTTCTGCAGGCAGCCCGCGGCCGCCGGCGTTCGCCGCCGCCGGCTACGGCGGCCCCACCGCGCCGCAGCAGACGGCAGCGGCGCTGGCCGCGAACTGAGAGCCTCGCAAGCCATGGCGGCGCTCTCCGAGGCCGGCGCCGACGGGCCCGGCGGCGTGGCGGGCCTGCGGGCCCGTTTCCGCGACGGCAAGGCGGCGCTGATCGCGCAGTTCCGCGACGCCCGGCCGACAGCCACCGCCGCCACGCGACTGATCAAGGCGCTGGCGCGGCACGTCGACGGCATGCTGGCCGAACTCTGGCAGCACAGCGCGATCCCGCCGGCGGCGGCACTGGTCGCCGTCGGAGGCTACGGACGCGGCGAACTGTTCCCGTATTCCGACGTCGACGTCCTGGTGCTGCTGCCCGACGGCGAGGACGAGGCGATGCGCGACGCCGCCAGCCGCTTCGTGACGGCCTGCTGGGACATCGGCGTCGAGCCCGGCTCCTCGGTGCGTACCGTCGCCGAATGCGTGGCCGAGGCCGGACGCGACGTGACGGTGCAGACCGCGCTGCTGGAAGCGCGGCTCATCTGCGGCTCGCGCCGCCTGTTCGGCCAGTTGCAGGGCGACTGCAACGCGACCCTGGACCTGCACGCCTTCATGCGTGCCAAGACGCTGGAGATGAAGCAGCGTCACGTCAAGTACGAAGGCACGCCCTACGCGCTCGAGCCCAACTGCAAGGAGAGCCCGGGCGGCCTGCGCGACCTGCAGGTGCTGATCTGGGTGGCGCGCGCCGCCCGCCTCGGCCGCACCTGGCGCGAGCTCGCGGCCAGTGGCCTGATCACGTCGTTCGAGGCCAGCCAGCTCGTCAAGCACGAGGGCACGCTGCGCCTGGTGCGGGCCCTGCTGCACATGGTGGCCGGGCGGCGCGAGGACCGGCTGATCTTCGACCTGCAGACGGCGGTGGCGCTGAGCATGGGGCTGCGCGCAAGCAAGGAGCAGCTCAGTTCCGAGGTCCTGATGCACCGCTACTACTGGGCGGCCAAGGCGGTGACGCAGCTCAACCAGATCCTCATGCTCAATATCGAGGAACGCATCAATGCGTCGGAAGCGGCCCCGATGCGGCCCCTCAACGCCCGTTTCCTCGACCGCGGCGGCATGCTCGAGGTGGCCAGCGACGACCTCTACCAGCAGGACCCGCACGCCATCCTGGAGACCTTCCTCGTCTTCCAGCAGACGCCCGGGCTGCAGGGCCTGTCGGCGCGCACGCTGCGCGCGCTGTACAACGCGCGCGAGGTGATGGACGTGGGCTTCCGGCGCGACCCCGTCAACCGCGAGCGCTTCATGGCCATCCTGCGCCAGCCCGGCGGCCAGACCCACGCGCTGCGGCTGATGAACCAGACCTCGGTGCTCGGGCGCTACCTGTGGGTCTTCCGCCGCATCGTCGGGCGCATGCAGCACGACCTGTTCCACGTCTACACGGTCGACCAGCACATCCTGATGGTCGTGCGCAACGTTCGGCGCTTCTTCATCCCCGAACATGCCCACGAATACCCCTTCTGCAGCCAGCTTGCGGCGCAGTGGGACAAGCCCTGGTTGCTGTTCGTGGCGGCGATCTTCCACGATGTGGCCAAGGGCCGCAGCGGCGACCACAGCGAACTCGGCGCGCGCGAGGCACGCCGCTTCTGCCGCGACCACGGCATCGAGCGCGCGGATGCGCGACTGATCGAATTCCTCGTCCGCAACCACCTGACGATGAGCCGCATCGCCCAGAAGGAGGACCTGTCCGACGCCGAGGTCATCGCCGACTTCGCACGCCTCGTCGGCACCCCCGAGCGGCTGACCACGCTGTACCTGCTGACGGTGGCCGACATCCGCGGCACCGGACCCCGTGTCTGGAACGCCTGGAAGGGCAAGCTGCTGGAGGACCTCTACCGCCTGACGCTGCGCGCGCTCGGCGGCGCGCGGCCCAACCTGGCCGCCGACATCGAGGCGCGCAAGCAGGAGGCGCGGCAGAACCTGGCCCTGCACTCGGCATTGCCCGGCACCGAGGAGCCGCTGTGGAAGACGCTGGAGATCAGCTATTTCGCGCGGCACGACCCCGCCGACATCGCCTGGCACGCGCGCTCGCTCTGGCGCCATGTCGCCACGCGGGTGCCGATCGTGCGCGCGCGCGCCAGCTCGGTCGGCGACGGCCTGCAGGTGCTCGTCTATGCCCCGGACCGGCCCGACCTCTTCGCGCGCATCTGCGGCTATTTCGACGGTGCCGGCTTCAGCATCCAGGACGCGAAGATCCACACCACGCGCGCCGGCTACGCGCTCGACACCTTCCAGGTCGTGAGCACCCAGGTCGGCGCCGACAGCCCGCCGAGCGAGCGCGAATTCCAGTACCGCGACCTGATCTCGCTGGTGGAGACACAGGCCACCAAGGCGCTGGCCTCCTCGGGCCCGCTGCCCGAGCCCAGTCGCGGCCGCGTCTCGCGCCGGGTGCGCAGCTTCCCGGTCACGCCGCATGTCTCGCTGGCGCCCGACGAACGCGCGCAGCGCTGGTTGCTCACGGTGTCGGCCAGCGACCGCGCCGGTCTGCTGTACGCCATCGCGCGGGTGCTGGCGAAGAACCACATCAACCTGCAGTTGGCCAAGGTCACGACGCTGGGCGAGCGCGTCGAGGACACCTTCCTCGTCGACGGCCCGGCGCTGCCGCAGCTCAAGACGCAGGTGCGCATCGAGACCGAGATCCTCGATGCCGTCGCCGCGCCGGTGCCATGACACGATGGGCCTGAAGCGCATCACCGCCACCGACGCCATCGCGCGGCTGGCCGGGTTCGACGCCATCATCGACACCCGCAGCGAAAGCGAATATGCGGAGGACCGGCTGCCGGGGGCCGTCAACTGGCCGGTGCTGGACGACGACGAGAGGCGCATCGTCGGCACCGAGTACAAGCAGGTCTCGCCCTTCGACGCGCGCAAGCGCGGCGCGGCGCTGGTGGCGCGAAATATCGCCCGCCACATCGAGACCCACGCGATGGGCCAGCCTCGCGGCTGGCGGCCGCTGGTCTACTGCTGGCGCGGCGGCCAGCGTTCGGGCTCGCTGGCCACCGTGCTCGACCAGATCGGTTTCACCGTGCACGTGCTCGAGGGCGGCTATCGCGAATTCCGGCGCGCCATCCTCGCCGAACTGGAGACGCTGCCCACAGCGCTGTCGCTGCGTGTCGTCTGCGGCCGCACCGGGTCGGCAAAGAGCCGGCTGTTGCAGGCCCTGGCCGCCGCCGGCGAACCGGTGCTCGACCTGGAGGCGCTGGCGCGCCACCGCGGGTCGGTGCTCGGGCCCTTGCCGGGGCAGCCGCAGCCGTCGCAGAAGGCCTTCGAGACCTCGCTCTGGCAAACCTTGCGCAGCATGGCACCGGAACGGGTCGTCTACGCCGAAGGCGAAAGCCGCACCATCGGCCGCCTGCGCATTCCCGAGACACTGCTGCAGCGGCTGCGCGCCGCCCCTTGTGTGCAGGTGAAGATGCCGCTGGCGGCGCGGGTGGCTTTCCTGCTCGAGGACTACGCGCACTTCGTGCACGAAGTCGATGCCTTCTGCGAACGCCTGGCGGCGCTGCGCGAGGTGCGCGGCGCGGCGCTCATCGAGCGCTGGCAGGCCGAGGCCCGCGCCGGCCGCCTGGCCACCGTGGTCGAGGAACTGCTCGCGCTGCACTACGACCCGATCTACGAACGCTCGATGGCGCGCAACTTCGCCGCCTTTGGCGCCGCACCGACGATCGAACTGGCCGACGCCGACCCCGCCACGCTGGCCGCAGCCGCGGCGGCGCTGGCGACCGGCACCCCCTCCTGAGGCCGGCGCTTCAATCCAGCGTGGTCAAGCCCGCGACAGCATCGCTCCCTACACTCGATCCCAGCCCCGAACCCGCCATGCCCCCGAAGCCATCTCCCGCCACGACGCACCGTCCGACTGCCCGCGCGGTGGCCCCCGGCCAGCCCTTCACCTGGCTGGCCCGAGGCTGGGCCGACCTGCTGCGGCGCCCCGTTCCCGGCCTGCTGCACGGCCTGGCCACGGCGATGTTCGGTGCCCTGCTGGTGGCCGTGGCGCGCGACCGCTTCTGGCTGCTCGCCGGCGCCTTCAGCGGCTTCATGCTCGTGGCGCCGATCGTGGCCACCGGCCTGTACGCCATCAGCAGAGGCATCGAGCAGCAGCGGCCGGTGGGCCTGGCGGATGCGCTGGCGACCTGGCGTCCGCGCGACGGGCGGCTGGTGCTGTTCGGCGCGCTGCTGGCGCTGGCCGGCACGGGCTGGGTGCTGACCTCGGCCTCGCTGATCACGCGCTTTGCCGCGGCGCCGGTCAACAGCCCGCTGGACTTCCTGCACGTGGTGGTGCTCAGCCGTCAGGACTGGCTGTTCGAGGCCTGGTTGCTGCTGGGCAGCGTGCTGGCGGCGCCGATGTTCGCGTCCAGCGTCGTCGCCATCCCGATGCTGCTCGACCGCGACGCGAGCGTGCGCGACGCCGTGCTGACCAGCGTGCGTGCGGCGCTGCTGAACCCGGTGCCGATGGCGCTGTGGGCGACGCTGATCCTGGTCGTCACGCTGCTGGGGATGGCCACGGCACTGGTCGGCCTGGTGGTCGCTGTGCCCTGGCTGGCGCACGCGAGCTGGCACGCCTACCGCGACCTCGTCGAGCCCGAGGTCGAAGGGCCGCGCTGATGTTCGGCTACACCGAAGAGCAGATCGCGCAGTTCGGGCTGACCTTCGGCGTCAGCGCCTTCATGCTGTACATGGTGTTCATCATCTGGCAGCTGGCACGCGAATCCAAGGCCGGCCGTTTCGGCACCTTCGTGCTCTTCCTGGCGCTGGGCTTCGGCCTGGTGGGCTTTGCCGCCAAGTCGGTGATCAAGTACTTCATCATCGGCGGCGAGTGATGAATCCCCCCCGTAGCGCCTTCGGCGCTCCCCCAGGGGGCAACGCCAGCGGACCGGCCAAGCCGGATCCGCGGCGTCCGCTTGGCCGCTCCGGATCCATGCGTCGCGGGTAGCGCGCTGGCGCCATGGACAACCGAAATACACGCGCCGGCCCAGGCCGGCGCTTTCCCATCTTACAGGATCCCCCTCCCGGAGGGGGCTCGGGGGAGCACATGTGCACCCGCAGGGTTGAGCGGCTGCGCCGCTCAACCCATATGCAGGCCGCCGTTGCAGGAGAAGT
>Ga0105090_10000881_pt1 | contig 15614 bp, 16 predicted proteins | sample PPLLak3March2015_FD_79110 | JGI IMG/M metagenome (GOLD analysis project Ga0105090, IMG submission 79110) | Freshwater sediment microbial communities from Prairie Pothole Lake near Jamestown, North Dakota, USA - PPLs Lake P7 Core (1) Depth... | ecosystem: Environmental > Aquatic > Freshwater >... | reverse complement strand
TGCGGAGCAAGCTGCGGAGGATGCCCGCAAGCAAGAACGCAAATAAACAACAACAACCAAGAAACACACCATCATGAAATACCACACTTATGCAATCGCCGCGCTTGCCACATGCCTCGTGCTCGGCTGCGACAAACAGAAAGCCGTGATCGATGACACCAAGGAAGCCACCAAGGAGGCGATCGACACACGCAAGGCCGAAGTGAACGCGGATGCCAAATACGCGACTGAACAAACCGACGTGAACGCCAAGATCGATAAAGCGAACATCCAGGCAAACAAGGAATCCATCCAGGCACAACTCGATGCCGACAAAAAGAAAGCCGATGCCGAGGCGGATGCCGCCAAGGCCAAGGTGGATGCCGAGCAGGAATAGCCACTCGGAAACGAGCACGACTTTTCGCAGGTGTCTGTAAGGGACGTTCATGACGGGTTGCATCCGTCTTGGGCGTCCTTCATATGCCGGGGAAACCCGAAATCCGTATGGCCATACCCGTAAAGCGCCCCACCCCCGCGGAATCACTGGCCACCATTTCCAATGTGATTCTCAGCACCTTCATCGTGCTGGCCTTGTATTTCGGCCGGGTTCTACTGGTGCCGCTGGCGTTGGCCGCCCTCCTGACATTCATGCTCGCCCCGCTGGTCACGTTGCACCAGCGCTGGATCGGACGGATCGGAGCGGTGTTGCTGGTGGTGATGATGATGTTTGCCGCCACCGGCGGAGTGGGTTGGGTATTGACCCGCCAGGCCATCGATCTCGCGGACCAACTGCCTGGCTATAAGGAAAACATTCAAGTCAAACTGCGTTCGTTCCAAATTCCCAGCAAAGGGCCCTTCTCAAAAATCTCGGAAACCTTCGAGGACCTGAAGAAGGATCTGCCGGGTGGTGCCCTGTCTGGCACGGATTCCAACCGGCGACCGGCGACAAAAGCCATGCCGGTGAAGATCGTCGATGGAAAAGATCAGCGTCTTGAGTTCATGCAAGTGGTTCTCACGCCGGTATTCGGGCCGCTTGGCACGGCTGGACTGGTTCTCATTCTGCTCATTTTCATGCTGCTGCAGCGCGAGGAGCTGCGGAACCGGCTGATCCGCCTGATCGGCCAGGGCCGCATGAGCACCACGGCGCGCGCGATGGATGACGCCGGTGCCAGGGTTTCGAAATATCTGCTGATGCAACTCGTGGTCAACGTGACCTACGGGATTGCCTTGGCCATCGGACTTTATTTCATCGGCGTGCCGAATGCGATCCTGTGGGGGGCGCTGGCAGCGGTGCTGCGTTTCATTCCCTACCTGGGGCCGTGGATTGCCGCCGCATTTCCCATCCTGCTCTCGCTCGCCTCATCACCGGGATGGATGATCCCACTCATGACTTTGGCGCTGTTCATCGTGCTGGAACTGGTCAGCAACAATGTCATGGAGCCATGGCTTTACGGATCCAGCACCGGAGTGACTCCCATCGCGTTGATCGTGGCCGCGCTGGTATGGACCTGGTTGTGGGGTCCGGTGGGTCTGGTGCTGGCAACCCCTCTAACGGTTTGTCTGGTGGTGATGGGCCGCCACATTCCGAAGCTGGCTTTTCTCAGCATCGTCCTGAGCGACGATGAGGCATTGAACCCCGCGGAGGATTGTTACCAACGGCTGCTGCGGACGGGGGAACAGGATGAAATGGAGCTGGTGGACGGCTACCTGAAAACCAATCCGATGCACGCTCTCTTCGACTCCGTTCTCGTGCCTGTGGTCGCTGCCGCAGGGACGGATCACCGCCTTGGTTTCATTGATGACGGCCAACTCGAATCGGTGGAGAGTGCTTTGAGTGACATTGTGGATGCGGTCTCCCCGGAATTTGCGACAACGGATGACGGTCTCACCAATGTTTGCTGTGTTCCGGCCAGGGCGCGGCGGGATCAACTGGCCGGTGAGATGCTGGTGCGATTGCTGTGGCAGGAGGGCGTGTCCGCACAGTGCGCGGTGGCAAAGACGCCCTTGAGTGAACTCGTGGCCTGGGTGCGGAAAGCGAAGGCGGATGTTGTTTGCATCTCCGTGGTTGTGCCCAGCACGCTCATTCACGCACGATATCTGTGCGCGAAGTTCCGGGCGATCTTCCCGGTTATGAAGATCGTTGTAGGGCTGTGGGGGCGGCCGAAGTTGTCTCCAGAGAACGTCACCACCCTGCGTGATTCGGGTGCGGATGAAATCGTGGCGTCGCTGGCTGAAGCCCTCGATCACCTGGTTCCGCGGAAACCGGCGGAGATCCCGGCCCCGGCTGAGGAATTGATCGATCCATTTCAGCACTCCGGAATCACGCCGATGCCCGGCGGGCTGCCGTAGCCGCTGAAAGAAATACAAATCATGACAGATACCAGCTTCGGTTATCCAGATTGCAACAGGGCAATGGCCCGCTTATCATGTCATTATTCGGGTGCTTATCTTCCAGTGATGTCAACCCACCTTCTCCATTCCTGGCAATGCGGGATCATCGCCGCCCTGGTGACGCTCCATGTGTCCTGCTCGGGCACTTCTTCCAATGTGCGGATGGAACAAACGACCAACGGCATCACCAGTGGCGGCAATCTCGCGATGGTGGCGGTCCGGTCCACGGCTCTCGCAGCGGCCCGACAGCCGGTGACGACCACCAAGCTCGGTCTGGCGGTTCTATGGCATCGCCCGCGGGAAATCGTCAGTGCGAACACTCCTGTCAACCACGCCGTCCAATCCATGTCCGCCGAGGCTCCGGGCACTCCTGAGTTTGAGGACTTGTTGGACCGCATGAGGTTTCCCAGTGCCGAGGCTGGCAAGCTCACATGGCTCGTGGATGGGCCCGCCTTTTTTCCCGAGCTTGACCGCCAGATCACCGCGGCGCGGCACTCCATCAAGCTCCAGGTCTATATTTTCGACAATGATGACATCGGCGTCCGTTACGCGGATGTCTTGAAAGGCCGGGCTTCGGAAGTCCCGGTGCATGTCCTCTTCGACGATTTGGGAAGCACGCTTGCCCACAGGTCGGCACCCGGGACACTTGGCCCGCGCGGATTTGTCCCGCCAGCAAACATGAGCGCCTGTTTGCAGGAAAAATCAAAGGTCCGCGCCCGCCGCACCCTCAATCCTTGGCTGGTGTGCGACCACACCAAGCTACTCGTCTTTGACGAACAAAGCGCCATTCTTGGAGGCATGAACATCGGCCGCGAATATTACTCCGAGTGGCATGACCTGATGGTCCGCGTCGAAGGGCCAATCGTCCAATCCCTGTCTCGCGAGTTCAGCCGGGCATGGAGCAAAGCCGGCCCTTGGGGTGATTTCTCGCTGTTGCGCAAGCCCGCGATCTTCCGGCGCCACGCGCCGGTGACAGGTGGAATCCCGCTGCGCATCTTGAGGACGGATCCGGTGGATGGACGTTATGAAATCCTCGATGCCTCGCTGCTCGCGATCCGCGGTGCTCGCAAGCGCGTCTGGATCCAGAATCCCTACTTCGCACATGACGACCTGGTCCTGGCGGTGGCGGCCGCCGCACACCGCGGGGTGGATGTGCGCGTGATCATCCCTAAGGGTGGGGATTCCACCCTCATGGATGCGGGAAATCTTTCAAGCGCCAGAAGCCTGATTCACGCGGGCGCCAAGGTGTTCATGTATCCCAAAATGACTCATCTCAAGGTGATGATTTGTGATGATTGGGCGAGCGTCGGCTCTGCGAATTTCGACACCCTGAGCATGCGCATCAATCGCGAACTCAACCTCGTTTTCGCGGGCCGCGCCGCGGTTCAGGAGCTTGAGAAAGCCGTCTTCCTGCCTGATTTGCGCCAGTCCAGAAGAATCCTTCCACAAGAGACGAAAGGCATTGCCAACAGCCTGGCCGAGACCCTTGCGGATCAACTTTAGCGCGATGACCGACAACGCGGCGACCGGCTTTCACAGGATGGTGACCTGCACGCTGCTCTCGATAATGCCGGCTTCAATGGCATGGCGGGTGAGGCCGGCGGTGTCGTGAATGTCGAGCTTGTCCATCAGGTGACCGCGGTGTTTCTCCACGGTCTTGATGCTGATGCCCAACTCTTCCGCCGTTTCCTTGTTGGCTTTGCCTTCGGCAATCAGTTGCAACACCTCCATCTCGCGCGACGTCAGCCGCGAGGCTTTTCTCCCAACTTTTCCCGCCCGGTCGCGCACTTGGGGATTGATGCGGATGAAACGTTTCGAAATTGAGGTGCTGTAATAGATCCCGCCGCGATGCACCTCGCGGATCGCCCGGCAGACATCATGGGTGGAATCCTGTTTGAGAAGAAAGCCAACCGCTCCGGATGCGACCGCGCTTTTGACATAGGCGTCATCACAGTGCGCGGTGAGAATGATGATCCGGGTTTCCGGAAGCATCTCGACCAGTTGGCGCGTGGCCTCCAGGCCGTTGAGCCCCGGCATGGCGATGTCCATCAACAGCACGTCCGGGTGCAGCTCCATGGCCATGGTGACCGCCTCGCGGCCGTCCCGCGCCTCTCCTACCACTTCGATATCCGGTTCAAGTTTGAGCATCAAGCGCAAGCCTTCACGCACCAGCGTGTGGTCTTCGACGATCAGAACAGAGATTCGCTTCATGGGGTTCCGGGTTGGATTGGTTTCCATCGACAGCAATCACCATTTTCACTCCTCATCCGCCGCGTGGAATGCACGCAGTGCTGAAATGGGCTCCTGCGCCCTGCCGGCAGATCAAGTGGAGAAAACACCAATGCCTGGGAATTTGATTTTTCACCGTGACAGTGCCCAAGCGCCTGTTCCGGCATTCGCTCGGCTTTAACCGTCCGCCAGCAAGAGGACCGTGGCAAATGGATTCTCGGTTCCCACGAAAAAGCCATCCGTCGCCTGAAGGCTTGGACGCCTCATCAAGAACGATACCTGATGCCTCGCCGCCACATTGTGGGTATGGCGTCCGCGGAGAAGAAATAGAACCCACATCGGCCATCAGACTGACCTGGGCTTCAGGATCAGCAACACGATTCCGCCGACGAGAGCGAGCGCTCCGAAGACCGGTGGAATAAAGTGCGTCTCCCTGGTTTCGATTCGCATTCCGAGGAACTGGATCGTCTCTCCCGGAGTGGTGAAGGTGATGCCCGAGTAGGCGAGCACCACCACACCCAGAACGATCAGGACGATCGCGACAATGGATTTTGCGTTCATGGTGGAGGGTTGGTGGATATCACACGGTTCAGAGAACACGCCGCCCTTGAATCAACCGGACAAGGATGACGATGACTGCCGCGACCAGCAGGATATGGATGAAGCCTCCCAGCGTGGAACTGGTCACAAGACCGAGAACCCACAGGAGCAGGAGGATGATGGCGATGGTCATTAACATGGGATGGGTTCTTTCCGGGTTTGAATGGGTTAACGGGTGGATTTTTCAATACCTTCGCCGACGGTTTCGACGTCCCTTCCGAAGCCGCGGACGGTGCCGCAACCCGCGCTGAAGGCCGCCACGAGCACGGAGGCGATGAGGAGTATGACGGTTTGTTTGAGTGATTTTTTCATGGCTTTGGAATGTGGTGTTTCCACATCAGGAAACTAGGCGAGGAGGGCGCCTGATGCCATGGGGTCAAACCCTACCTTGCGGCGTTCCATGGCATGCCACGCGCCCTCAAACGCCATCGGTCTGCCGGGCGATGATCTCACGCAGGTATTCCCGCGCGTCGCGGGCGCGCTGCATGATACGCTCCGGCGGCTCGCCGCTGTCGGCGAGTTCCAAAATGAGCGGGCCGTGGAAGTTCCATTGCCGCAACTGGCGCACCAGCGAGATCCAGTCGATCGCGCCCTCGCCGGGCGAGAGGTGTTCGTCGCGATCGCCGTGGTTGTCGTTGACGTGGAGCATGCGCAGGTGGCCGGAGAGCTTGTGAACCACGGTGCGCAGGTCCTTGGAGAGAAACGCATGGCCGGTATCCAGACAGGTGCCCACATTGGTCTCGCGGATCGCGCCTAACAGAAACATCAGGTCGCTCACGTGGCCGAACATCAGGTGCGGCAGCATGTTTTCCAGCAGCAGGGTGAGCCCGGCATGCCGGCAGTGCGCGGCCACCTCGTTGAGCGAATCCGCGGCGTGCCGCATCCGGTCATACCATTCGCGCGGCAGCGGCCTGCCCTCGCGCTCGGGGCCGGGATGCAGCACGACATAACTCGCACGCAGGATGGCCGCCGCATCGCAGGCGGCGATCACCTCCCGCACGGCATGCGCGCGGTGGCCGGCATCGGGCGATGAGATGTCGATCGAATCCGCGAACGGCGCGTGGAACGAATTGGCGTCCATGCCTAGCGACCGCATCATTTCCGCGGCTTTTTCCACATGGCCAAGGTTGTGATAGTCAAGGTGCGCGGGAAACGAGCAAAGCTCGATGGTGTTGAATCCGCCGTCGCGCACCTGGGGCAGCGCGTGGAGGATGTCGGTTTTGTAAAAGCATCCGGTGGAGATGCCGCAGCGCCAGTCGCTCATGGTGGTGTGGGTTTGGGGTTGAAGCGTTCGTCAAGTCCGGCATGGAACGGATCCAGCGAGCAGCCGCAGGGGTTCCAGCAGAATTGTTTTTCCTGTTGTGAAACGCAGTTGAAATCAATGCCACGATCCAGCCCGGTGGCGATCTGTCCGGCGAACAGGCGGACGTAAAACTCGGCGCGCATCGCCGGGTCATACTCGCGCCACTTGTCGCCCCAGCCGTAGGCCGGGTTGGCGAACTTCGAGCGGATCAGCCCGGCGATGTGCCGCGGGTGCCAGCCGAGCGCCAGCAGGCAGCGCGTGACGAGTTGGATGCCGGATGGCTTGAGCAGCCAGTCGTTTGCTTGCGTGAGAACATGCGCCGCACAAGGTGGAAGCATTTCGAGCGGAGTCATGTCATAACCCTCCGCCCACTGCGAGGGATGGTCCTGTGGTATGGCATAGAAACTCCGGTGGAAAGCGCACAGGTCCGAGCGCAGGTAATCATCCATCAACCGCGCGGTGCCTCGTTCCTGCAAGGGAATATTCACTCCGGCGCGGCGGGCCAGCGCGGTGATTTTGGCCGGCTGGTGGCGCTCCTTGAGCAGTTGCGAAAGCCCCATTTCGTGGAGTGGCAGGGTGAAGAACTCGTTCACCTGGTCCTCGATGCCCATGCGGCTGATCAAGCCTGACAACCACGGCTTGCGGTAAACCGTGTAGGGAATGCGAATCATCCTGCTGTGCAGTGGATCCCCGTATTCCGATAGATCGATGGAAAGCATCTCACGCATGCCGGATGCGCCGGGGCCCACGTGTTGCGCGGTGATTTCCACCGGGATATCGCACAACGGCGCGGCATCACGTTTCACCAGATGCGCGAAGTGCTCCATCAGCAGCGCGAGATGCGGAAACAAGGGATCGGCTGGCGGCGTGACCACATCCGGCGGCGTGCAAATCGAGAGTTCCGCGATGGCGCGCGCGACCGCCGATTCCTTTGGAATGCGCCACACGAAGTGATGGCCCTGCCCGGTGACCAAATGCAGGTAGCGGATGCCGAAAGCCAGCAAGCACGCCTCGATCGCCTCCACCAACGGCTGTTGCAGGCGGAAGATCCGCGGTGCGTCGACATAGGCCGCAGCCGGGTCGTCGAAGTTGACATATTCGATGTCCAGATGAATGAGCAACGACACCCGGTCCTCAAGCGAGCGCGCCAGTTCACAGCCGTCGTCGAGCATGCGATCGAGCGCGTCCGGCGAATGACGCATGAAGAGCGATGGGTTTTCCGCATCCAGGCTGCCGAGAAACGCGCAGGTGGCCTCGCGCAGGCGGCGTCCGCCGAGGTATTCGACGATACGCTGCCGGACCGTGGGGTCCCGCCAGACTTCCCGCAGGGTTGGAGAAACCAGCCCGCCGGGAGAATGACCGCTGCCCGTCATGAGAGTGGAGCAAGCTAGGACCGGTTCCGGCGATTGTCGAATTGGAAAGGAACATCTCTCGTTTGGACCGCTTGGCGAACGCGCGGCACTTCCGGTCCTGCTCGCATGCTTTCACCTTGATACCTGCCGGATGGGAAAGGAGTTCATCCACACGCCCCGGCGATGGACGGCTTGGCGGAAACAGGGCTCCTGTTCACGCGGGCCTACTCTTCCAATCCACTGTGCGTGCCCTTCCGCGCATCCGCATTCACAGGCCGCTACTCGCATGAGGCCGGCGTCATGAAGAACGATGATCTCCAAGTCAAAGTCCCGACGGAAAAATTCCCCAGCATGGGAGCCTGGTTGCAGAAGGGCGGCTACAAGACGGCTTACAGCGGCAAGTGCACCTGCCCTTCAACATCAAGAACCCCAAGGAGCATGGCTGGAACCAGACAACCGTCTTCTATGAAGAGTCCGCACGCATTCCGCCCATCATCACCGGCAAGGGCGTGGCCCGCACGGCCACCACGGACAAGCTGGTCAACACGGGCATCGACCTGCTGCCCACGCTAATGGACATGGCCGGCATGGATGTGCCGGAACAACTGCCCGGCCGCAGCCTCGTGCCCTTGCTCAATAGCGGCGGCGGCATCGCGTGGCGGGATCACATCGTGGCCCAGAACCATCTCGCCCAGAGCAGCCGGATCGACGGCATGAAACCGCGGCTGGAAGGGCGCATGGCGCGCTCCGAGCGATACAAATACTGCGTTTACAGATACGGAAACCAGCGCGAGTCGCTGGTGGATCTGCAAAACGATCCGGGCAAAACGGTCAACTGCGCGGCTGATCCGGCGCATCGCGACGCGCTGCTGGCGCACCGGGCGCTGTTAGAGCGCTTCGGCAAGGAGCACAACGATTCACTCGTCGCCACACTGCTGGCGGACGAAGTGAAACCGGTGTCCTTCTCCGCCACGGTGGAGTGACGCGCCCGCCGGGGAAATCACGGCTCAGGAGCGCGGTGGGCCGGAACGGCGAGCTGGCGGAAGTTTTCCAGACTGGTTCTGGCAATCGCCAAGTCACTCTCGCCGACGATGGAATAGACGAGATACATCGTCCCGTCCTGACGAAAAGAGCCGGATCACACAACTCGTTGACCTGATGTCTGGCCAGTCCGGAGCGCGACGGGCGGATGGGATTGTTCGCGCCTTCCCATGGTTTTTCGGGTTTGAGCAGGCTCGCCGGCGCGGAGATTTTCCATTCGGAAGGGGCGCCGGTCATGTCGGCATAAGAGAGCACGATGTGCTCGGGTGCATCGCCAATGCGGGAGTAGGCGACATAAAGCCGCTGGCCATCCTTCCACACGGCGCAATGCCTCATGCGCGCAAGGATCCGGCGCACGGTCTCAAACGGCGTGTCTGGCGAACCGGCAGGCCGCCGCATCAACTGCTGTGCCAACTTGTTGCCCGGGCCATTGGAATTGAGCGGACCATGATAATACATCACTATCCGTTTGCTCGCGTCATCCACCACGATGTCTGGCGATGCGATGTGGTCCTGGACGATTTCCCTGACCTGCTTCAGCCGCAGGGTGCCCGGTTCGTGGATTTTCCACGGGCCTTCGAGGGAATCGGCATAGGCAAGCCGGATGAAATCCCCGGCATGGTGGGCGAAGTAGAGATAATATCTGCCAAGCGGATTGTGCAGCCATTCGGGCACGCGGATGAGGGCGTGATGACGGGATTTCCCGGCAGGCGTTCGAACGGCTGTGCTGCGGGCACTTCCGACATCGCGCCACCAAGCGCAAGAAACAGCAGGCCGGCTCAGGAAAGGCGGTCGCGGAAATCCGCATAGGTGAACTCGCGGATGATTTCAAGCCGCCCGTCCTCATGCTGGAGGGCGATGGACGGATGTTTCACGCCATTGAAGGTGGTGGTTTTCACCATGGTGTAGTGCGCCATGTCGTCGAAGACTAGCGTGTCGCCCACATTCAGCTCGCGGGGAAAAGTGAAATCGCCCACCACATCGCCCGCAAGGCAGGTGGGGCCGCCGAGGCGGCAGGTGAAAAGAGATTGGGGATTGGAGATTGGGGATTGGGGATCTCCGGCTTGGTGATAACTTTCCCCATCGAAGGTGACGGCCGGTTCTTTATGATCTGGTCTCTGGCCTCTGGTCTCTGGTTTCTCTACCAGAAACACATCGGGCCGGTAAGGCATTTCCATCACATCCGGCATGTGGGCGGTGGCGGAGACACTGAGGATGGCAAGCCGGTGGCCGGCGGACTCGAGCACATCCATCACCGTGGCGCGCAGCACGCCGGTGTGGATGGCCACGGCCTCGCCGGGTTCCAGCCAGACATCGACTCCGTATTTCGCTTTCGTTTCGCGGATCAGACGGATGAGGCGCTCGCGGTCATAGAACGGCTTGGTGATCCAGTGGCCGCCGCCCATGTTGAGATAGGTGAACTGCGGCGAACGCAACAAGTGACCGAATTTTTCATCGACGGCAGCAAGAGTCTTTTCGAGATCGTCGGAGTCCTGCTCACAGAGCGTGTGGAAATGCAGGCCGGACAATCCTGTTAGATCCGCGCCCTGCAATTGCTCCGCCGTGATGCCGAGGCGCGATCCGGCGACGCAGGGATCATAGATCGGCGTGCGGCCGGTGGAGCACTCCGGGTTGACGCGCAGGCCGCATTGCAACCCGCCGCTCTTGAAGCGCGGATGCGCCATCACCATTTCCCGGAAGCGGAACCACTGCGAAAGCGAGTTGAAATCGAGGTGATGGGAGAATTCGCAAAGCGCGGCGATGTCCGTCTCGTCGTAGGCCGGCGAGTAGGTGATGACGTGTTTGCCAAAGTGGTCGCGGGCGAGCATGGCTTCCCAGAGGCCGGAAGAGCAGCAGCCGTCCAGATCGTCCCGGATGAAGGGGAATGCCTTCCAACAGGAAAAGCCCTTGAGCGCGAGCACCAGATGACACCCCGCCGCCTGCTTCACCTCGCGGAGGATGGCGGTGTTGCGCTTCAACGCGGCGATGGAGATGACGAACATGAGGTTTGGATATTTATGTCGCGGCGGTTTCCAGCGACGGTCACAGACCGCCGCTACAGTTCAATACTCGCGCTTGAGCAAATGCGCTGCGATTTGTTCAAGGCGCGCGGCTTTTTTTCCAAGCGGCTTGAGCGCAGCCATCGCGGCCTTGGTAAGCTTCGCCGCTTCCTTGCGCGAGGCCTCCAAGCCGATGATGGCCGGATAAGTGGCCTTCTCCACCGCCAGATCCTTGCCGGCGGTTTTGCCAAGCACTTCGGTGCTTTGGGTGACGTCGAGAATGTCGTCGATCACCTGGAAAGCGAGGCCTAGGTGGTGGCCGAACTCGCTGAGTGCCGATAATTTCGCTGGCGTCGCGTTGGCGGTCATCGCGCCGAGACGCAGCGAGCATGTGAGAAGCGCCGCGGTTTTCGCCTCGTGGATGCGGACGAGCTCGCGCTTGGTGAGTTGTTTCCCCTCGCCTTCCAAATCCATCACCTGGCCGCCGATGAGTTGGCGGCTGGAGCCGGTTTCGGCAAGTTCGTTCACATAGTCGCGCGTGCCGTAGCGTTGGGTGGGTGGGGTTTGGGAAAGCACGAGGAATGCTTCTGTTAGAAGCGCGTCGCCGCAAAGCACGGCCATGCCTTCGCCATAGATCTTGTGGCAAGTCGGCCGGCCACGGCGGAGGTCGTCGTTGTCCATGGCGGGCAGGTCATCGTGGACGAGCGAGTAAGTATGCATCAGTTCCAGCGCGCAGGCCGGGGCGAGTGCATCCGCCGTTTCCCCGCCGCAAGCTTCAGCTGCGGCGATGCAAAGCACCGGACGCAGCCGCTTGCCACCGGCGAAGATGGCATAGCGCATGGCTTCATGGATTGTCGAAGGACGCTCCTTCGCCGTTGGCAGATAGGCATCCATCGCCGCATCCACCAGTGCGGCGCGGTCGGCGAGGTAGGATTTCAGGTCCATGATTGAAGATAGTGGATGAAGATCCTCGATCTACCATCTGCGATCCACGATCCCTTCACAGGATCTCGGCGATTTGCACGGCGTTTAGGGCCGCGCCCTTGCGGACCTGGTCGCCGACGACCCAGAGGTCGAGTGCGTTTTCCAGCACGATGTTCTTGCGGATTCGTCCGACGAGGCAGTCGTCCTTGCCGGTGGTGTCGAGCGGCACGGGGAAGAGTTTGTTAGAAGGATCATCGACCACCTGGATGCCGGGCTTGCCGGCGTAGGCGGCGCGGGCGGCATCGGCATCCACCTGCTTTTCAAACTGCGCGGTGATGGAAACCGAGTGCGAGCGATAGACCGGCACGCGCACGCAGGTGCAGGAAACCTTGAGTTCGTCCAGGCCCATGATCTTGCGGCCTTCGTGCAGCATCTTGAGTTCCTCCTTGGTGTAGCCGTTGTCGGTGAAGACATCGACCTGCGGGATCACGTTGAAGGCGATCTGGCGCGGATAGACTTTCGGCGTGAAGGGCTGGCCGGTGGCGATGGCTTTCACCTGCTCCTCCAGCTCGAGGATGCCCTGCGCGCCCGAGCCGGACACCGCCTGATAACTGGAGGCGATGACCGACTTCAGCCCGAACCTCTCATGCAGCGGCGCGAGCGCCATCAGCGAGATGATGGTGGTGCAGTTCGGGTTGGCGATGATGTTGCGCGGGCGGTTCTTCGCGGCCTCGGGATTGATTTCCGGCACGACGAGCGGGACGTCCGCGTCCATGCGGAAGGCGGACGAATTGTCGATGACCACCGCGCCGGCGGCCGCGGCCGAGGGGGCGAATTCCTTGGAAATGCCGCCGCCCGCGCTGAACAGCGCGATGTCCACGCCCTGGAAGGAATCATGCGTGAGTTCCTCCACCGCGATTTCCTCGCCACGGAATTTGAAACGTTTGCCCACCGAGCGTGCCGAAGCCAGCAGCTTCAGCTTGCCCAGCGGAAAATTCCGCTGTTCGAGACAAAGGAGCATTTCGACGCCGACGGCACCCGTCGCGCCCACAATCGCCACAGTGGGATGATTCATGGTTGATGAGCCGGCTTTTTCCGAACCGGGGCGCGGAGCATAGCTTTCGCCCGCCCGCTGGCAACCTATTCGTCGCCGATTTTGTGCGAGGAAATTTGCAGCGCTTTGCCGAGCATGGCCTCGGCCATGTCGAAGTCCACCGCCGTGCGGGCGTGGATGCGGCACAGCGGTTGGCCGGCGTGGATCGGCTCGCCCACTTTGGCCAGACGGTCGAATCCGACCGCGAGGTCCACCCCGTCGCTGGCCTTGGCGCGGCCGGCACCGAGTTGCAAGGCGGCCTGGCCGATCAACCCGGCATCCACCTTCTCGACGCGGCCAGTGGTTGGCGCGAGCATTTCGCGGATGATCGGAGCCCGGTGGATTTCAGACAAACGCGGCAGATCCGCCGGGTTTCCGCCTTGCGCGGCGACGAGTTCGTCGAATTTCCGCCGGGCGCTGCCATCATCCAGAAAACTTTCCAAAACCTCCCGCGAAACCCCGGCGATTTTTTCTGCCAGATCGAGCACGATCTGCCGCAGGTCCGGCGGACCGCCGCCTTCGAGGCAGTCGATAGCCTCGATGACCTCCAGCGCATTCCCGACAGACCGACCGGTAGGTTCTTTCATGGGGTTGAGCACGGTGAAGACCTCGACGCCCATTTCCGCGCCGACGGCGACCATGCTGGCGGCGAGGGTTTCGGCATCGTGTTTGGTGCGCATGAAGGCGCCGCTGCCGTATTTCACATCGAGCACCAGGCGGTCGAGCGACTCGGCGAGTTTTTTGGACATGATCGAGGCGGTGATCAGCGGGATGGAGGGCACGGTGCCGGTGACGTCGCGCAGGGCGTAGAGTTTGCGGTCGGCGGGGCAGAAGCGCTCGGTCTGGCCCATCATGACGACGCCGAGTTTTGCGAGTTGGGCGGCGGCTTGGGTGAGGCTGAGGTGGACGTTGAAGCCGGGGATGGATTCGAGTTTGTCGAGCGTGCCGCCGGTGATGCCGAGGCCGCGGCCGGAAACCATGGGCACCCGGCAGCCTGCGCAGGCGACGAGCGGCGCGAGCACAAGCGAGACTTTGTCCCCGATGCCGCCGGTCGAGTGCTTGTCCACCACCGGCGGGCCGGCGGGGTGCTCGAAACGATCGCCGCTGGCCATCATGGAGCGGGTGAGCGCGGCGGTCTCGGCGGCGGTCATGCCTTTGAAAAACACCGCCATGGCGAAGGCGGACATCTGGTAGTCCGGCACCTCGCCGGAGGTGTAAGCAGCGATGAGTTTTTCGATTTCGCGGCTGCCGAGTTCGTCTCCATCGCGCTTGCGGGAGATCAGTGTGGGAATGTGCATGGCGGGTTTGATTGGAAAGGAATCAGACACGCCACGCCGGGATGCGCCGCGCGACGGCTGTGCAGTTAGAAATCCAGATAGATTTCGGTGCGGCGGTTGGCGCGGCGGCCTTCGGGATTGTCCTCGCCGGTCTCGGTCACGTTGGGGCGGCGCGGCTGGCTGGCACCTTTGGCAATGGTGACGATCTGCGCGTCATCCACGCCGGCCTTGATGAGGAAATCCTGCACGACGCGGGCGCGGCGGGCGGAAAGGCTGTTGTTGTAATCCTCGGTGCCGAGCGAATCGGTGTGCCCGCTGAGGGTGATTTTTTTACCGGGGTCCGCCTTGAGGATCATCGAGACGATTTCAAGCTGGCGGCGGGTGCGCGGGTTGATGTCGTCTTCATCGAATTCAAAATAGAGCGCGAGCGTGTCACCACCGGCCGGGTTTTTGACCAGCGGCGAGTAATAGACATCGCCACCGGCGACGCGGCGGGCGTATTCGGCGAGCAATTGGTCGAGGTTGATTTCCGCGACGCGCCAGTTGGCCGGGGCGGGCGGCTGCCTCAGGGTGAGGCTGAATTGGGCGCTTTGTCTGCCGTCCGTGGTTTCAAGGTTGGCGAGGTAGCCCACGGTATCGGCGCGCTGGAACATCGAGCGCAGGGGCTTGGATTTGCGCATGCGGTATTCGCCTTCTTCAAACAGGATGCAAAGGCCGGCGATTTTCGCATCCGAGACCGTGGCCGGATCGACGAAGGCGCGGGCGAATTCGAAATCCTGATTGAGCACCGCCCGGAGAAACGCGTCGGCCACGCCGAGCGGATCGGCGAGCACGGCTTTGGGAATGGGCTCACCGGCAGCGGGCGGGAGGGGGATTTTTTCCACGCTCCACTTGCCGCCGTCGTTTTTGAGATCGAGGTAAATGAGGTCACGGCCGGGTTCCGCGCCGTCGAGTTGGAGGGCCCAGCGGGTGCGGGTGTTGAGCTCGAGCTCGCCGACCTCGCGCACGCCGTCCGGCTTGTGGAGGCGCAGCGATGCGGCGGAGAGAGCCTTGAGGCGATCGGTGGTTTGTGGGTCGAGCGCTTCGTTGCCGATGAGCCGGGCGAGAGCGGTGAAGTCGCCGGCTTCGAGGGCTTTGGCGATTTGATCGACGAGATCTACTGGATTTGCAGCGGCAAGGCCGACGCCCAGATCCTTGAGGATGGCTTCCGGATCTTGTGGCGCAGGGGAATCTTCGGGCGCTGGCGGCGTTTGCTCGGGCTGCGGGATGATGGCGTCAGCAGACTCGGCGGACTCAGCGGGACTTGCCGGAGGAGGCTCGGGGTTCATCCCCGGACGCAGGATCAGCAACACCAGTGCGGACACGGCCAGCACGGCGGCGAGGCCGAGGAAAAAGTAGGGAAGCTTGGAGCGTTGCATGTGTGGT
>Ga0105090_10000880_pt1 | contig 15621 bp, 14 predicted proteins | sample PPLLak3March2015_FD_79110 | JGI IMG/M metagenome (GOLD analysis project Ga0105090, IMG submission 79110) | Freshwater sediment microbial communities from Prairie Pothole Lake near Jamestown, North Dakota, USA - PPLs Lake P7 Core (1) Depth... | ecosystem: Environmental > Aquatic > Freshwater >... | reverse complement strand
GGCGGCTGCGACCGCAGTCAGGCTATCGGCTTGGCGCAACGCTCAAGGTGATAGGAGAGCACAGGTGGCTCTCGGGAAATGATGAGGCAGGTCAACCCGGGGCGGCATTGCACTCGTGCCGACCCGAAGCGCGCGGTTCCGCCGGAGGGGGCGGATTGATCTCGATCGTGGACTGCGCTTTCACCGCGGGGAACGAACTCGCGATCCGCACAACCAGGGTTCCGGTCCAGGGGCGAGCCAAGCGCTTTGGGCGGGCGTGCCGGTCAGATCGCCGCCGGCAGCGGCACGCCCAGCCGCTGCGCCCACGGCGCGAGCGCCGGCAGGATCGACGGATGGAGTCGGACCCCGGAAGCCAACTGCTCGCGCCGCCGCGCCAGCGCCCGCTCGCCGGGGAGCCGCACGGCGCCGAAGCCCGCACGCGGCGGGTTGGCGCGGCATTGCTCTGCGATCGTTTCCGCCTGGCGGATGAACGCCTCTAGGCCGCCGAACGCTACCGGGTCGAACGCCTGCACGAAAACCGTTGCGCCCCAGCCTTCCTTCGGATCAGCGCGGCCGTGGCCGGCCAAGCCGCCGGTGAGTGCCTCGTTCAGCAGCGCCAGGCCGTAGCCCTTGTGACCGGCGTCGAGGCCGCCGAGCGGCAGGAGGGTCCCCGGCGGTTCCGCGCCGAGCACCACAGGGTCATCGCTTGGCCTCCCCTCGGCATCCATCAACCAGGGGTGCGCGAAACGCCGGCCCTCCGCGCGCAGCCGGTTGCTCATACCGTTGGTGGTGATCGAGGCCGAAACGTCGACCAGCACCGGGTCGCCGGCGGTCGGAAAGCCGATCGCTAACGGATCCGGCGTGAACACCGCGCGTGTGCCGCCGAAGGGCGCGACGCTGGCGGCGTTCGGATCGGAGCAGGCGACCAGCAGCACCATCTTCTGCTCGGTGGCGCGGCGCAGGTAGGCGGCGAGGCAGGCGATGTGGTGGCTGCGGCGGATCACTACCGTGGCGGTGCCGAAGACCCGCGCGCGCTCGATGGCGATGTCTGCGGCGCGTTGCGTCAGCCACGGGCCGGGAAGGCGCCCGCCGTCCCACAGCAGCGCCGCCGGGCGGTCGTTGAGCACGACGGGTTCGCCGCGCCTGGCCATCGAGCCGCGCTCCAGTTCTGAGAGATAAGGCGCCAGCAGCGCCAGCCCGTGAGTGTCGTGGCCCAGCAGGTCGCCTTCGAGCAGCACGTCAGCGACGACCTGCGCGCGATCACTCTCCAGCCCGCTGTGCTCCAGCAGCGCCCGCGCCAGGGCGGCGAGTGCCTGCGCGCCGTAACGCATCCGATCGCCGTCCTCAGTACACCGCGCGGCCGCCCGAGAGGTCGAACACCGCGCCGGTGGAAAACGAACAGTCCTCCGTGCACAGCCAGGTGACCATCGCCGCGATTTCCTCGACCGTGCCGAAGCGCGCCATCGGGATCTTCGACAGCATGAAGTCGATGTGCGCCTGCGTCATCTGGCTGAACATGCCGGTGCGCACGGCGGCCGGCGTCACGCAGTTGACGCGGATGCCGGTCTTCGCCACCTCCTTGCCGAGCGACTTGGTCAGCGCGATCACGGCGGCCTTCGACGCCGAGTAGGCGCTGGCGTTGGGATTGCCTTCCTTGCCGGCGATCGAGGCGATGTTGACGATGCGGCCGTAGTCCGCTGCCTTCATCGCCGGCAGCACGGCGCGGTTGCACAGGAACACGCCCGTCAGGTTGATATCGATCACCTGCTTCCAGTCAGCGAGCGGATACTCGGCGACGGTGGTGTTCGGGCCGGTGATGCCGGCGCTGCAAACCAGAGCGTCGATGCGGCCGAGCGCGGCGATCGTGCCGGCGGCGGCAGCGGCGACATCGGCCTCGCTGGCGACGTCGATCGTTTCCAGATGGGCGTCGCCCAGCGTGGCGCGGGCGGCGTCGAGCGCGGCGCGGTCGCGGTCCCACAGGGCCAGCCTCGCGCCTGATGCGACGAGCCGCTGCGCGATCGCCAGGCCGATCCCTGCGGCGCCGCCGGTGACCACGGCGGTCCGTCCCTTCATGTCGAGCTGGTTCATCGCCCTCTCCTTGTCCCGCATTTCTGACTTCGGCGCACTATAGCCGCGCGGCCGGAAAAAATTGGTCAGACCACCTGACCAGAGCGCTTGACCCTGCAGAAAAGCGCGGGTTACAGTGCCTCGCACATTTCGGGTCGGCCCAAGCGCGCGAAAGTCGCGCGGCCGATCGCCGCCGCAACGATGCGGCGCGTGGCAACGGAGAGATTCTCGGATGACGGACTCACGCGGCCGCGCGCGCAAGCGGCGCAGCCAGGCCTGGTTCGGCCGCGACGGCAAGATGGGTTTCATCTACCGCTCGTGGGTGAAGAACCGCGGCGTGCCGCACGACCAGTTCGACGGCCGGCCGGTGATTGGCATCTGCAACACCTATTCCGAGCTCACGCCGTGCAATTCGCACTTCCGCACGCTGGCCGAGCACGTGAAGACCGGTGTCTGGGAGGCGGGCGGCTTTCCGCTCGAGTTTCCGGTGATGTCGCTCGGCGAGACGCTGCTGCGGCCGACGGCGATGCTGTATCGCAACCTCGCCAGCATGGATGTCGAGGAGAGCATCCGCGCCAACCCGCTCGACGGCGTGGTGCTGCTGATGGGGTGTGACAAGACGACGCCGGCGCTGCTGATGGGCGCGGCGAGCGTCGACCTGCCGGCGATCGGCGTCTCCGGCGGGCCGATGCTCTCCGGCTGGTATCGCGGCGAGCGGATCGGCTCCGGCACCAACACCTGGTCGCTCTCGGAGGACCTGCGCGCCGGCCGCATCACGCGCGAGGAGTTCCACGAGGCTGAAAGCTGCATGCACCGCAGCCATGGCCACTGCATGACCATGGGCACCGCCTCGACGATGGCGAGCATGGTCGAGGCGCTCGGCATCGGCCTTCCCGGCAACGCCGCGTTCCCGGCGGTGGATGCGCGCCGCAACCTGATCGCGCGCGACGCCGGCCGGCGCATCGTCGAACTGGTGGTGAAGGATGTGCGGATGTCGCAGATTCTCACGCGCGCCGCCTTCGAGAATGCGATCCGTGCCAACGCCGCCATCGGCGGCTCGACCAACGCGGTGATCCACCTGATCGCGCTGGCGCGCCGGCTCGGGGTGAAGCTGACGCTGGAGGACTGGGACCGGCTCGGCCGCGGTGTGCACACGCTGGTGAACCTGATGCCCAACGGCAAGTACCTGATGGAGGACTTCTGCTACGCGGGCGGCCTGCCGGTGGTGCTGCGCGAACTCGGCGAAGCCGGGCTGCTCCGCCGCGCCGCGCTGACGGTCAATGGCAAGTCGATCTGGCAGAACGTGCGCATGGCGGAGAACTTCAACGCCGAGGTCATCATGCCGATGGCCAGGCCGTTCAAGCGCGACACCGGTATCGCCGTGCTGCGCGGCAACCTGGCGCCTGACGGCGCCATCATCAAGCCCTCTGCGGCGACGCCGGAACTGATGCAGCACCAGGGCCGCGCGGTCGTGTTCGAGGACATCGACGACTTCCACGCCCGCATCGACGACCCTGCGCTTCCGATCGACGAGTCCTCGGTGATGGTGCTGAAGAACTGCGGCCCGAAGGGCTATCCCGGCATGGCCGAGGTCGGCAACATGCCGCTGCCGCCGCGGCTGTTGAAGAAAGGCATCACCGATCTCGTGCGCATCTCCGACGCGCGGATGAGCGGCACCGCCTACGGCACCGTGGTGCTGCACACGGCGCCCGAGGCCGCGGCCGGCGGGCCGCTGGCGCTGGTGAAGAACGGCGACCTGATCGAACTCGACGTCGCAGGGCGGCGGCTGCAACTTCACGTCGACGAGGCCGAACTCGCCCGCCGCCGCGCCGCCTGGAAGCCGCCGAAACCGGCCATGACGCGCGGCTACACGAAGCTGTATGTCGATCACGTGAACCAGGCCAACGACGGCGCCGATCTCGATTTCCTCGTCGGCGGCAGCGGCTCCGCGGTGCCGCGGGACAACCATTAGAAACGTGACCGGTGACCTGTGACCCGTGACCTGTTGAAAGGCGGCGCGCGTCGGGGTTCCACCGGTCAACGGTCACGGGTCACGGGTCACGGATGAAAGTCCTCGTCACCGACTTCGACTTCCCCGACCTCGAACTCGAGCGGGGCATCTTTGCCGAGGCTGGCATCGAAGTGGCCACGGCGCAGTGCCGCAGCGAGCGCGAGGTGATCGAAGCCGCCAACGGGAGCGCGGCGCTGCTGGTGCAGTACGCGCCGATCACGGAACGGGTGCTGCAGGCGCTGCCGGGCGTCGGCATCGTCAGCCGCTTCGGCGCCGGCTACGACACCATCGATCCGGACGCCTGCGGCCGCAACGGCGTCTGGCTCGCGAACTCGCCCGACTATGGAGTCGGCGAAGTGGCCACCCATGCGCTGGCGATGACGCTTTCCCTGCTGCGCCACCTGCCGATGTACGACCGCGACGTGCGCGCCGGCCGCTGGCACTACCTGTCGGCGGGCAGGATCCGTCGCGCTTCCGAACTGACCGTCGGCATCGTCGGCCTCGGCCGAATCGGCACGCGCTTCGCGTACCTGGCGCGCAACTGCTTCGGCCGCGTGATCGCCTGCGATCCGTACCTCATCGACGGCGACTTCCCGGCCTATGTCGAGCGGGCGACGCTGGCGCAACTGTTCGAGCAAGCCGACGCCATCTCGCTGCACGTGCCGCTGACTGCGGAGACGCGCGGCATGGTCGGCGCCGACCTGCTGCGGCGGATCCGGTCCGGCGCCATCCTCGTCAACACGGCGCGCGGCGCCGTCGTCGACATCGACGCGCTGCTGGCGGCGCTCGACTCGGGCCGGGTCGCGGCGGCGGCGCTCGACGTGCTGCCGGGCGAGCCTCTGGATATCGCGCATCCGCTGGCGCGGCACCCGCGGGTGCTGCTGACGCCGCACGCGGCGTTCTATTCGGACGAAGCGGAAGTCGAGCTGCGGCGCAAGGCGGCGTTGAACATCGTGCAGTGGGCCCGTCAAGGTCGCCCGGCGTATTGTGTTGTTGCCGGTACGCGGCAGCCGCCGGGCTGACGCGCACAAGAAGACCCGGACAAGGAGCTGAGCGGACATGGCGCGTGTGCTGATCCGCAACGTCGAGAAGCGATTCGGGTCCACGAAGGTGATCCACGGCGTGAACATCGCCATCGAAGACGGCGAGTTCGCGGTGCTGGTCGGCCCGAGCGGCTGCGGCAAGACGACGCTGCTGCGGATGATTGCCGGGCTGGAGGAGATCTCCGTCGGCGAGATCCTGATCGGCGACCGCGTGGTCAACCGCGTGCTGCCGAAGGAACGCGACATCGCCATGGTGTTCCAGAACTACGCCCTGTATCCGCACATGACCGTGCGCGACAACATGGCCTTCAGCCTGCTGCTGGCTAAGCGCCCGGCGGCGGAGATCGACGAGCGGGTCGGCAAGGCCGCCGGGATCCTCGGCCTGGCGGCGCTGCTCGACCGCTATCCGCGGCAGCTTTCAGGCGGACAGCGGCAGCGGGTGGCGATGGGCCGCGCGATCGTGCGCAACCCGCAGGTCTTCCTGTTCGACGAACCGCTGTCGAACCTCGATGCCAAGCTGCGCGTGGCGATGCGCACCGAAATCAAGGAACTGCACCAGCGGCTGAAGACCACCTCGGTCTACGTCACCCACGACCAGATCGAGGCGATGACGATGGCCGACAAGATCGTGGTGATGAAGGATGGCGTGGTCGAGCAGACCGGCTCGCCGCTGGAGCTCTACGACCGGCCGGTGAACACCTTTGTCGCCGGCTTCATCGGCTCGCCGGCGATGAACCTGCTCGAAGGCACGGCGCGCCGCGTCAACGGCGCGCTCCGGGTCGAGCTGGCGCAGGGCCACGCAGTCGACCTGCCCGGCGGTCTTTCGGCAGCCGACGGCCAGAAGCTGCTGTTCGGCGTCCGCCCGGAGCATCTCGGGCTGGCCGCGGACGGCCTGGCCGCGAACGTGATCGTGGTCGAGCCGACGGGTGCCGACACGCAGCTTTACTGCGAGGCCGGCGGCGCCGACGTCAACGTGGTGCTGCGCGACCGCACCGAGGTCCGCGCCGGCGACACGGTGCGGCTGGCGCCCGATCTTTCCAAGGTTCACCTGTTCGATGCGGCCAGCGGCCGGCGCATCGGTACGGCGTAGTTGTCCTGCCGCTGTCCAAACTGGAGGAGACCATGAGTCATACCGATCGTCGCAAGTTCCTGACCACCACTGCTACCGTGGCCGCCGGCGCGGCGACCGGAGCGATCTTCGCGCCCGCGGTCCATGCGCAGGCCTGGTCGAACCAGCCGGAGAAGGGCGCGCGGCTGCGGGTGCTGCGCTGGAGCCGCTTCGTGCAGGGCGATATCGACCAGTACATGAAGAACGTCGCTGCCTTCACCGCCAAGACCGGCATCGAGGTGCGGGTCGACAACGAAAGCTGGGAAGACGTGCGGCCGAAGGCGGCGGTGGCCGCCAACACTGGCGCCGGTCCGGACATCATCCTGTCGACGCACGACGACGCCAATCTGTATCCGGAGAAACTGGTCGACGTGACCGACCTGTGCAATTACCTCGGCCGCAAGTACGGCGGCTGGTATCCAGTGTGCGAAGCCTACCTGCGGCCGAACGGCAAGAACTGGATCGGGGTTCCGTTCGGCTGCGCCGGCAACACTCTGGTCTATCGTGAAAGCCACATGAAGGCCGCCGGCTTTTCGACGTTTCCCCGCGACACCGATGGCTTCCTGAAGCTGATGAAGGCGCTGAAGGAGAAGGGCACGCCGGGAGGATTCGCGCTGGGCAACGCCACCGGCGACGGCAACGTGTGGACGCACTGGCTGCTGTGGTCGCACGGCGGCCAGCTGGTCGACAAGGACAACAAGGTCGTCATCAACAGTCCGCAGACGGTCAAGGCGCTGGAGTACGCGAGGGAGCTCTACCAGACCTTCGTACCCGGCACGTTGTCGTGGCTCGATCCGAACAACAACAAGGCATTCCTCGACGACCAGTGCAGCGTCACCGCCAACGGCATCTCGGTCTACTACGCGGCCAAGACCTCGAAGGATCCAAAGCTGCAGGCGATGGTGGCGGACATCAACCACGCCAACATGCCGATCGGCCCCGCCGGCGTGCCCACGGAGCTGAATCTGTTCTTCAACCAGATGATCTTCAAGCACAGCAAGTATCCGAAGGCTGCGAAGGAGTTCATCCGCTTCATGATGGAGGAGGAGCAGTACGGGCCCTGGATGCAGGCCGCGATCGGCTATGTCACCCAGCCGCTGGTCGCGTTCGAGAAGAATCCGATCTGGACGGTTGACCCGAAGCACACGCCGTATCGGGACGCAATGAAGATCATGCGGCCGATCGGCTACGCCGGAAAGATGGGTTACGCCTCGGCAGGCGCGGCGGCGGACTTCATCGTCGTCAACATGGTCGCCGAGGCCGGCTCGGGCGCGCGGTCGCCGCAGGAAGCCGCCGAGCGCGCGCAGAAGCGGGCGGAGCGCTACTACAAGGTCTGACGCCAGGCCGGCAACGGTTCCCCTTCCGCGGCGGGCCGCGGAAGGGGACGGCGAGCGCTACCTGAAACCGCCCTGATGACACTGCTGCAGCGTCTCGAAAACAGCCGCAACGCGCTCGGCCTGCTGTTCCTGCTGCCGGCGGCGGCGCTGCTGCTGTTCTTCCTGACCTATCCGCTCGGGCTGGGCATCTGGCTCGGCTTCACCGACACCAAGGTCGGCCGCGCCGGCGTCTGGGTAGGGCTGGAGAACTACGAGTACCTGTTCGGCGATTCAGTGGCGCGGCTGTCGCTTTTCAACACCGTGTTCTACACGGCGGTGGCCAGCGTTGTGAAGTTCGTGCTCGGCCTGTGGCTGGCGCTGCTGCTGAACAAGCACATGCCCTTCAAGGCCTTCATCCGCGCCATCGTGCTGCTGCCGTTCATCGTCCCCACGGCGCTGTCGGCGATCGCCTTCTGGTGGATCTACGATGCCCAGTTCTCGGTGATCAGCTGGACGCTCATGAAAATGGGGCTGATCGACCGCTACATCGACTTTCTCGGCGATCCGTGGAACGCGCGCTTCTCGGTGATCGCCGCCAACGTCTGGCGCGGCGTGCCCTTCGTCGCCATCTGCCTGCTGGCAGGGCTGCAGACGATCTCGCCGTCGTACTACGAGGCGGCCAGCCTCGACGGCGCCACGCCCTGGCAGCAGTTCCGCTTCGTGACGCTGCCGCTTCTGACGCCGATCATCGCCGTGGTGATGACCTTCTCGGTGCTTTTTACCTTCACCGACTTCCAGCTGATCTACGTGCTGACGCGCGGCGGGCCGCTGAATGCCACCCACTTGATGGCGACGCTCTCGTTCCAGCGGGCGATCCCCGGCGGCTCGCTCGGCGAAGGTGCGGCGCTGGCGGTGGCGATGGTGCCGTTCCTGCTGGCCGCCATCCTGTTCAGCTACTTCGGCCTGCAGCGGCGGGCCTGGCAGCAGGGCGGCAAGGACTGAGGCCAACGCGATGAGTCAACAGGCAGGTGCCGAACCGCCGGCCGATACCCAGGGCATGAACTACCTGGTGTCGTCGCAGCGCAAGCTGGCGACCCTGTATCTGCCGCTGGCGGCGTTCCTGTTCGTGCTGCTGTTCCCGTTCTACTGGATGAGCATCACGACGTTCAAGCCGAACGAGGAACTGCTGTCGCGCGAAGGCAATCCCTTCTGGGTCACCAACCCGACCCTTGCGCATATCAAGAAGCTGCTGTTCGACACCGCCTATCCGGAATGGCTGTGGAACACGATTCTGATATCGGTGACGGCGACCTTCCTGTCGTTGTTGTGCAGCGTGCTCGCCGCTTATGCAATCGAGCGGCTGCGCTTCCACGGCTCGCGCTATGTCGGCGTCAGCATCTTCCTCGCTTATCTCGTGCCGCCGTCGATCCTGTTCATCCCGCTGGCCAGGGTGGTGTTCGAACTTGGCCTGTTCGACACCCGGCTGGCGCTGATCCTCACCTATCCGACCTTCCTGATCCCGTTCTGCACCTGGCTGCTGATGGGCTACTTCCGCTCGATCCCGTTCGAACTCGAGGAGTGCGCGCTGATCGACGGCGCCACCCGCTGGCAGATCCTGTCGAAGATCATCCTGCCGCTGGCCGTGCCCGGCCTGATCTCGGCCGGCATCTTCGCCTTCACGCTGTCGTGGAACGAGTTCATCTACGCGCTGACCTTCATCTCGTCGTCCGAATCCAAGACGGTGCCCGTCGGCGTGGTGACCGAACTGGTCGAGGGCGACGTCTACCACTGGGGTTCGCTGATGGCCGGCGCGCTTTTGGGCTCGCTGCCGGTGGCGATCCTGTACTCGTTCTTCGTCGAGCACTACGTGTCGGGGATGACGGGAGCGGTCAAGGAGTAGCCGCCGCGGCCTTCGCCGCGCTGTTGGCATACTCCCGCCTGCCCGCCGGCCGCCGCGCCGGCTCAGTCTCGGGAGGATTCATGCAGGACCGCAATCGCAGACGCGCGCTGCTTCGCTGCGCGCTTGCCTTGCCGCTTTCCACTGCCGTTGCCGGCGCCTATGCGCAGAGCACAAGGACCGTTCGCATCCTGGTCGGCTTCCCGCCGGGCGGCGGCACCGACGCGGTGGCGAGGCTGCTGTCGGACAAGCTGAAGGACGCGCTGCAGGCGAATGTGATCGTCGAGAACCGCCCCGGCGCCGGCGGCCAGATCGCGGCGCAGGCGTTGAAGGGCGCGCCACCCGACGGCACGACGTTCTTCATCTCGCACGACCACACGATCTCGATCCTGCCGCTGGTGATGCGGAACCCCGGCTACGACCCGGCGAAGGACTTCGCACCGGTGGCCGGCTTCGCGACCTTCGTCAATGCCTTTGCGGTCTCGGGCGGCACGCCGGCGAAGTCGCTGGCGCAGTACGTCGACTGGGTGAGGGCGCAGGGTGGCAAGTCCGCCGTCGGCGTGCCGGCGCCGGCCTCGGTACCCGAGTTCCTGGTCAAGGTGCTGGGCGAGAAGTACAAGCTCGATCTGGTCGCTGCGCCGTATCGCGGCAGCGCGCCGATGATCGGCGACATGCTCGGCAACCAGATTCCGGCCGGCGTCGCCTCGGTGCCGGAGTTCGTCGAGAACCACAAGGCCGGCAAGCTGCGCGTGCTGGCGGTCCTCGGCGGCACGCGTCAGCAGGCGATGCCGGAGGTGCCGACTTTCGCCGAACTGGGCCTGGCGGGATTCGAGGAGGTTCCGTACTACGCCTTCTTTGCGCCGGCCGGCACGCCGCAGGCGGCGATCGACGAGTTCGGCGCCGCTCTGGGCAAGGTGATCGCGATGCCCGAAGTGCGCGACCGGCTGACCACGCTCGGGCTGACGGTCGGCTTCATGACGCCGCAGCAACTGGCGGCGCGCGAACGCAGCTACTCGCAGGTCTGGGCGAAGATCATCAAGGCGAGCGGTTTCCAGCCGCAGTAGCCTGGAGGTCGCCGGAGACGATGGCCGCCGGCGGCGTTGCTGCGGGGATGACTCGTCGCGCTGTCGGGACGGCTCGCTAGCGGCCCGACCAGGCGGAGACGCGCTGCCGCTGCTCGCCCAGGCCCTCGATGCCGAGGGTCATCGTGTCGCCGGGCTTCAGGTACTGCGGCGGCTTCATGCCCATGCCGACGCCGGGCGGCGTGCCGGTGGTGATGATGTCGCCGGGCATCAGCGTCATGAACTGGCTGACGTAGCTCACCAGTTCGGCGACGCCGAAGACCATCGTCTTCGTGTTGCCGCGCTGGCGCTTCTCGCCGTTGACGTCGAGCCACATCTCGAGGTCCTGAGGATCGGGCAGCGAGTCGGCGGTCACCAGGTAGGGGCCGATCGGGCCGAAGGTGTCACAGCCCTTGCCCTTGTCCCAGGTGCCGCCGCGCTCGATCTGGAAGTTGCGCTCCGAGACGTCGTTGACGACGCAGTAGCCGGCGACATGGCGAAGCGCTTCGTCTGGGCCCACGTACTGCGCGCGGCTGCCGATCACCACGCCGAGTTCGACTTCCCAGTCGGTCTTGGTCGAGCCCTTGGGCAGCACGACGCCGTCGTTCGGCCCGGTGATGCAGGTGGTCGCCTTCATGAACACGATCGGCTCGGTCGGCACCGGCAGGCCCGACTCGGCCGCATGGTCGGAGTAATTGAGGCCGATGGCGATGAACTTGCCGATCCCCGTGTAGGGAACGCCCAGCCGCGGCGTGCCAGCCACCTTCGGCAGCTTGGCGGCGTCGAACTTGCGCAGGTGCGCCAGGCGGCTCGGCGCCAGCACGCTGGAGTCGATGTTGCTGACGATGCTGGACAGGTCGCGAATGCGGCCGTCAGAGTCGAGCAGTCCCGGTTTCTCGTGGCCCGACGGGCCGTAGCGCAGCAGCTTCATGCGGTCTCCGGTTCGTTGTCGTGTGCGGCGATCATAGGCTCATGCCGCCGTCGACGAAGATCGCCTGCCCGGTCATGAACGACGACTCGTCGGAGACGAGGTAGACGAAGCTCTCGGCCAGCTCTTCGGCGGTGGCGAGCCTCCCCATCGGCTGGCGGGCGACGAAATCCTTGCGCGCCTGCACCGGATCGGCGAAGGCGTTGATCCGCTCGCCGAGCGACGGCGTGTCCACGGTGCCGGGGCAGACGCAGTTGACGCGTATTCCTTGTTTGACATGGTCGATCGCCAGCGCCCGCGTGAAGCCGGCCACCGCCGCCTTGCTGGCCGCGTAGGCCAGGCGATTTGGCGCCGCCTTGTGCGTTCCCAGCACCGAGGCCATGTTCAGGATCACGCCGCCGCCAGCGGCGATCATCCTGGGCAGCATCGCCTTCGTCATCACGAACATGCTGCGCACGTTCAGATCGAAGCTGCGGTCCCAGTCGTCGATCGAGCAGTCGAGCAGCGAGCCCTGGTGCACCCAGCCGGCGCAGTTGAACAGGATGTCCACCGCGCCGGCGCGCTCGACGAAGGAGGCCACCGCGGCGTCGTCGAGCACGTCGAGCGGCGTCGTGGTGATCCCCGGACTGCCTGGCAGCCCGGCCAGCAGCTGTTCGTTGACGTCGGTGGCGATCACCCGCGCGCCTTCGCGCGCGAAGGCCAGCGCCGCGGCCCGCCCCATGCCCTGCGCCGCCGCGGTGATCAGCGCGCTCTTTCCTGCCAGCCGGCCGTTCATTGTTCGTTCCTCCCGTGTTCGACCGGAATCGGCGTGCCGCGGCTTGACAGTGCCGGGCCGCCGTGTGAAGCTGGCCGCGCAATTGGCCTGACCACTTTACCAGCGGCGCAGTCTAGGTGGCGCCACCGGCACTTGTCCACCACGACGCCACGACGAGCAGACTGCGCATGCCGATCCAAGCCGTCGAGCCCCGCCGCCTGTACCGCCAGATCGCCGACCAGATCGCGTCGCTAATCCGTCGCGGCGAGTACAAGCCCGGCGCGCGGCTGCCGCCGGAGCGCGACCTGGCGAAGCGGCTCGGCGTCAGCCGCCCGTCGGTGCGCGAGGCGCTGATCGCGCTCGAGGTCGAGGGCTACGTCGAGGTGCGCATCGGCTCCGGCGTCTACGTTGCCGACGCGCAGCAGGTCGCGCGGCGGCAGGTGCTGCCGCCGGACTCCGGCCCGTTCGAACTCATCGACGCGCGCCGCCTGATCGAGTCGGAATGCGCGGCACTGGCGGCGAGGCACGCTACCGCGGCCCAGCTGCGGCAGATGAAATCGGCCCTGGCGTCGATGAGCCGCGACCGGAACAAGCATGTGGTGCCGCTCGACGGCGACCACGTCTTCCACCTGCGCATCGCCGAGGCGAGCGGCAACAGCGCGCTGGCGCTGGTGGTGCGCACGCTCTGGGCGCAGCGCACCGGGCCGCTGTTCCTGCGGCTCGAGCACCACTTCGACACGCCGGCGTTGTGGAGCGCGGCGATCGACGAGCACCAGGCGGTGCTCGACGCAATCGCGGCGCGCGACCCGGCAGCGGCGCGGGCGGCGATGCGGCGGCATCTTCAGGCGGCCGGGCGGCGCTTCCAGCGCAGCTTTGGCCACTGAGAGGGCGGCACGGTGCGCGTGGACGGCGCAAGAGCCGCGGCGGGCGCGCCATCGGCGCTCGATGCCGTCGGCGAGGTGCTCGATGCCGAAGGGCATTTTCACGTCACCGACGCGCCGATCGACCTCGGCCGGTACCGCTTCGAGGATTGGGTGGCGCTGGCCTTCTTCTGGCTGCTGGCCGCCGTCATCTTCCATCAGTTCTTCACCCGCTACGTGCTGAACGACTCGGCGGCCTGGACCGAGGAGATCGCCCGCTACCTGCTGATCTGCACGGTGTTCGTCGGCGCTGCGATCGGCGTGCGCAAGAACAACCACGTGCAGGTCGACTTCTTCTACCGCGTGCTGCCGCGGCCGCTGATGCGGCTGATGTCGACGCTGGTCGACCTGTTCCGCATCGCCTTCCTCGGCTACGCGAGCTGGCTGACCTGGCAGCTGCTGCAGCGCATCGGCGGCCAGCGCATGTCGATCATCGACTGGCCGATCGGGCTGGTCTACGGCGTGGTGCTGTTCGGCTTCGTGCTGATGACGGTGCGTGCGGTGCAGGTGGCGGTCGTCAACTGGCGGCGCGGCGCCTCGGTGCTCGAGAAACCCGAACTGGCCGAGATCGACTAGGAAGAACATGGGCCCCGGCGCGTTCAAGCTGCTGTTCCTCGGCCTGATGGGCTCCGGCGTGCCGGTGGCGCTGGCGATGGCCGGCGCGTCGCTGATCTACGTGATCGCCACCGGCGTCGCGCCGGACTTCGTCGTCATCCACCGGATGGTCAGCGGCATCGACTCCTTCCCGCTGCTGGCGGTGCCATTTTTCGTCCTCGCCGGCAATCTGATGAACTCGGCCGGCATCACCAACCGCATCTACAACTTCGCGCTGGCGCTGGTCGGCTGGCTCAAGGGCGGGCTGGGGCACGTCAACGTGGTCGGCTCGATGGTCTTCGCCGGCATGTCGGGCACGGCGATCGCCGATGCCGCCGGCCTGGGAACGATCGAGATCAAGGCGATGAAGGAGCACGGCTACTCGACCGAGTTCGCGGTCGGCGTCACCGCCGCGTCGGCGACGCTCGGGCCGATCATCCCGCCGTCGTTGCCCTTCGTCATCTACGGCATGTTCGCCAATGTCTCTGTCGGCGCGCTGTTCCTCGCCGGGCTGTTGCCCGGGCTGGTGATGGCGCTGCTGATGATGGCCACGGTGGCCTACTTCGCGCACAAGAACAAGTGGGGCGGCGACGTGCGCTTCGTCTGGGGACGCCTGTTGAAGGCCCTGATGGAGCTGTCGATCGTTGCCGGCTTCCCGGTGGCGATCTGGTTTGCGACCGAGGCCGGCGCAGTGCCGACGGCGGCCGTGGGCGTGGCGCTGGTGCTGCTGCTGATTGCCGACCGCGTCCTGTCCTTCGACGCGGTGCTGCCGCTGCTCACTCCCGTCCTGCTGATCGGCGGCATGACTGCCGGCGTGTTCACTGCCACCGAAGGCGCGATCGCTGCCTGCGTCTGGGCCTTGTTCCTCGGTGTGGTGTGGTATCGCACGCTGACCTGGAAGATGCTGATCAAGGTGTCGATGGACACCATCGAGACCACGGCGACCGTGCTGCTGATCGTCGCCGCGGCGTCGATCTTCGGCTGGATGCTGACCGTCACCCGCACTACCGAGGCCGTGGCCGCCTGGGTGCTCGGCTTCACCCAGGAGCCCTGGGTGTTCCTGCTGCTGGCCAATCTGCTGATGCTCTTCGTCGGCTGCTTCCTCGAGCCCACCGCCGCGATCACGATCCTGGTGCCGGTGCTGCTGCCGATCGTGCTTCAGCTCGGCATCGACCCGGTGCAGTTCGGCCTGATCATGGTGCTCAACCTGATGATCGGCCTCCTGCATCCGCCGATGGGGCTGGTGCTGTTCGTGCTCGCGAGGGTGTCGAAACTGTCGGTCGAGCGCACGACGATCGCCATCCTGCCGTGGCTGCTGCCGCTGCTGGCAAGCCTGGTGCTGGTGACCTACGTGCCGTCGATCAGCCTGTGGCTGCCGCGCCTCTTCATGTGAGGGAAACCATGTCCGCCGTGATCTCCGAATCGCCGTCGAACCCCGTGCTGCGGCTGCACGCCAACGACGACGTGGTGATCGCCCGTCGCCAGCTCGTCTCCGGCACGCAGATCGCCGCGGAGAACGTCACCGTCACCGGGCTGGTGCCGCCGGGACACAAGCTGGCGGTGCGCGCGGTGGCGAGGGGCGCGCCGCTGCGGCGCTACAACCAGATCATCGGTTTCGCCACCCGCGACATCCGCCCCGGCGAGCACGTGCACCTGCACAACCTGGGCATCGGCGACGCGCACGGTGCCTTCGCGCGCGACTACGCCTTCTGCGCCGACGCGAAGCCGACCGCCTATGCGCCGCAGCCGCGGACGTTCCGCGGCATCGTCCGGGCCGACGGCCGGGTGGCGACGCGCAACTACCTCGGCATCCTGTCGACGGTGAACTGCTCGGCCACCGTGGTGCGGGCGATCGCCGACCGGTTCCGCCGCGACCTGTTTCCGCAGAAGCTGGCCGCCTATCCGAACGTCGACGGCGTGGTGGCGCTGACCCACGGCACCGG
>Ga0105090_10000878_pt1 | contig 15635 bp, 11 predicted proteins | sample PPLLak3March2015_FD_79110 | JGI IMG/M metagenome (GOLD analysis project Ga0105090, IMG submission 79110) | Freshwater sediment microbial communities from Prairie Pothole Lake near Jamestown, North Dakota, USA - PPLs Lake P7 Core (1) Depth... | ecosystem: Environmental > Aquatic > Freshwater >... | reverse complement strand
GGGCGACAACATCGCCATGACCATCAAGCTGATCAACCCGATCGCCATGGAAGAAGGCCTGCGCTTCGCCATCCGCGAAGGCGGTCGTACCGTCGGCGCCGGCGTCGTCGCAAAAATCATCGCCTGACCGCGACGTTTCATGCAACACGGCGCTCCGGGCAACCGGAGCGCCCTGATGTCTCTGCTGCAGGGGTGTAGCTCAATTGGTAGAGCGCCGGTTTCCAAAACCGAAGGTCGGGGGTTCGATTCCCTCCGCCCCTGCCACTCTCTCTAAAGATCGCGAAGATCATGGCTGACAAGATCAAGTTTGCGCTGGCGCTGGCCATGCTGGCTGCCGGCGTGGCTGCTTTCTACCTTCTCGCCGAACAGGCGATGATCTTGCGCGTACTCGCGGTGCTTGCCGGGGTCGCTCTCGCCGCTGCCCTCGCATGGAAGACCGAGCCCGGACAGCGCTTCTTCACCTTCGCCAACGAGGCGGTGGTCGAAGCGAAAAAGGTGGTCTGGCCGACGCGCAAGGAAACCACGCAGTCCACCGCATTGGTCTTCGCTTTCGTCGTGATCATGGCGCTGTTCCTCTATCTGACCGACAAGACCCTGGAGTGGGTTCTCTACGATCTCGTGCTGGGCTGGAAGAAATCATGAGCAAACGCTGGTACGTGGTGCATGCCTATTCCGGCTACGAGAAGAGCGTCATGCGCGCCATTCAGGAGCGCATCAACCGTCTCGGGATGCAGGAGAAGTTCGGGCGCATCCTGGTTCCGGTCGAGGAAGTCGTCGAGATGAAGGCTGGCCAGAAGGCCATATCCGAGCGCAAGTTCTTTCCCGGCTACGTGCTGGTCGAGATGGAGATGGACGACGATTCCTGGCACCTGGTCAAGAACACGGCGAAGGTGACGGGCTTTGTCGGGGGCACGGCGACCAAGCCGACGCCGATTTCCCAGAAGGAAGTCGACAAGATCATGCAGCAGATGCAGGAAGGGGTCGAAAAGCCCCGCCCGAAGGTGCTGTTCGAGGCAGGCGAAGTGGTGCGAGTCAAGGAAGGTCCTTTCACCGATTTCCACGGCGCGGTCGAGGACGTCAACTACGAGAAGAGTCGCCTGCGCGTTTCGGTGACGATTTTTGGCCGGGCAACGCCGGTCGAACTCGAGTTTGCCCAGGTCGAGAAGGCCTGAACGAGGTTTCAAGGGCCTGCCGCAAGCCCCGATTGCGGCAAGAGGAGCGTCAGTAGCCGCTATTGCTGCGGTCAACGCGCGTTACCACTCACTTTCTAGGAGCAATCATGGCCAAGAAAATTATTGGCTACATCAAACTGCAAGTGCCGGCTGGCAAGGCGAACCCGTCGCCCCCGATCGGCCCCGCGCTGGGTCAGCGCGGCCTCAATATCATGGAGTTCTGCAAGGCCTTCAATGCCCAGACGCAAGGGCTCGAGCCGGGCCTGCCGATTCCGGTGGTGATTACCGCTTTCGCCGACAAGTCCTTCACCTTCGTGATGAAGACACCGCCGGCGACCATCCTGATCAAGAAGGCGGTCGGCATCAAGTCCGGCTCGCCCAAGCCGCATACCAACAAGGTCGGCAAGATCACCCGCGCCCAGCTCGAGGAGATCGCCCAGACCAAGATGCCCGACCTTACCGCTGCCGACCTGGACGCTGCCGTGCGGACCATTGCCGGCACCGCCCGCTCGATGGGCGTTACCGTGGAGGGTGTCTGACATGGCCAGGTTAACCAAGAAGCAGAAGGCGCTGCAGGGCAAGATCGTCGCCCAGAAGCCTTACCCGGTTGGTGAAGCCTTGGCCCTGGCCAAGGAATCGGCAACCGCCAAGTTCGACGAGTCGATCGATGCCGCGGTGAACCTCGGTGTCGACCCGCGCAAGTCCGACCAGGTCGTGCGCGGTTCCGTCGTGCTGCCGGCAGGTACCGGCAAGTCCGTCCGGGTTGCCGTTTTTGCCCAGGGTGACAAGGCCGAGGCTGCCAAGGCGGCCGGCGCCGAGATCGTCGGTTTCGAAGACCTGGCCGCCGAGGTCAAGGCCGGCAACCTGAACTTCGATGTCGTCATCGCCACGCCGGACGCCATGAAGGTCGTCGGCCAGCTCGGCCAGATCCTCGGCCCCCGCGGGCTGATGCCGAATCCGAAGGTGGGCACCGTAACGATGGACGTCGCGACTGCCGTCGCGAATGCCAAGGCGGGCCAGGTCCAGTACCGTACGGACAAGGGCGGCATCATCCATGCCACCATCGGGCGCGCCTCCTTCCCGGTCGAGAATCTCGAGGCCAACCTGAAGGCACTGATCGACGCGCTGAACAAGGCCAAGCCGGCCACTTCCAAGGGCCAGTACCTGCGCAAGGTGGCGGTTGCAGCCACCATGGGTCCTGGCATTCGTGTCGATCAGGCCACGCTGGCTGGCTGATAAAAGTACTTTGGGCCGCTGGTGGCCGCTCCGGTGGCAATCAGTGGATCGTCAAAGACCGCAGGCGTTCTGGCAACAGGACTTAATGGCGAAAGCGACCTGCGCAGACGGTGTCCCAGAACAGGATTTTCCGCCGGCCGGCAACGGCAAGCGGTGCTTCCGGTTCAGGTCGCCGTAGGTGCGGCGGGATTTCCCCGCCGTGTTATGACTTGAAAGGAGGAAGGCCCCGTGGGTCTCAATCTGAACGAAAAGAAAGCGGTTGTTGCTGAAGTATCGGCACAAGTGGCCGATGCCCAGACCATCGCGATCGCCGAGTACCGCGGCATCGCCGTCAGCCACATGACGGTGTTGCGCAGGAAGGCGCGCGAGTCGGGCGTCTATCTGCGCGTGCTAAAGAACACCTTGGTGCGTCGCGCAGTCGCTGACACGCCGTTCGCCGGTTTGTCCGACCAGATGGTCGGGCCGCTGATCTACAGCATTTCCGGCGATCCCGTGGCAGCAGCGAAGGTCCTCAACGATTTCGCCAAGACCAACGACAAGCTTGTGCTCAAGGCTGGCGTCTTCGCCGGCAACGTGCTCGACAAGGCTGGGCTGCAGGCGCTTGCCTCCATCCCGAGCCGCGAAGAACTGCTTGCCCGGCTGCTCGGCGTCATGCAGGCTCCGGTGTCCGGTTTTGCCGGCTGCCTGGCTGCGCTGGCCAAGCAACGCGAAGAAGCTGCCGCTTGATCCCTACCGCTTACGATTTGAACTAGGAGTATTTTGAAATGGCAATTAGCAAAGAAGACATCCTGGAAGCCGTTGGCTCCATGACCGTGATGGAACTGAATGACCTGGTCAAGGCATTCGAGGAAAAGTTTGGTGTTTCCGCCGCATCGTTCGCGGCTGGCCCGGCTGCTGCCGGCCCGGCCGCACCGGTCGAAGAGCAGACCGAATTCACCGTCATGCTGATCGGCGCTGGCGAGAAGAAGGTCGAAGTCATCAAGGTCGTCCGTGCGGTGACCGGCCTTGGCCTCAAGGAAGCCAAGGATCTTGTCGATGGCGCTCCGAAGGCGGTCAAGGAAGGCATTTCCAAGGCCGATGCCGAAGCCCTCAAGAAGCAGTTGGAAGACGCCGGCGCCAAGGTCGAGATGAAGTAACGGAGTCCCGTGTGCGGGCTGGCGGCTTCGCTGCCAGCCCTTTTCCGCTTTGTACGAACGGTTCGAACCAACCCCGAAGACAGACTTGATTGACGCCAGCCGGCAGACGCAAACGGTGCTTTCCCTTCCCTGAGTGGAGGGAAAGCGCGTTTGCGTTTGCCTGTTTCGACAGCTTCGACGTTTGAATTCATCCTCACGGAGTTCCCATGACTTACTCCTTCACCGAGAAGAAACGCATCCGCAAGAGCTTCGCCAAGCGCTCCAGCGTACTCGATATCCCCTTCCTGCTTGCGACCCAACTGGAGTCTTTCTCGGCCTTCCTGCAAGCCGAGACTCCGGCCGAGAGGCGCAAGAACGAGGGGCTTCAGGCGGCGTTCACCTCGATCTTTCCGATCGCCTCCCATTCCGGCAACGCGCGGCTGGAGTTCGTCAGCTACATGCTCGGCGCCCCGGCGTTCGACGTGACCGAGTGCCAGCAGCGCGGGCTGACCTACGCTTCGTCCCTGCGCGCCAAAGTGCGCCTGGTGATCATGGATCGAGAAGTGCCGGACACGATCAAGGAAGTGAAGGAGCAGGAAGTCTACATGGGCGAACTCCCGCTGATGACGACCAACGGCTCGTTCGTCATCAACGGCACCGAGCGGGTCATCGTTTCCCAACTCCATCGTTCGCCCGGCGTCTTCTTCGAACATGACCGCGGCAAGACGCACAGCTCGGGCAAGTTGCTTTTCTCGGCGCGGGTCATTCCCTATCGCGGCTCCTGGCTGGATTTCGAGTTTGATGCGAAGGACATACTTTTCTTCCGTGTCGACCGTCGCCGCAAGATGCCTGTCACGACGTTGCTCAAGGCGATCGGCATGTCTTCCGAGCAGATCCTGGCGAATTTCTTCGAGTTCGACACCTTCGGCCTGAGCAAGGAGAAGATCGAATTCTCCCTGTTGCCGGAGCGTTTGCGAGGGGAAGTGGCACGCTTCGACTTTGTCGCTCCGGATGGCAAGGTCATTGTCGCCAAGGACAAGCGGATCATCGCCAAGCATATTCGCGACATCTCCGCCGCGTCGCTCAAGCAGATCGCCGTCCCCGAGGATTTCATCGTGGGCAGGGTCATTGCCCGCGACGTCGTCGATCAGGATAGTGGCGAGATCATCGCCAGCGCCAACGATGAAATCACCGAGACGTTGCTGGCGAAATTGCGCGAGGCAGGCGTCACCACCCTCGAGACCCTGTACACGAACGACCTCGACCGTGGCGCGTTTATCTCCAGCACGCTGCGTGCGGACGATACCGTGTCACGGCAGGCGGCGCGCATCGCGATCTACCGCATGATGCGGCCGGGCGAGCCGCCCACCGAGGAGGCGGTCGAGATCCTGTTCAACGGCTTGTTCTATTCGGACGAGCGATACGACCTGTCCGGCGTCGGTCGCATGAAGTTCAACCGTCGCCTGGCGCGGCAGGATGTCATCGAATACAAGGTGATGGTCAAGAGCCTCGCCTCCAAGGCCGAGGCCGCGTTGAAGAATCTCGCGGAAGGCTCGGGCTTCCCGCTTTCCGCCATCCAGTATCTGGTCGGCCTGATGCCCTTTGGTGCGCGTGCACTCTGCGAAAACATGACGCAGAGCGATGCCGATGCATTGGCCGGCAAGATCAAGCCGCTGGGTGCCAACGTGGAAGTCCGCGAGCAACTGACCCTGTCGCCGCGTGACATCGTCGATGTCATCAAGGTCCTCGTCGATTTGCGCAACGGCCGGGGCGAGATTGACGACATCGACCACCTCGGCAATCGCCGCGTCCGGTCGGTCGGCGAACTGGCGGAAAACCAATTCCGCGCCGGCCTGGTGCGTGTCGAGCGTGCCGTCAAGGAGCGCCTGAGCCAGGCCGAATCCGACAATCTGATGCCGCACGACCTGATCAACGCGAAGCCGATCAGCGCGGCGATCAAGGAGTTCTTCGGCTCCAGCCAGTTGTCCCAGTTCATGGACCAGACCAATCCGCTGTCGGAGATCACGCACAAGCGGCGCGTCTCGGCACTCGGCCCGGGCGGCCTGACCCGCGAGCGTGCCGGCTTCGAGGTGCGCGACGTGCATCCGACCCACTACGGCCGCGTCTGCCCGATCGAGACGCCGGAAGGTCCGAACATCGGCCTGATCAACTCGCTCGCCCTGTTCGCCCGTGTCAACAGCTACGGCTTCATCGAGACCGCCTATCGCCAGGTTGCCGGCGGCAAGGTGAGCAACGACATCGAATACCTTTCGGCGATCGAGGAAGGCAATTACGTCGTCGCCCAGGCCAATTCCTCGCTCGACGAGCAGGGACGCCTGACCGACGATCTCGTGACCTGCCGCGAAAAGGGCGAGACCATCCTGGCCGAGCCGTCGCGCGTCCAGTACATGGACGTCGCGCCGGGCCAGATCGTTTCCGTTGCCGCCTCGCTGATTCCGTTCCTTGAGCACGACGATGCGAACCGCGCGCTGATGGGAGCCAACATGCAGCGGCAGGCGGTGCCGTGCCTGCGCCCCGAAAAGGCGCTGGTAGGCACGGGCATCGAACGCACGGTTGCGGTCGACTCGGGTACGGCAGTCGTGGCGCTGCGTGGCGGGCTGGTTGACTATGTCGATGCCGCGCGGGTCGTGGTTCGCGTCAATGACGACGAGACCGTCGCCGGCGAAGTCGGTGTGGACATCTACAATCTCGTCAAGTACACCCGTTCCAACCAGAACACCAACATCAACCAGCGTCCGCTGGTGCGCGTTGGCGACCGGATCGCACCCGGCGACGTGGTGGCCGACGGCGCCTCGACCGACAAGGGTGAGCTTGCGCTCGGCCAGAACATGCTGATCGCCTTCATGCCCTGGAACGGCTACAACTTCGAGGATTCGATCCTGATCTCCGAGCGCGTCGTCGCCGAAGACCGCTACACCTCGATCCACATCGAGGAGCTGACGGTCGTCGCGCGTGACACCAAGCTTGGTCCCGAGGAAATCACCCGCGACATCGCGTCGCTGGGCGAAGCACAGCTGTCGCGGCTCGACGAGTCCGGCATCGTCTATATCGGTGCCGAAGTCGAGGCCGCTGACGTGCTGGTGGGCAAGGTGACACCGAAGGGTGAAACCCAGCTGACGCCGGAAGAAAAGCTGTTGCGCGCCATCTTCGGCGAGAAGGCGTCTGACGTGAAGGACACCTCGCTGCGCGTGCCGTCGGGCATTGCCGGCACCGTCATCGATGTCCAGGTGTTTACCCGCGAGGGGATCGAGCGCGACAACCGCGCCCAGGCCATCATCGAAGACCACCTGCGCCACTACAAGCTCGATCTCGCCGACCAGATGCGCATCGTCGAACGCGATGCCTTCGAGCGGATCGGGCGCCTGATCGTCGGCAGGAAGGCAAATGGCGGCCCGAAGAGGCTGGCCAAGGGATCGACCATCGAGCAGTCATACCTGGATGGCATGGACCCGCATCACTGGTTCGATATCCGTGTTGCCGAGGAGGAAATTGCACAGCAGCTCGAGCAGGTCAAGGACGGTCTCGAGCAGGTGCGCAAGGCTTTCGATGTCGCCTTCGAAGCCAAGCGCAAGAAGCTGACCCAGGGCGACGAACTGCCGCCGGGGGTTCAGAAGATGGTCAAGGTTTATGTCGCGGTGAAGCGTCGCCTGCAGCCGGGTGACAAGATGGCGGGCCGTCACGGCAACAAGGGTGTTGTCTCGCGTATCCTGCCGGTCGAGGACATGCCGCACATGGCCGACGGCACCCCGGTCGACATCGTGTTGAATCCACTCGGCGTGCCGTCGCGGATGAACGTCGGCCAGATTCTCGAGGTGCATCTTGGTCTCGCGGCCAAGGGGCTCGGCTTCAAGATCGCCGACATGCTGCGTCAGCAAGCCGCCGTCAAGGATGTACGGGTTTTCCTCGACCGGATCTACAACTCTGGCGGCAAGACCGAGAAACTGGACGAATTGTCCGACGCCGAGATCCTCGAGATGGCCGGCAACCTGACTTCCGGCGTGCCGTTCGCGACGCCGGTGTTCGACGGCGCCAAGGACGAAGAGATCAAGGCCATGCTCGCTCTTGCCGAAATGCCGTCGTCGGGACAGATGACGCTGTTCGACGGCCGAACCGGCGAGCCGTTCGAGCGTCAGGTGACGGTCGGCTACATGCACTACCTGAAGCTGCACCACCTGGTCGACGACAAGATGCACGCCCGCTCGACCGGCCCCTACTCCCTGGTGACCCAGCAACCGCTGGGCGGCAAGGCGCAGTTCGGCGGGCAGCGCTTCGGTGAAATGGAAGTGTGGGCCCTCGAAGCCTATGGCGCCGCTTATGTGCTGCAGGAAATGTTGACCGTGAAGTCCGACGACGTGAATGGTCGTACCAAGGTGTACGAAAACATCGTCAAGGGCGAGCACCGGATCGATGCCGGCATGCCGGAATCGTTCAACGTGCTGGTCAAGGAAATCCGTTCGCTGGCAATCGACATCGATCTGGAACGTTATTGATTCAGGGCTTAGGAGTTAAACGATGAAAGCATTGCTCGATCTGTTCAAGCAGGTAACCGCCGAGGAAGAATTCGACGCGATTACCATCGGCCTCGCCTCGCCCGACAAGATCCGCTCGTGGTCCTACGGCGAAGTCAAGAAGCCGGAAACGATCAACTACCGGACCTTCAAGCCCGAGCGCGACGGCCTCTTCTGCGCCAAGATCTTCGGCCCGATCAAGGATTACGAGTGCCTGTGCGGCAAGTACAAGCGCCTCAAGCACCGCGGCGTCATTTGCGAGAAGTGCGGCGTCGAGGTGACGCTGGCCAAGGTTCGTCGCGACCGCATGGGTCACATCGAGCTGGCCTCGCCGGTTGCCCATATCTGGTTCCTGAAATCCCTGCCTTCCCGTCTCGGCATGGTGCTCGACATGACGCTGCGCGATATCGAGCGCGTCCTGTACTTCGAGGCCTATGTGGTCTGCGATCCGGGCATGGTCAGCAACCTCCAGCGTGCCCAGTTGCTCACCGAAGAGCAGTATCTCGACATGATGGAGGAGCACGGCGACGAATTCCATGCGCTGATGGGCGCCGAGGGTATCCGCGAACTGCTGCGCAGTCTCGAACTGCCCAGCGAAGTCGAATCGCTGCGCGCCGAACTCGAGGTGACCGCCTCGGAGGCGAAGAACAGGAAGATCGCCAAGCGCCTGAAGATACTGGAAGGTTTCGTCAAGTCGGGCATCAAGCCTGACTGGATGGTGCTCGAAGTCCTGCCGGTGCTGCCGCCCGACCTGCGTCCGCTGGTGCCGCTCGACGGCGGCCGCTTCGCGACCTCCGACCTCAACGATCTCTACCGTCGCGTCATCAACCGCAACAACCGCCTGAAGCGGCTGCTCGAGCTGAAGGCGCCGGAAATCATCGTCCGCAACGAAAAGCGCATGCTGCAGGAAGCCGTCGATTCGCTGCTCGACAACGGCCGCCGCGGCAAGGCCATGACCGGCGCCAACAAGCGCCCGCTGAAGTCCCTGGCCGACATGATCAAGGGCAAGGGCGGCCGCTTCCGTCAGAACCTGCTCGGCAAGCGCGTCGACTACTCCGGCCGTTCGGTCATCGTCGTCGGCCCGCAGCTCAAGCTGCATCAGTGCGGTCTGCCCAAGCTGATGGCGCTGGAACTGTTCAAGCCCTTCATCTTCCACAAGCTGGAAGTCGGTGGTTACGCGACGACGATCAAGCAGGCCAAGAAGATGGTCGAAGGCCAGGAGCCGATCGTCTGGGACATGCTGGAAGACGTCATTCGCGAACATCCGGTCATGCTGAACCGCGCGCCGACCCTGCACCGTCTGGGTATCCAGGCCTTTGAGCCGACCCTGATCGAAGGCAAGGCGATCCAGCTGCATCCGCTGGTCTGCGCCGCTTTCAACGCCGACTTCGACGGTGACCAGATGGCCGTACACGTACCGCTGTCGCTGGAAGCGCAGATGGAAGCCCGCACGCTGATGCTGGCCTCCAACAACGTGCTGTCGCCGGCCAACGGCCAGCCGATCATCGTGCCGTCGCAGGACATCGTTCTCGGCCTGTACTACGCGACCCGCGAGAAGATCAACGGCAAGGGCGAAGGGATGTATTTCGCCGATGTGGCCGAAGTCGAACGCGCCATGGCGGCCAATGAACTCGACATCCATTCCCGGATCTCGGTGCGCCTCAAGCACTACGAGCCGGCTGCGGTCGACGGTGAATTCGTCGAGAAAATTGTGCGTGTCGAAACCACCGCCGGGCGTGCGCTGCTGTCGCGCATCCTGCCCAGAGGCCTGCCGTTCAAGGTTATCGACAAGGCGCTGAAGAAGAAGGAGATCACGAAGTTGATCGACGAATCCTTCCGTCGCTGTGGCCTCAAGGAAACCGTCGTGTTTGCCGACAAGCTGATGCAGAACGGCTACGCTCTGGCGACGCGGGCCGGTATCTCGTTCTGCTCCGACGACATGCTCGTGCCGGCGAAGAAGCACGAGATCATCGCTGCCGCCGAAGCGGAAGTGAAGGAGATCGAGACCCAATATACGAATGGACTGGTCACCCAGGGCGAACGCTACAACAAGGTCGTCGATATCTGGGGGCGTACCGGCGACCAGGTCGCCAAGGTGATGATGGATGAACTCGGCCACGAGGAAGTCAAGGATCGCCACGGCAAGATGGTCAAGCAGGATTCCTTCAATTCCATCTACATGATGGCCGACTCCGGTGCCCGCGGCTCTGCCGCGCAGATCCGCCAGCTCGCCGGCATGCGCGGCCTGATGGCGAAGCCGGACGGCTCGATCATCGAGACGCCGATCACCACCAACTTCCGCGAAGGCCTGAATGTTCTCCAGTACTTCATCTCGACCCACGGCGCCCGCAAGGGCCTGGCCGATACCGCGTTGAAGACGGCGAACTCCGGTTACCTCACACGTCGCCTGGTGGACGTCACGCAGGATCTGGTGATCACCGAGGACGATTGCGGCACCGCCAACGGCTTTGCGGTCAAGGCCCTGGTCGAGGGCGGCGAGGTCATCGAGCCGCTGCGCGAGCGTATCCTCGGCCGTGTGACCGGCGAGGACATCGTCGATCCCGGAACGCAGGAGACGGTCATCTTCGCCGGCGAGATGCTGGATGAAGGACGGGTTGACCTGATCGACAAGCTCGGTATCGACGAAGTCAAGCTTCGCACCCCGCTGACCTGCGAAACGCGCTACGGGATCTGCGCCCAGTGCTACGGCCGCGATCTGGGTCGCGGCAGTATGGTCAACGTCGGCGAAGCGGTCGGCGTCATTGCCGCCCAGTCGATCGGCGAGCCGGGCACCCAGCTGACCATGCGGACCTTCCACGTCGGCGGCGCTGCATCGCGAGCTGCCGTCGCTTCGCAGGTCGAGGCGAAGTCGGCCGGTACCGTGCGGTTCACTCCAACCATGCGTTATGTCACCAGTGCCAAGGACGAAAAGGTCGTCATTTCGCGTTCAGGCGAGGTTCTTATCACCGACGACCATGGCCGCGAGCGCGAACGCCACAAGGTGCCGTACGGCGCGACGCTGGCCGTCAATGACGGCATGTCCGTCAAGGCCGGCGCCAAGCTGTCGACCTGGGATCCGCACACCCGTCCGATCGTCACCGAGTACGACGGCACCGTTCGCTTCGAGAATGTCGAGGAAGGCGTCACCGTCGCCAAGCAGGTCGACGACGTGACCGGCCTGTCTACTCTGGTCGCCATCGACAACAAGCGGGGCGGCAAGGCTGCCACCAAGGGTCTGCGCCCGGTCGTCAAGCTGCTCGACCAGGCCGGACAGGAGGTCAGGGTCCACGGCAGCGATCACGCCGTGTCGATCGCCTTCCAGGTCGGCTCGATCATTTCCGTGGTCGACGGGCAGCAGGTCGGCATTGGCGACATTCTCGCCCGCATGCCGCAGGAGTCAGCCAAGACGCGTGACATTACCGGCGGCCTGCCGCGTGTCGCGGAACTGTTCGAAGCGCGCATCCCGAAAGATGCCTCGGTGCTTGCCGAAGTGACTGGCACGATCAGCTTCGGCAAGGACACCAAGGGCAAGCAGCGTCTGGTCATCACCGATCTCGACGGTGGCCAGAACGAGTTCCTGATCCTGAAGGAGAAGCACGTTCTCGTCCATGATGGGCAGGTGGTCAACAAGGGCGAGAAGATCGTCGAAGGCGCCCCGGACCCGCACGATATCCTGCGCTTGCAGGGCGTCGAGGCTCTGGCCCGCTACATCACCGACGAGGTACAGGACGTCTACCGCCTTCAGGGCGTCAAGATCAACGACAAGCACATCGAGGTGATCGTCCGCCAGATGTTGCGTCGCGTGATGATCGACGAGCCGGGCGACACCCGTTTCATCAAATCGGAACAGGTGGAGCGTGCCGAGCTGCTGGCCGAGAACGATCGTGCGATCGCCGAAGGCAAGCTGCCGGCAACCTTCGAGCATATGCTGCTCGGCATCACGAAGGCCTCGCTGTCCACCGACTCGTTCATATCCGCGGCGTCCTTCCAGGAAACTACGCGCGTGCTTACCGAAGCGGCAATCATGGGCAAGCGGGACGACCTGCGTGGCCTCAAGGAGAACGTCATTGTCGGCCGCCTGATTCCGGCCGGCACTGGCCTTGCCCACCACCGCAGCCGTCGGGCGCAGGCCGCGGGCATCGTCGACCTCGCCGGCGATCGCGGGATTGAGGAAAGTGCCGAGGAATCAATGGCCCAGGGCGTGGATCAGGGGGCCTGAGCAATCGATCAACCCCGGCGTTTCGTTGACACCGAGGTCGATCAACCCTAAAATCCACGGTTTTTGTCGGCGGAGGCTAACCATTGTCTTCGCTTTGGATAACAATATTGCCGGCGTGCAGCGAAGTTTCGTCGTCCGGCCGCTGAAGGAATAGATATGCCGACCATCAACCAACTCGTGCGCAAGCCGCGTGTTGCGGAGGTTACCAAGAACAAGGTTCCCGCGCTCGAGCGGTGCCCGCAAAAGCGTGGTGTTTGTACCCGCGTCTACACGACGACCCCGAAAAAGCCGAACTCTGCTTTGCGCAAGGTGTGCAAGGTGCGTTTGACGAACGGCTTCGAGGTGATCTCCTACATCGGTGGCGAAGGCCACAACCTGCAGGAGCACTCGGTGGTCCTGATCCGGGGCGGTCGCGTCAAGGACTTGCCCGGTGTGCGTTACCACACCGTGCGTGGCTCGCTGGACACCCAGGGTGTCAAGAATCGCAAACAGTCCCGTTCCAAGTACGGTACCAAGCGTCCGAAGGCTGCCTGATTCGTCAGGCTGCCTTAGTAAGTGGCCGTCCTTGTGGGCGGCCGGGAAAGGCCGGGCGGGTAAGACCCAAGCCCGGCTTTTCAACTGAATCGTGTTAAGTAGAGGTCAATATGCCCCGTCGTCGTGAAGTACCCAAGCGTGACATTCTGCCGGATCCCAAGTTCGGCAATGTCGAGGTTTCCAAGTTCATCAATGCCATCATGCAGAGCGGCAAGAAGTCGGTCGCCGAGCGCATCGTCTATGGCGCCTTCGACATCATTGCCGCCAAGGGTGGCAAGGATCCGCTCGAAGTCTTCGGTTCCGCGCTGGCCAACGCCAAGCCGATGGTCGAAGTGAAATCCCGCCGCGTCGGTGGTGCAAACTATCAGGTGCCGGTTGAAGTGCGCCCCGCCCGCCGCGTGGCGCTCGCCATGCGCTGGTTGCGCGAGTTCGCGCGTCGGCGCTCCGAGAAGTCCATGGGCCAGCGCCTGGCTGCAGAACTGATGGAAGCAGCGGAGAACCGTGGCGGCGCCGTCAAGAAGCGTGACGAAGTGCACCGCATGGCCGAAGCCAACAAGGCTTTTGCCCACTTCCGCTTCTAATTTTCGAAGGTATCCACCGTGGCACGCAAAACACCCATCGAGCGCTACCGCAACATCGGCATCAGCGCGCACATCGACGCCGGCAAGACGACGACAACCGAACGCATCCTTTACTACACCGGGGTCAACCACAAGATCGGCGAAGTGCATGACGGTGCCGCCACCATGGACTGGATGGAGCAGGAACAGGAGCGCGGGATCACCATCACTTCCGCCGCGACGACCTGCTTCTGGAGCGGCATGGATCGTCAGTTTCCCGAACATCGCATCAACATCATCGATACGCCGGGCCACGTTGACTTCACGATCGAAGTCGAGCGCTCGATGCGGGTCCTCGATGGCGCCTGCATGGTCTACTGCGCCGTCGGCGGCGTGCAACCGCAGTCGGAAACGGTCTGGCGCCAGGCGAACAAGTACAAGGTGCCGCGCCTTGCTTTCGTGAACAAGATGGATCGCTCCGGCGCCAACTTCTTCAAGGTCGTCGAGCAGATGAAGCTACGCCTGCGGGCGAATCCGGTGCCGGTCGTCATTCCCATCGGTGCCGAAGATACCTTCGAGGGTGTCATCGACCTGATCCGGATGAAGGCGATCTACTGGGACGAGGCGTCACAGGGGATGAAGTACGATGCGCGCGAAATCCCGGCCAGTCTCGCCGACGAGGCGGCGACTTGGCGCGAGCACATGGTTGAAGTCGCCGCCGAGGCATCCGAAGAACTGATGAACCGTTATCTGGAAGAGGGCGAACTGTCCGAAAAGGACATCATCCTCGGCCTGCGTACGCGCACCATCGCCTGCGAAATCCAGCCGACGCTATGCGGGACTGCGTTCAAGAACAAGGGCGTGCAGAAGATGCTGGATGCAGTCATCGAACTCATGCCGTCGCCGGTCGATATTCCGCCGGTCAAGGGCCTCCTGGAGGATGACAGCGAGGGTGAGCGCAAGGCTGCGGATAGCGAGCCATTCTCGGCGCTGGCATTCAAGATCATGACCGACCCGTTCGTCGGTCAGTTGATCTTCTTCCGCGTTTACTCGGGCGTCGTAAATTCTGGCGACTCCGTCTATAACCCGATCAGGGGTCGCAAGGAGCGTCTCGGGCGTATCCTCCAGATGCACGCCAACCAGCGTGAAGAAATCAAGGAAGTGCGCGCCGGCGATATCGCCGCTGCTGTCGGCCTGAAAGAGGCGACGACTGGCGATACGCTTTGCGACCCGGCCAAGGTCATCACGCTGGAACGCATGATTTTCCCGGAGCCGGTGATTCACGTTGCCGTCGAACCGAAGACCAAGGCCGACCAGGAGAAGATGGGTATCGCTCTCGGCCGTCTGGCCCAGGAAGATCCCTCCTTCCGCGTGCGTACCGACGAGGAATCCGGCCAGACCATCATTTCCGGCATGGGCGAATTGCACCTCGAAATTCTCGTCGACCGCATGCGCCGCGAGTTCAATGTCGAGGCTACGGTCGGCGCGCCGCAGGTTGCCTATCGCGAATGCATCAAGAAGTCGGTCGAGCAGGAAGGCAAGTTCGTCAAGCAGTCCGGTGGTCGCGGCCAGTTTGGCCACGTCTGGCTCAAGATCGAGCCGAACGAGGCCGGCAAGGGCTACGAGTTCATCGATGCCATCAAGGGTGGAGTTGTCCCGCGCGAGTACATCCCGGCGGTCGACAAGGGCCTGCAGGATTCCATCACCAGCGGCGTGCTGGCAGGGTTTCCGGTGGTTGATATCAAGTTCACCCTGTTCGACGGTTCCTACCACGACGTTGACTCCAACGAGAACGCGTTCCGCATGGCTGCCTCGATGGCTTTCAAGGAAGGCATGCGTAAGGCAAGTCCGACCCTGCTCGAGCCGATGATGGCGGTCGAGGTCGAAACGCCAGAGGATTACATGGGCAACGTCATGGGCGACCTCTCCTCCCGCCGTGGCATCGTCCAGGGCATGGAAGACCAGGCGGGCGGCATCAAGGTGGTCAAGGCTGAAGTGCCCTTGTCCGAGATGTTCGGCTACTCGACCACCCTGCGCTCGCTGTCGCAGGGGCGTGCCACCTACTCGATGGAATTCAAGCACTATACCGAGGCGCCGAAGAACGTCGCCGAGGCTGTCATCAACAAGAAGTAATCTGGAGAACCGACAATGGCTAAGGAAAAATTCTCGCGTACGAAGCCGCATGTGAATGTGGGGACGATTGGTCACGTTGACCATGGCAAGACGACGTTGACGGCGGCGATCACGACGGTGCTGTCGGCCAAGTTTGG
>Ga0105090_10000877_pt1 | contig 15636 bp, 18 predicted proteins | sample PPLLak3March2015_FD_79110 | JGI IMG/M metagenome (GOLD analysis project Ga0105090, IMG submission 79110) | Freshwater sediment microbial communities from Prairie Pothole Lake near Jamestown, North Dakota, USA - PPLs Lake P7 Core (1) Depth... | ecosystem: Environmental > Aquatic > Freshwater >... | reverse complement strand
CGGATATCGCCAAATGGGCCAAAGTCGTGCAGGCCTCGGGCGCGCAGGTGGACTGATGCAATGAAAATTGCACTGATCGAACCGCTGATAATTAATGTTTCGGAAAAAACCAACTGGTTTTTCATTCGAGTCACCGCGGAAAACGGCCTGACCGGTCTCGGCGAAGCGTCGCTCAACGGCTGGGAGTCGGCACAGCTGCCGGTGGCTGAAAATCTGCGCGCAGAACTGCAGGGAAAAAGCGTCGACGACGCGCCGCGGTTGTTGCGGGTTTACCCGCATTCACCGGGCGGTCTGGTCGCTAGTTCGGTGATCAGCGCGACCGAGCAGGCGGTCACGGATCTGCGCGCCAAACTGGCCGGAGTTCCGGTGCACGCGCTGCTCGGCAGCAACACCGGGGCGCGCAAGGCGGTGCGGGTTTACGCCAACATCAACCGCGGCGCGCGCGATCGCTCCCCCGAGGGGATTGCCCGGTCCGCCCGCAATGCTGTTGCAGCAGGTCATGCCGCGATCAAGATTGCTCCCTTCGACGGCGTCTATCCGGACCACCCCGACGGCGCGGAACTCAAACGCCTCACGCAACTCGGCATTGATCGCATCTACGCCATCCGCGAAACCGTCGGTCCCGACATCGACATCATGGTCGATTGCCACTGGCGCTTCGACGAGTCGGGAACATTGCGGCTGATGCGCGAGCTGCAGGCGGCCAGGCTGTACTGGCTGGAATGTCCGGTATCCGAAAATCCTGACGGCTTTGCGGCGCTCAAACGCATCCATGATGAAACCACCCGGTGCGGCATGAAGCTGGCTGGCGCCGAACGCCAGGTTGCAGTCGCCGGATTCAAACCGTTTGTGGCGGACGGACTGCTCGACGTGGTGATGCCCGACATCAAATATGCCGGCGGCTACTCCGAAATGCTGGGCATCGCCGCACTCTGCGCCGCCAACAATGCCGGTTTCTCCCCGCACAACCCCAGCGGGCCGGTATGCAACATGGCCAGCATCCAGCTTTGCGCCATTGCGCCGGCCTTCCTGATTCTCGAATACCAGTTGGCGGAGAGCCCGTTGTATTTTGATGTCGCCGGCGGTTTTCGGCCGAAACTCGTCAACGGTTGTTTCGAGGTCCCGGACACGCCCGGAATCGGTATCGAACTGGATGACGCCGTGTTGCGGGCACATCCTTACCGCGCGCTCGCCGCAAACGCCAACCTGGATCCGCGCCTAGGATGACATAGCCCCGCCGCTGCTGTCAGCGAAGGGCAACCTCCGCGCGTTAACCTCCACACACCATGCAAACCAACCGCCGCAGCTTCCTGCTCCGCAGCGCCGCGCTCTCCGCCGCACTGGCCCTGCCGACAGCACGGGTCATTGCCCAGCCGCGCTTTGCGCAAAATCCGTTTTCACTGGGTGTCGCCTCCGGTTACCCGCAACCCGGTTCGGTGGTGCTGTGGACGCGCCTGGCGCCCGATCCGCTGAACGGCGGCGGCATGCCGGAGGCGCCGGTGGCCCTGCGCTGGGAAATTGCCGCCGATGCGCGTTTCAGCAAAATCGTCGATCGCGGCGAGGTCATTGCCACGCCACAGTTCGCACATGCCGTGCATGTGCAGGCGCGCGGCCTGGAACCGTCGAGCTGGTACTGGTACCGCTTCATGGCCGGCGAAGCGGTCAGCGCCACCGGCCGCACACGCACTGCTCCGGCGGCCGACGATGCACGCGGCAAGCTGGCGTTTGCGATCGCCTCCTGCCAGCATTATGAACACGGGCACTACGCGGCCTATCGCGACATGGCGCAGCAACAGCTCGATTTTGTGGTGCATGTCGGTGATTACATTTACGAGGGTTCCTGGGGCCGGCGCGACCGAGTGGTGCGCGAACATCACACGGCGGAACCCTACACGCTGGCCGATTACCGCAACCGTTATGCGCAGTACAAACTCGACCCGAATCTGCAGGCCGCACACGCCGCCTGCCCCTGGCTGGTGACCTGGGACGACCACGAAGTCGACAACGACTACGCCCGCGACCGCTCCCAGGACATGGATCCGGTCGAGGCATTCCTCGCGCGCCGCGCCGCGGCCTATCAGGCCTGGTACGAACACCTGCCGCTGCCGCCGGGCACCTGGACCGGCGGACCGGACATGAAAATTTACGGTACACACGCGATGGGAAGCCTCGCGCGCATCCAGCTGCTCGACATGCGCCAGTACCGCGATTACCAGGTCTGCCCGCGTCCAAACCGCAAGGCCGGCGGCAACCAGGTCAATGTGCTGGAATGCCCAGAGCGTACGCAGCCGGGGCGCTCGCTGCTCGGCAACACACAGGAACAATGGCTGGAAAATGCGCTGGCGCAATCTCCGGCACGCTGGAATATCATTGCGCAGACCACGCTGATGGGGCAGGCGGATCGCGGCGCAGCCGATGAACGCGTGGTCTACACCGACGGCTGGGATGGGTATCCGGCGGCGCGCGAAAAACTGCTGCGTTTCATCGCCCAACGCAAAATCCGCAACCCGGTGGTGATCGGCGGTGATGTGCATTTTTCGCTGGCGGGCGATTTGCGTGTGGATTTCGACAATGAACGTTCGCCGGTCGTTGCCAGCGAATTTGTCGGCACCTCGATTTCATCGTTTGGCCCGGCCCGCGCGCGCATCGAAGCGCTGCTCGCCAAAAATCCGCATGTAAAGTTTGCCAACGGCTCGCGCCGCGGTTACGCAAAGTTCGAAGTCACGCCGCAGCGCTGGGAAACCTCATTCCGCGCCGTGGTCGACGTGGCCGACGCGCAGTCGCGGGTATTTGATCTCGGGCAATACGTGGTGGAGGATCGCCGGCCTGGGCCGCAGCGCGGGTAGAATACTGTAAGTATTTGATTTTATTTATTATTTTAATACGACATACAGTCCGACGATTTACAACCCGAGTATTCGCGCCGCTTCCGCCGCATAACGGCTGATGGTCATGCCTTCGTAAACCGCTTCGTCCACGGTTTCATCGAGCAGTACGCGGATTTCATGCAGGCTGTCGCCGACCCAGTGGTCGCGCTTCACCGGCGAGTTGAGCACGTTGCGCAGTGTCTCCACTTCATCTCGCAGGCGCTGCACATCCGCTGAACCGCCGCGCACTTTCGCCAGATCACGCTCCAGCGCATCAATCAGTTGTGCGGCCTGTTCGAGGTCGATCGTTTTGGCTTTGTCGTTTTCGCTCATGCTTGTTTTCTCCAGTAATGAAGTTTGGACCTATTCGTCACGCCAGCGTTCGAGCTGACGCCGTTCGCGTTTGGTCGGCCGGCCATGGCGTTCCTGCGCCGGTTCGGCGGCAAACTTTCGCAAGGCTGTCTGCTCCTCGCGTTTCGCACGACTGGTTTCATCTTCGGTGTACAGGGTGCGTGCCACCGTCGCCGATCCGCGTTTGTCCGACAGTGCCAAAACACGCACCGACCATGCATAAACTCCGATCTGGATCACCAGTTCATCCCCTACATGTACTTCCTTCGCCGGCTTGATGCGATCGCCACCGACTTTGACCTTGCCGCCCTCGACCGCCTGCTGCGCTGCCGTGCGCGTCTTGAAAAAACGCGCAGCCCACAGCCATTTATCGAGGCGGACGGCCACGGCAATCAGTCAGGCAGCGGCATCGCCTTGCGGCCGGCCAGCGCCATCCAGCCGCGGATGATGCGATAGACCACCCAGATCCCGACCAGCAGCAGCAGCGGTATGCCGACCACCACGCCGATCAGCGTGGCAATCATCACCCCGGCGACGATCACCCACAGCAGCGACCACCAGAAGGTGCGGATCTGCCAGGAAAAATGACTGTCAAGGAAAGTGCCGCGCACGGCATCGCGTTTCACGTAATTGATGATCACCGCAATGATCGACGGCCAGCCGCTGAGGAAAGCGGTGACGATGAAGGCCGCACTGGTCAGCCCGGTCAGCACACTGAAGGCATGCAGGGCGTAGATGATGTGGGTCAGCGTGACCAGATCGCTGGAAGGCAGCGGACTCAGGGTTTTGCCGTCGATGTCGGTCATGGTTTGCTCCTTGTGAGATTCACGAAAGATCGATTGCGTGTTTCTTGAAATCCGCCAGCGAGGCAAATTCCAGCGAACCTTCATGCGTTGCCGCCAGCACCACCTGCGGTGCACGGCCGGCGTCCAGCGCTTCGCGCCAGCGCGGCGCACACAGGCACCAGCGGTCGCCCGGTTTTAATCCGGGGAGTCCGGCCTGCGGGTAAGGTGTGGTCAGGTCATTGCCCTGCGCCTTGCTGTATTCGAGGAATTCCGCGGTCATCACCGCACACACCGTGTGTACGCCGACATCTTCGGGGCTGGTATTGCAGCAGCCGTCGCGGAAAAAACCGGTTTTCGGCCGCTCGCTGCAGGACTGCAGTTTCTCGCCCAATACATTGCGCGAATGTTCGTGGGGATCAAATCGTCGCATGGGGCACCTCGCTCCTCATTCTGCCGCTGGCTCAATGGTCATTTCACGCATGTACATGCCGTGCCTGGCGCAGTTTGCCACGCGCACCCGCCTTGGCGTCGGGCCGCGTGCCGCTGCCCATGAACGGCAGTTTGCCCTTGGCGCCGCCGGCCTCGTAATCGCCAACCACCGCAGCAGACACCATGGCCGCATCGGCGCCGGCTTCAACCAGAAAATCATGCAGGTAACCGCAGAGTTTTTCCAGCGCAAATTCATGGGTTTTGCCGGTGCGCGCGTACAGCCAGATCGTAAACTGCATGAATCGCGCAAACGGACGGTCCGCCAGCAGCAACGGCAGTGTGCGGTGGAAGCGCCCGGAGTTGCCGACCAGATCCCAGTACCGCGCAAAACGCACGATGCCTTGTACCTCATTAAAATCGAGAGCGTCTGTGGCCAGCACCACATAGGGCGCATCCGGGCTGTAACGCATCGCATGTTGTTCGGTATGGCGGGCAATCGGCGCGCCGCGCAGGCGTTTGAGGATGCCGACCTGGATTTCGTGCGGCCGCAATGCATGCAGTCGATCGAAACCGCGGCCGAAGCCGGCCAGATCCTCGCCGGGCAGGCCCGCGATCAGGTCAACATGGATCAGTGCCGGTGACTCTTCGCGCAGCCAGCGCAGGTTGGCCTCGGCGGCGGCATTGTCCTGCTTGCGCGAAATGCGCGCCTGCACCTCTTCATCCCAGGTCTGGATGCCGACTTCGAAATGCAGGCTACCCTGCGGAAAACGCAGGATCGCGGCCTTCAGTTTTTCCGGCAGATGGTCCGGAATCAGTTCAAAGTGGATGAACAGATCATCCGACAGGCGCGCCAGGAAAAATTCCAGGATGGCCAGGCTGGCGGCGATTTTCAAGTTGAAGGTGCGGTCGACAAAACGGAAATGCCGGGCGCCGCGGTCGTAGAGCACCTTGAGTTCGCCGAGAAAACGTTCGACCTCGAAAGGCCAGGCGGTTTTGTCCAGCGCGGACAGGCAGAACTCGCATTTGAAGGGGCAGCCGCGCGAGGCCTCGACATAAATGAAGCGCCGCGCGATGTCCTCGTCAGTGTATTCACCGTACGGCAGCGCGATGTCGGCGAGCGGCGGCTGTTTGCCGGCATGAATTTTTTGTGCCGGCGGTTTGCCGGCCATGATGTTGGCGCACAGCTGCGGGAAAGTCACATCGCCCCAGCCGGTAACCACGTAATCGGCCAGCGTGCAGACGCGCTGCTCTCCGGTTTCGTAACTGACTTCAGGACCACCGACCACGATGATGATTTCCGGCGCCACACGTTTGAGGATCGCGATCACGCGCGCGGTTTCCTCGACGTTCCAGATATAGACACCGAAACCGATCAGCCGCGGCGCATCCGCCAGCAGGCGTTCCGCGATGTCCGCCGGGCGGTCACCAAGCACAAATTCGCTGATGCGCGTTTCCGCGCGCAAGGCACCCATGTTGGCGCGCAGGCAGCGCAGGCCCAGCGCGGCGTGCACATAGCGGGCATTGATCGTGGTCAGGGTGATTCCGGACATGTGTATATGGAAAGTAATTTAACAATGACAAAAACATGCCTCTGACGAAGCTGTCATGTTTTTGGTGAATATTCATATTATCGCATCGGGCGTGACCGGCCCCCGGCGTTTTTGATACCCTTAGGCATTACTCATTACAGGAAGCATTGTCATGGCACAACGACCCGAACAGGCCGCACCCGATACCAAAATGGACGCCACCGCGCTGTATCGCGAGGACATCGTCACCGACCGCAAGGTCGGCACCATCCGCCGCATGACCCCGCTGAAAAGCGACGGCACGGATGACGCCGCGCGGCCGACCCTTTATGTCGGCGAAGCGCAGATCATGACCAACGCCGGCCCGCTGCCGATCAATTTTGAAATCGAAGCGCAAAACCTCGGCGAAGCCGTCGAAAAATTCGGCGACGCCGCCAAGGAAGCGGTTGAGCGCACCGTGCGCGAACTGCAGGAACTGCGCCGCCAGCAGGCCTCTTCCATCGTTGTGCCCGGCATGGGCGGTCCCGGCAGCAAGATCCAGATCCCGTGACCGCGCCCACGGTCGTCGTCCGCTCTGCCGGCGTCGTTATCGCGCGAAAGCGCAGCGGGGACTGGCGGCTGCTGGTGCTGCGCGCCGCGAAAAACTGGGATTTTCCCAAAGGTTTGATGGAGGAAGGCGAGGATCCGCACGAGGCGGCGCGGCGCGAAGCCACCGAAGGCACGGGGATTTCCGATCTCGCCTTTGATTCAGCCGAATCGCACAAGGAAACCATCGCCTATGGCACCGGCGAAATCGCGCGTTACTACCTCGCCATCACCACCACCGAGGAAGTGACCCTGCCAATCGTGCACGAACTCGGCCGGCCCGCCTACGATGAATGGCGCTGGGTGAGTTTCGATGAAGCCGAGGATGTACTGCCGCCGCGGCTGACTGCCGTGCTGGCGTGGGTGCGCGACACCCTGGATTAGGTGTGACACATGATTGCCGGCGACCACCGTATCTGTTTTGTCGGCGATTCATTCGTGCATGGCACCGCAGATGCGGATTGCCTGGGCTGGGCAGGCCGCGTCGCCGCTGCCGCACGGAAATACGGTTACGATCTGACTGCCTACAACCTTGGCGTACGCCGCGATACCAGCGCCGACATCGCCGCCCGTTGGCAGCATGAATGCGCCATGCGCCTGCCAGAAGGATGCTCACAATATCTGGTGTTTTCATTCGGCGCCAATGACATGACCACCGAAGGCAAGGCATTGCGCGTACCCGTTACGGACAGCATCGCCAATTTCCACAGCATCATCAGCAAAGCCACCGCCCGTTACCCCACGCTTGTGATCGGACCGCTCCCGGTCAGCGATGCAGCGCAGGACAACCGGATCGAGGAATTGTGCAAGCTTTATGCGCAGACCGCAAAGGAACTGGGCGTGCCGTATCTTCCGTTGGCTGGCGAGATGTTTCGTAATTCAGCATGGATCCATGCCGTTGCTGCCGGTGACGGCACCCATCCCGACGCCAGCGGTTACACGCTGATCGCCGAGCGGGTGCAGCAGTGGCCTGCCTGGTGGTTCAGCTCCTCTCGCGTCAACGGCCCCTTTTTGCCGGGATGACCGGAATCATCAGGTACGACGCCGTTTTACCGCCGGTATACACCGTATTCACTGCACCGGCGTTGTAATCGCCGTGATAGTGGGTATACGGCGCGCTGCCCTGGCCGTCGCGCGGCTGGATATCGACGCGTAGCTGGTGGCCTTTTTTGAACACCATGCTGGTCGGCCACACCTCAACGCGGCATTCGACGATTTCGTTGCGTTTCAGCCACAGGCGCTCGTCATGGGCATGGTATGGCCGGTAGGGCAGCGATTTTTTCTGATCCAGCTTGCGGTGTGATGCGCGCAGCCAGCCCTTGGTGACACAGGGGATCGGCTGGCTGTGCTGGCCGACTTCACAGACATCATGCCCGTGGGCGTCGATGTTGCGGATGGTGACAAAAATGTCCATGTCCTCCGAGGTGCTCGACACCCACACATTCAGCACCAGCGGACCGGTGACCTCGGTGTCTTCCACCATCGGCGGCGTCACGAAGGACACGCCGGTGCGGCCGACATTGCCGTGGGTAGTGGACAGCGAGGAGCCGCCGGCAACACCCGCACTGGTCACGCCGCTTGGCGTATACGACAGCTTCGAAGCGACCTTGGGCGCGGACTTCGCCAGCAGCCCCTCAACTTCATCGGGGCCACCCGGCGATTTACGTTCTGGCTTCAGATACAGCCTGGTCCACTTCGTGCGTTTCAGCGGCCATTCGTTCTCGGTACGGAAGGCATAGGGTTTTTTGCTGCCGCCGGTGCGGATCTCGAGTTTGACGGGCGGCTCGTCCATGATGCCGGTGTCGATGTCCTTCAGCCAGTAATCGAACCAGCGCAGCTGGTCCATCCGCCCTTCCTCGGCATGGAAGGGATGGAAATGGCTGCCGGTGTGAATGCGCAGTTTTTTATGTTTCGACGCGGCGTTCATGAAACCTTCGGTGTTGCCACGGAGATGCATCGAGAAACCGCCCCAGTTACCGACGCTGTACACCGGCACCTTGATCTGGTCCCAGCGCGCACTGCTCAGACGCCAGTATTCCGAATCGAGGTCGTTGCGCATGAACTGCCACATCATGTCGTTGTGGAAGGCATCGGGGTTGTAGCTGCGCGGTTTTCCCAGCAACTGATGCGCGGTATGCGTCAGCCACCAGTTGCCGATGAAGCCCAGAGCAAAAATGCCGCCGTGGTAGGCCTGATCGCGGTACTGGTCGGCACGGCCTTCCCAGGGCATGATCGCCTTCAGCGACGGCGGTTGCTGATTGGCAGCCCGCCACTGTGACGAGGCATGATAGGAAATTCCAAGCATGCCGACCTTGCCGTTACACCAGTCGCGTTTTGCGAGCCATTCGATCGCATCATAGGTATCAAGCCCTTCCTGGAAGGAACTTGGGTCCGATTTGCCCGGCGACTTCCCTGAACCGCGCATGTCGACCCGTACGCAGGCATATCCGCGCGGACACCACCACTCGGGATTGGCAGTCTCCCAGTTCATGTGGGGATTTGCCTTTTCCTCGAGATCCGCGGGCGGAATCCATAACTTGTCTTTCTGGTAAGGCCCGGCATTGAGAATCACCGGCACACGTTCACGGAAATTCGGGCGGAACACGTCTGCGTAGATGATCGTGCCGTCGCGCAGCGGAATCTGCACGTCTTTTTCGACGATTAGCTTGAATTTTTTCGGCTGCGATGTTTTGCCGGCCTTGCTGGATTTTCTTTTCACGGATGTTCTCCTCTGGAGATAACGAATGGCCCATTTGCGGATGGCCATTGTGCCCCGGCGCGTGGTCGCGCATGACGGCACCATGATTCTGGGTCTGTCGTTATAATTGGTCTATATTGAAAAACTGATGACCGTTATCAACGGGATGAATATCCAGGAACTCGACTTCCGTTTGCTGCAGTGCTTTGCCGCCCTGCTCACCGAGCGCAGCGTGTCCCGGGCCGCCGCGCAGCTTGATCTGTCGCAACCGGCAATGAGCCACGCACTGGGACGACTGCGACGGCTGTTTGATGACCCGCTGCTGCTCAAAGGTCATGGCCACATGACGCCGACTGCGCGTGCACTTGAACTCGAAAGCGAAGTGCGAGCCTTGCTCGCCGGTGCCGAACGGCTTGTGAGCCGGCCCGCCGAATTTGTGCCGGCGACCACGCGCACCCGGTTTGTGGTGATGACCCCCGAGTTCGTCGAATTCCTGCTCGCACCGCCGCTGGTCGCTCATGTCGAGGCTCACTCCCCCGGCGTTGACATCGCATTCCGCACTTCGGCCCCGGAACACGCCCCCGACTGGTTCGAAAGCGGCGAAATCGACATCAGGCTCGGCTGGCTGCCGGATCCACCGCCACTGCTTCGCGTCAAACTGCTGTTCCGCGACCCGCTGGTGTGTATCGCCCGACGCAACCACCCGCTCCTCAAAAGCCGCATCAGCGCGGAGCATTACCTGGAGGCGGCTCATGTCCGCGTCGAAGGGCCGCGCACCCGCGTGTCCACAGGTGCGGTGGATGTCGCAGTGGCGGCTCTCGGCGGCCGCTTGCGTGTTGCGCTGCAGGTTCAGAATGTGTTCGCACTGGCTAATGCGGTTGCAAAGTCAAATCTGATTTCCACCATGCCGGAACGCCTGGCGCGCGTCATGGCAACCCACCATCCCTTGCAGATCCTGCCGATACCACTGGATGTGCCCTACGTCCGTATTGCGATGTACTGGCATGAGCGCACGCACAAACAGCCCGCACAACGCTGGTTCCGGCAATTGCTCGCGGAAACCGCGAAAGACCTGTAGCCCGCGCCGGGCACTGCTTCCTGACCGACATTTGCGCTGCATCAAGACTGCGCCTCGTTTCTGGTGTTAATGTGTACTGTGTATCCATACTGGATCATCCGGCCAGACACACCAACATGCGGAGAATTTCATGATCAAGGAAGTCAGCGGCGACATATTGCTCAGCAAAGCGCAGGTCATCGCCCACGGCGTATCCCCCAATGACCCGTTCCACAGCGGGCTCGCGCTCCAACTGCGCGAGCACTGGCCGGCGATGTACAAGGATTTCCGGCACTACTGCCAGACAAAGCATCCCAAACCCGGCACCTTGTGGGCCTGGATGGGCGCCGACGGCACCCGCGTCGTCAGCCTGTTCACCCAGATCGGCGCAGAGGGTCACCACGGCGGCAGTCCCGGCCCCGCCACTGTGCAACACACCGGACACGCGCTGCGCGAACTGCACAAACTCGCCGTCGCGGAAAAGTTCACCAGTATCGCCCTGCCGCGACTGGCCACCGGTGTCGGCAGGCTGGCATGGGATGAGGTGTCACCGCTGATCAAACAGCATCTGGACGCGCTGGCCATACCGGTGCTGGTCTATGCCACCTACCACGCGGGACAGCAGGCCAACGAAGGCCTCTGATCCGTCGCCGGCTGCGCGGGCGCACCGCGCAGCCTCTGGTAAACTCGACGCTCCACAAAAAGCGCTGATCATCCGGAGGAAACCATGATTTACGAAGTGCGCACGTACGACATCAAACCCAAATCACAGGCCGAAGTCGAAAAACGTTTCGGTGAAGCCTACGAATTCCGCAAGAAGCTGTCGCCACTGGCTGCCTTCTGGCACACCGAGATCGGCCCGCTGAACCAGATCATCCATGTCTGGCCGTATAAAGACATCGCGGAACGCGACCGCATCCGCGCCGAGGCTGTGGCCGGCGGCAACTGGCCACCGAAAATCGGTGAGTTCTTACTGAACATGCGCAGCGAGATTTTTATCCCGTTTTCGTTTTCACCCGAAATCAAACCCGGAAAAATGGGCCCTTATTTCGAAATGCGCACCTATACTTATGCACCGGGCGAGCTGGGGAAAATCATGAAGGTCTGGGAAAAGGCGATGCCGGCGCGCATCAAGTTCAGCCCGCTGGTCGGCGTCTGGTACTCGGAACTGGGCGGCCTGAACCGCTTCACCCACATTTGGTCGTACCCTTCGCTGGACGCACGTAACGAGTGCCGCGAAAAAGCCGTCGCCGCCGGCGTCTGGCCACCGTCCGCGGTTGCCAAGAAGGAAGGCATGCCCGATGCAGTATTGACCGCGCAGGAAAACAAGATCGTGATGCCCTCGGCGTTCTCGCCACTACAATAAGGCCCCAGCAATGGGGCCCCTGCAATAACGCCATTGCATTAATCCCGGGGAGCGGCGCATGCCCGTCGGCAGACTGGATCATTATTCGATCCGCACGCTGGACATTGAGGCGTCGCGCCGTTTTTACACGGAAGTGATGGGTTTTGAAATCGGCTTCCGGCCGCCGTTCAACTTCCCCGGCCTGTGGCTGTACAACGGCGCGCCGTATCCGCAATCCACCGGTGTCGTGCACATCATTGGCATTGATCCGGACGATCCGCAAGGGCTGAAGGATTACCTGGGGGACCGCGAACCCGCATCACTCCAGGGCACCGGTAGCGTCGATCATATGGCCTTCACCGCCACCGGCCTCGCCGACATGCGCTCCCGATTGCAGCGGCACGGCATCCCTTTCCGCGAACGCACGGTGCCTTCGTTGAAACTGCACCAGCTGTTCTGCGAGGATCCCAGCGGCGTCACCATCGAACTGAATTACCCCGCGGCCGAAGCCGCAGCGGCCTGAGCGTGGCCACTTCATCACGCCTGCCGCGTGCCCTTGTCATTGGCGGCTCTCTGGGCGGACTTTTTGCCGCCAACCTGCTGCACCGCCGCGGCTGGAATGTCGAAGTGTACGAACAGTCCACTGCGCCACTGGCCGGTCGCGGCGCCGGCATCATCACCCACCCCGACCTGTTCGCGGCACTGGCGCGCATCGGCATCACGGTGGACGACAGCATCGGTGTCGACATCGAGGGCCGGGTCACCTTCGACCGCAGCGGCGCGGTGCTGGGCACTCTGCCTGTGCAGCAATGCCTGACCACCTGGGCACGGTTGCACACGCTGCTGCTGAATGCATTTCCTGCAGAGCGTTATCACCTCGGCCACGCCTGCCACGGTGTCGAACAGACCGCACAGACCGTGACGGCCCGTTTCAGCAACGGTGCCACAGCGCAAGGCGATCTGTTGATCGGCGCCGACGGCATCCGCTCGGTGGTGCGCAAGCACTGCGCGCCGGCCACACTGCCGGAATACGCCGGCTACATTGCCTGGCGCGGCCTCGCCGATGAAAGCGGGCTGTCGCCGCAGACCCAGCGCGACCTGTTCCCGAGATTCGCCTTCAACCTGGCACCGCAGGAACACATGCTCGGTTATCCGGTGGCCGGTTTCGGCAACTCAACACGCGCCGGCGAACGCGCATTCAATTTTGTCTGGTACCGACCGACGCACGCAGCAGAAGAACTTCCGGAGTTGTGCACGGACATCCACGGCCACCGCCATGACATGGCCATCCCGCCGCCGCTGATCCGCAGTGCCGTTCTCGAATCCATGCGCAAAGCAGCGAATGAAAAACTGTCGCCGCAGTTTGCCGAAGTTGTCGCCAAAACCCGGCAGCCGTTTTTCCAGGCCATCTTCGACCTCGAATCACCGCAGATGGCTTACGATCGCATCGCCCTGCTCGGTGATTCCGCTTTTGTCGCGCGTCCGCATTGCGGCATGGGTGTATCCAAGGCGGCCGGTGATGCGATGGTACTGGCCGATCAGCTGAAGGACAGCGACAATGACGTGGCGGCAGCGTTGCTGCGTTATTCAGCGGCACGCTTACGCTTCGGCAAATCCGTGGTCGCGCATGCCCGCACGCTGGGCGCCTATTTGCAGGGTTATGCCAACAGCGAACATTTACACACGCCGGAAGCCGTGATGCGCGACATTGCGGTAACACGCGAATTCTGAAAAACCAGGAGGAACACAATGAAAGTCGGATTCATCGGACTAGGCACCATGGGCGGATCCATGGCACTCAATCTGCGCAAGGCAGGTTTCGACCTCGTCGTACATGACATGCGTGCGGACGCCGCCAAACCACAACTCGCCGCCGGCGCGACCTGGGCCGCCGACGTTAAGACCCTGGGCAAGGCCGTGGACGTGGTGCTGACCTCCCTGCCCGGACCGCGCGAAGCCGAAGCTGTCGGCGCCGACCTGATGACGTCGATGAAACGCGGCGGCGTGTGGTTCGACCTCACCACCAATTCACCGACCGTCGTGCGCTCACTGTCGGCGCGCTGCGCCGAACACGGCATCAGCATGCTTGACGCGCCGGTATCGGGCGGGCCGCATGGCGCGAAATCGGGCAAGATGGCGCTACTGGTCGGTGGTGATGAAAAAATTTTCAACGACAACCGCAAGGTGCTCGACGCGATCGGCGACCAGGTCATTTACATCGGCCCCATCGGCGCCGGCACCGTCGCCAAACTCGTGCACAACTGCGCCGGTTACGCGATCCAGACCGCCCTTGCTGAAGTGTTCACTGTCGGCGTCAAGGCCGGTGTTGATCCGCTGGCGCTGTGGGCCGCCGTGCGCCAGTGTTCGCTGGGCCGCCAGCGCACCTTCGACCGGCTGGGCCGGCAATTCCTGCAGGGTAGCTTCGACCCGCCTGATTTCGCGCTGAAACTCGCGTTGAAGGACGTCACGCTGGCCACAGAGCTCGGCCGTGAACTCGGTGTGCCGATGCGCGTCGCGAATCTTGCGCACGCCGACATGACCGAAGCGCTGAACCGCGGCTGGGCCGACCGCGACTCGCGGGTCTCCATGCTGCTGCAGGAAGAACGCGCCGGAGTCGAAATCAAGGTGCCCGCGGCGGAGATCCAGGCCGTGCTGCGCAAAGACGGCTAACAGGTCATTGAAAAAGTGATGAGCGGGTGGGGAGCCCTCCCAAGGGGACTTCCTTCGTGGCGCATAGCGACCAAGCGCACACGCTTACAAGACTTTGATTTAATGAGTGTCAAAAAACCATGACCTCCATGCCAGCACAATGAGTTCTGTTTTTTCAACACACTGCTAGAATCGCTTGCACCCATCGCGCGGACCGGCGTCCGCAGGAGCCTGTTATGCAATGGCGTCACCGGATCGGCATTCTCGCAAGCTGCGTCTCCCTTTTCACCGCGCCTGCGGCTCCTGCGCAGGACAGTTTTGATGCGCTGCTCGACCGGGCGCTAACCGGCGAACATCGCAGCGAGGCCAATCGGCTGCGCGATAAATACCGCCATCCGCGCGAAACACTGCTGTTTTTCGGCCTGCGCCCTGATATGACCGTGGTCGAAATCTGGCCCGGCGGGGGCTGGTACTCGGAAATCCTCGGTCCGGTGCTGCGCGAACGCGGCAGGTATTACCTGGCGCATTACGCCATTGAAAATCCGAAAATTGCCGGCTGGCAGCGTAAAAGCCGCGAAAAGCAGCAGGCCACCGTCGCGCAACAAGCCACGCTATACGGCAAACCGGAATTCAGCTCCTTCGGCCCACCGGACTATCTTGCGATTGCACCGGCGGGCAGCGCCGACCTGGTGCTGACCTTCCGCAATGTCCACAACTGGAGCAGCCAGCAGTCCGACCAGGCGGCCTTCCGGGCTTTTTTTGCCGCACTGAAACCCGGCGGCATACTCGGCGTGGTTGAACACCGGGCCAGGCCCGGCACACCGTTCGAACGCATGGTGAAAACCGGCTACATGACCGAAGATTATGTGATCGGGCTCGCCGAAAAAGCCGGCTTCAGGCTGGCCGGAAAATCCGAAATCAATGCCAATCCGCTGGATACCACGGACCATCCCAACGGCGTGTGGACACTGCCTCCGGTGATGCGCGGTCGCATCGATCCGGAAAAATACGGCGCAATTGGCGAAAGCGACCGCATGACGCTGAAGTTCCAAAAACCGCAATAAGCTTATGTAAGCTTATGCCCGTCACCCCGCTCTATGCCGCACTGCTCGCGTTGATTTTTGTCGCGCTGAGCCTCCGTACCATCCGCCTGCGCCGCCGTTATCGCGTTGGTGTCGGCGACGGCAGTCATGCCGAACTGCAGCGCGCGTCGCGGGTGCATGCCAATTTTGCGGAATACGTACCGCTGGCGCTGCTGCTGATTTATTTTGTGGAAACCGGAGGCGGGCCCTTGTTGCTGGTTCACAGCCTCGCCATCGCATTGCTCTCTGGCCGCCTGTT
>Ga0105090_10000876_pt1 | contig 15657 bp, 12 predicted proteins | sample PPLLak3March2015_FD_79110 | JGI IMG/M metagenome (GOLD analysis project Ga0105090, IMG submission 79110) | Freshwater sediment microbial communities from Prairie Pothole Lake near Jamestown, North Dakota, USA - PPLs Lake P7 Core (1) Depth... | ecosystem: Environmental > Aquatic > Freshwater >... | reverse complement strand
GTGCAGGCCTACGCACGCGCCAGCGGCCGCGAGATCCCCTATGCGGTGGTGCCGCGACGGCCGGGCGATGTCGCCGCGTGTTATGCCGACCCGGCCCGCGCCGAGCGGCTGCTGGGCTGGCGGACCCGCTTCGACCTGGCGCGCATGTGCAGCGACAGCTGGCGCTGGCAGCGCATGAATCCGCAGGGCTTCGACGGAGCGCTGCATGAACCCACGAACTAGAGCACCGGCGGCGCGCATGAACACCTGCACTGGAGCAACCGGATGAGTTCGATCGACCTGCAACCCGTCGTCATCGCCGGCGGCAGCGGCACGCGGCTCTGGCCGTTGTCGCGTTCGGCCTACCCGAAGCAGTTCCTGGCGCTGCACGGCAATCGCAGCCTGTTCCAGCAGGCCGCGCTGCGGCTGCAGGCCCTTGCGGCCGAGGACATCCTGGTCGGCGGCCTGTGTGTCGTCTGCAACGAGGAGCATCGTTTCCTGGTGCTGGACCAGCTGGCCGGCCTGGCATTGCCGCCGGCCACGCTGCTGCTCGAACCTTCAGGGCGCAACACCGCACCGGCGATGACGCTGGCGGCGTTGAATGCCACCGCCCAGGGGCGTGACCCGGTGCTGGTGGTCACGCCGGCGGACCAGAGCATCGGCGACGCAGCGGCTTTCACCGCGGGGCTGCAGCGCGCGGTGCGTGCCGCGGCCGAGGGCGCTGTGGTCGTCCTAGGCGTCACGCCGGACCGCCCGGAAACCGGCTACGGCTACGTGCGCGGCGAGCGTGCAGCGCAGGGCGAGATGCGCGTCGAGCGTTTCGTCGAGAAGCCCGACGCCGCGACGGCGCAGCGCTACCTGGACGAGGGCGGCTACTACTGGAACAGCGGCATGTTCGTCGTGCGCGCCTCGACCTGGCTGCGGGCGCTGCGCGAGTTCCGCCCCGACATCCTGTCCGCCACCGAGGCCGCCTGGGCCGGCCGCGCCGTGGACGCCAGCTTCGTGCGGCCGGACAAGCTGCTGTTCCAGCAGGTGCCGGCCGAGTCGGTGGACTATGCGGTGATGGAGAAGTGCCCCGCGTCGGCCGGTTTCGACATCCGCATGGTGCCGCTGGACGCGGCCTGGTCCGACCTGGGGGCCTGGGATGCGGTGTGGCAGGTCAGCCCGCGCGATGCCGACGGCAACGCGGTGACGGGCGACGCGCTGCTGCACGACACGCACGACACGCTGGTGCATGCCACCAGCCGGCTGGTGGGCGTGATCGGGCTGCACGACGCGGTCGTCGTCGAGACGCCCGATGCGGTGCTGGTGGCCGACAGACGGCACAGCCAGGACGTGAAGCACATCGTCGGCGAACTGCAGCGCAGCGGGCGCAGCGAGCCCAGCTTGCACCGCCAGGTGCACCGCCCCTGGGGCTGGTACGACAGCATCGACGCCGGCCCGCGCTTCCAGGTCAAGCGCATCATGGTCAAGCCCGGCGCGTCCCTGAGCCTGCAGAAGCACCACCACCGCGCCGAGCACTGGATCGTCGTGTCCGGCACGGCCGAGGTGACCAATGGCGACCAGGTCGTCCTGCTCGCCGAGAACCAGAGCACCTACATCCCGCTCGGCCAGGTGCACCGGCTGGCCAACCCGGGCAAGGTGCCGCTGGAGATCATCGAGGTGCAGTCCGGCAGCTACCTCGGCGAGGACGACATCGTGCGCTTCGAAGACCACTACGGCCGCGGCTGAACATCGGCCTCAACCTCCACACGGACACCCCATGATCCTCGTCACAGGCGGCGCCGGCTTCATCGGCAGCAACTTCGTCCTCGACTGGCTCGCGCAAAGCGACGAGCCGGTGCTCAATCTCGACGCGCTGACCTACGCCGGCAACATGGAGAACTTCGCCTCGCTGGCGGGTGACGCGCGCCATGTGTTCGTGCACGGCGACATCTGCGACCGCGCGCTGCTCGACCGGCTGCTGACCGAGCACCGGCCTCGCGCCGTGCTGCACTTCGCCGCCGAGAGTCATGTGGACCGCAGCATCCACGGCCCGGGCGCTTTCGTGCGCACCAACGTCGAAGGCACCTTCACGCTGCTCGAGGCCGTGCGCGCGCACTGGATGCAGCTGGCGGAGGCCGAGAAGGGCGCCTTCCGCTTCCACCACGTGTCCACCGACGAGGTGTATGGCAGCCTCGGCCCGGACGATCCGGCCTTCACCGAGACCCACCTTTACCAGCCGAACAGCCCGTATTCGGCCAGCAAGGCGGCCAGCGACCATCTGGTGCGCGCCTGGTTCCACACCTACGGGCTGCCGGTGCTGACCACCAACTGCTCCAACAACTACGGCCCCTTCCACTTCCCGGAAAAGCTGATCCCGCTGATGATCGTCAACGCGCTGGCCGGCAAGCCGCTGCCGATCTATGGCGACGGTCTGAACGTGCGCGACTGGCTCTATGTCAAGGACCATTGCAGCGCGATCCGCGCCGTGCTCGCACTCGGGCGGCCCGGCGAGGTCTACAACATCGGCGGCTGGAACGAGCGCACCAACCGGCAGATCGTCGATGCCATCTGCAGCCTGCTCGACGAACTGCGCCCCGACCCGGCCGGCCCGTACCGACGCCTGATCCGCTTCGTCACCGACCGGCCGGGACACGACCGGCGCTACGCCATCGACGCTCGCAAGATCGAGCGCGATCTGGGCTGGCGCCCGGCCGAGAGTTTCGAGACCGGTATCCGCAGGACGGTGCAGTGGTACCTGCAGAACGAAGGCTGGGTGCAGCGCGTGCAGAGCGGGGCCTACCGCGACTGGCTGGCCAAGCACTACGGCGGCGCCCAGTCCTGAGGACCGGCGCGTGCACGACTCGAAAGCTGAAGGGAACGTGAGATGAAGATCACCGTCGTGGGGACCGGCTATGTGGGCCTGGTCTCGGGGGCCTGCCTGGCCGAAATGGGCAACGACGTGCTTTGCTGCGACGTCGATGCCGCGAAGATCGCCATCCTCGAAGGCGGCGGCATCCCGATCCACGAGCCGGGGCTCGATCAGATCGTGGCGCGCAACGTCGCCGCCGGCCGGCTGGGCTTCACCACCGATGTCGAGCGGGCGGTGGCGCACGGCACGCTGCAGTTCATCGCCGTCGGCACTCCGCCCGACGAGGACGGCTCGGCCGACCTGCAGTACGTGCTGGCCGCGGCGCGCAACATCGGCCGCCACATGCGCGAGTACAAGGTCGTGGTCGACAAGAGCACGGTGCCGGTGGGCACGGCCGACAAGGTGCGCGACACCATCGCCGCGGCGCTGGCCGAGCGCGGCGAGTCGACGGCCTTTTCCGTGGTCTCGAATCCGGAGTTCCTGAAGGAAGGCGCCGCGGTCGAGGACTTCATGCGTCCGGACCGCATCGTCATCGGCGCCGAGGACGAGCGGGCGATCCAGGTCATGCGCAGCCTGTACGCGCCGTTCCAGCGCAACCACGACAAGCTGGTGGTGATGGACCTGCGCTCGGCGGAGCTGACCAAGTACGCCGCCAATGCGATGCTGGCCACGCGCATCTCCTTCATGAACGAGATGGCGCTGCTGGCCGAGCGCGTCGGCGCCGACATCGAGAACGTCCGGCTGGGCATCGGCAGCGACCCGCGCATCGGCTTCAGCTTCCTCTACTCGGGCTGCGGCTATGGCGGCTCGTGCTTCCCGAAGGACGTCAAGGCCCTGATCCACACCGCGGACGAGCGCGGGCAGCCGCTGCAGGTGCTGCGGGCGGTCGAGGGTGCCAACGATGCGCAGAAGAGGGTGTTGATCGACAAGATCGTGCGCCGCTTCGGCGCGGACCTGGCGGGCCGCCGTTTCGCGCTGTGGGGCCTGGCCTTCAAGCCCAACACCGACGACATGCGCGAGGCGCCCAGCCGCGTGGTGGTCGACGAACTGCTCGCCCGCGGCGCGAGCGTGCAGGCCTACGACCCGGTCGCGATGACCGAGGCCCGACGCGTGTTCGGCGAGCGCAGCGGGCTGCGCCTCGCCGACAGCGCGATGGAGGCGCTGCAAGGCGCCGACGCGCTGGTGATCGTCACCGAATGGAAGGAATTCCGCAGCCCGGACTTCGCGCGCATCCGCCAGACGCTGCGCCAGCCGCTGATCTTCGACGGCCGCAACATGTTCATGCCGGACATCGTCGAGCAGGCCGGCATCGAGTACCACGCCATCGGCCGCCGCGTTTCGCGGCGCTAGCCTGGCCGCCGCGGCGCCGCGCTATGCTCCCCGCCATGGGCGAGAGCGAACCCCCACGGCGCTACAAGATCCCGCAGTCGGTGCTGGTGGTCATCCACACGGCCGGCGGCGAGGTGCTGCTGCTCGAGCGAGCCGACAAGCCGGGCTACTGGCAGAGCGTGACGGGCTCGAAGGACACGCTCGACGAGCCGCTGCTGCAGACCTGCCAGCGCGAGGTGGCCGAGGAAACCGGCATCGTCATCGGCGGCCCGGAGGTGCCGGCCGAGGCGCTGCACGACTGGGCGCTGCGCAACGTGTACGAGATCTATCCCGTCTGGCGCCATCGCTATGCGCCCGGCGTGACGCAGAACGCCGAGCATGTGTTCGGCCTGACCGTGTCGGCGGGCACGCCGGTGCGGCTGAGCCCGCGTGAGCACCTGCGCTTCGGCTGGTGGCCCTGGCGCGAGGCGGCCGACCGCTGCTTCTCGCCCAGCAACGCCGAGGCGATCCTGCAACTGCCGCGCTTCCTGCCCGGGCTGCAACGATGAACCCGTACGCCTCGCCCGGATTCGCCGCGTCCACGATGCTGGACCTGTCCACGCTGCGCGTGGCCACCTACAACATCCACAAGGGCGTGCGCGGCGTCGGGCCGCGCAAGCGGCTGGAAATCCACAACCTGGGCCTGGGCATCGAGGCGCTGGACGCCGACCTGGTGTTCCTGCAGGAGGTGCGGCTGTTCCACGCGCGCGAGGCACGTCGCTTCGACCGCACCTGGTTCGGCTGGCCCGACGGCGGCCAGGCGGACTTCCTCGCGCCGGAGGGCTACGACGTCGCCTACCGCACCAACGCCTTCACGCGGCATGGCGAGCACGGCAACGCGTTGCTGTCGCGCTGGCCCGTGGGCGAGATCGGCCACCACGACGTCAGCGACCATCGCTTCGAGCAGCGCGGCCTGCTGCACGTGCCGGTGCAATGGAACGGCCTGACGCTGCACGCGGTAGTGGTGCATTTCGGCCTGGCCCACCGCAGCCGCGTGCGTCAGGTGCAGCGGCTGGCCGACTTCCTGGTGGCCGAGGTGCCGCCGCGCGAACCGCTGGTCGTCGCAGGCGACTTCAACGACTGGGGCGAAAAGCTCGACGCACCGATGCTCGAGCTCGGCCTGCAGCGGGCGCGCTCGGCGGCGGACCGGGCCGCGCATCGGCTGACCTTCCCGTCGCTCGTGCCGGTGTTCGCGATGGACCGCATCTACACCCGCGGCCTGGTCTGCCGCAGCACCGCCGTGCCGCGCGGCACGGCCTGGGCGCGCATGTCCGACCACCTGCCGCTGCTGGCCGAACTGCAGTTGCCCTGAGGACGGCGCCACGACCCGCCATGCCCGTGCCCGCGCCCGAGCACCAGGCCGAGGCCGAGTTCGCGCCGCAGGTGGCCGACGGCTTCGTCGGCGGCAACCGGGCGCAGCTGCTGCAAGGCGGCGACGAGCTGTTCCCGGCGATGCGGCAGGCGATGGACGGCGCGCGCAGCTCGGTCTGGCTGGCCACGTACATCTTCCATGACGACGCGGCCGGACAGGACGTGGCCGCCGCGTTGGGCCGCGCGTCGCGGCGCGGCGTGGCGGTGCACGTCGTCGTCGACGGCTTCGGCTCGCTCGATGCGCTGCCGTGGCTGCGCGCGACGCTGGCGGTCTGCGGCGCGCAGCTGGATGTGTTTCGCCCGCTCGACCGCTGGACCGCCTGGTTGCAGCCGTCGCAGCTGAGGCGGCTGCACCACAAGGTCTGCGTGATCGACGACGAGGTGGCCTTCGTCGGCGGCATCAACATCCTCGACGACCGCTTCGACCTCAACCACGGGCGCACCGAGCAGCCGCGGCTGGACTTCGCGGTCGAACTGCGCGGTCCGGTGGTGACCCAGGTGCGCCAGCTGGCGCAGGCGCTGGGCGCGCGCGCGCGGCTGGGGCTGGACTGGCGCAGCGAAGTCGGCGCGCTGGCGCGCAGCGGCCAGCCGGTGGCGCAGACGCTGCAGCTGTGGCGCGACCTGCGGCTGAACCCGCCGCTCGAGCAGGCCGCCGGCGAGGCACTGCGGCCGGTGCGCGTGGCCTTCATCGTGCGCGACAACCTGGCGCGGCGGCGGGCCATCGAGCAGCGCTACATCGAGGCCGTGCGCAGCGCAAGGCACAGGGTCGACATCGCCTGCCCCTACTTCTACCCGCGGCGTGCCTTTCGCCGCAGCCTGCTGGCGGCGGCGCGGCGCGGCGTGCGCGTGCGCCTGCTGATGCAGGGCAAGGTGGACTACAAGCTGGCCGCGCTGGCCGCGCGCGTGCTCTACGCAGAGTTGCTGGCCGGGGGCGTGCGCATCTTCGAGTACACGCCGGCCTTCCTGCATGCCAAGGTGGCGGTCGTCGACGGGCAATGGGCCACGGTCGGCAGCTCGAACATCGACCCGCTGTCGCTGCTGCTGAACCTGGAGGCCAACGCCGTGGTGCAGGACGAAGGCTTCGCCAGCCTGCTGCGCGAGCGCATGGACCTGGCCTTCGCTGCGTCGCAAGAGGTGCAGCGCCCGCCGTTGCGCCGGGGCTGGCGCAGCTGGCTGTCGCGCGGCTTCGTGTCCTGGCTGGCCAACCTGTACTTGCGCGTGGCCGGCATGACCGGCCGCTACTGACGTTCTTGCAGGTCGCGCAGCGGGTCGTCGCCGTAGCGGTTCGGCCCATCGGTGCCGCGCAGGAAGCCGTTGTCGACCAGCGCCCACAGCCAGCCGATCACCGGCAGCAGGTTGAGCAGCACCCACCAGCCGGACTTGTCGCGGTCGTGCCAGCGCTTCACCGACACCGCCAATGCCGGCCAGACCAGCAGCAGATTGACGAGCAGGTCGGCACGGTCCTCATCGACACCGGCGATGCCCAGCAGCGCATGCCCCAGCACCGCCAGGCCGAGCAGCGCGAGCACGCCCCAGAGCCAGAACTGGCGGCGTGACAGCCGTCCTTGCAGACTGAACAGGATGCGCCGCGGCGGCATCGGCTCGAGCAGCAGGGCTTCGGCGGCAGACGGGGCGGCGCTCATTGGATGCGGGGGTGTGGAAAGCCGAGTATTTCATGCCGGCAACGCACAATGCCGCCATGCCAGAGCTCGATGCTGAGGACGCGCCGGGCTTCGGCGCTGCTAGTTCGGACCTGGTCGTGTTGCGGCCGCAGGGTCTGTACTGCCCCCCAGGGGATTTCTACGTAGACCCCTGGCGGCCGGTGGAGCGGGCCGTCATCACCCACGCGCATGCCGACCATGCACGGCCCGGCCACCGCCGCTACCTGTGCAGTGCCGAAGGCGCCGGACTGCTGCGGGCCCGGCTCGGCGAGATCGAACTGCAGACGCTGCAGTGGGGCGAGGCGCTGCACTGGCAGGGCGTGCGGCTGAGCCTGCACCCGGCCGGGCACGTGCTCGGCTCGGCCCAGGTGCGCATCGAGCACCGCGGCCGGGTGTGGGTGGTGTCCGGCGACTACTTCGTCAGCGGCTGCGGCGACCGCAACGCCACGTGCAGCGCCTTCGAAGCGCTGCGCTGCCACTGCTTCATCACCGAATCGACCTTCGGCCTGCCCGTCTACCGCTGGCGTCCGCAGGCCGAGGTGCTGGCCGATGTCAACGCCTGGTGGCAGCAAAACGCCCAGGCGGGCCGCCCGAGCCTGCTGCTGGCCTACAGCCTGGGCAAGGCGCAGCGCGTGCTGGCCGGCATCGACGCGTCGATCGGTCCAGTGCGTGTGCACGCCGCGGTCGAGGCCTTGAACGCCGCGTACCGGGCGGCAGGCGTGCCGCTGCCGCCGACGCAGGTCCTAAGCGACACGCCGGCGCGCGACGCGCTGTCGCGGGCGCTGGTGATCGCGCCACCGGCGGCGCACGGCAGCGCCTGGGCCAGGCGGCTGGGCGACTTCGGCGACGCGTTCACCAGCGGCTGGATGCAGCTGCGCGGCGCGCGGCGCCGACAGGGCGTGGACCGCGGCTTCGTGCTCAGCGACCATGCAGACTGGCCGGGTCTGCAGTCCGCGATCCGCGCCACCGCTGCCGAGCGGGTCATCGTCACGCACGGCTACGAGGCGGTGATGGTGCGCTGGCTGCAGGAGCAGGGCCTGCAGGCCGGATCGTTCCGCACCGCGTTCGGCGACGAGGCCGCCGCGCAGCCGGCGGCGGCGCAGGCCTAGAGTGCCAGCTCGATGTAGCGGGTGCCGTCGCCGTGCTCGCTGGGCTTCTCGACGAAGCCCAGGCGCCGCGCCAGCTCGAGCATGCGCGTGTTCTCGGCCAGGACCGTGGCCACCAGGCGTTGCGTGCCGTGCTCGCGCTGGTAGTCGATGATGCGCTGCATCAGCAGAGGGCCCAGGCCTTCGCCCTTAAGGTCCGAGCGCACCATCAGGCCGAACTCGGCGCTGGCGTTGTCGGCGTCGGTGATGGCGCGCACGACGCCGATCGTGCGCTCCTGCCCGTCGGGGCCGGTGTCCAGCGCGACGAAGGCCATCTCGCGCGCATAGTCGATCTGCGTCAAGCGCGCCAGCTCGCTGCGCTCGATGCTGCGCCGCGAATAGAACACCCGCATGCGGATGTCGGCGGGCTCCATGCGGCTCAGGAAATCGATGTGCCGGGCTTCGTCCTCGGGGCGGATCGGGCGCAACGTCACACGGCGCCCGCGCCAGTCCAGGGTCTCGACCAGCTGCGACGGGTACGGGCGGATGGCGAAGTTCAGCGCGCCGGACGGCGCCGCCAGGCTCAGCCGTACGCGCGCGCGCTGCACCCGCACGCCGTCGCTGCCCGCGAGCAGCGGGCTCAAGTCCACGGCCTCGATCTGCGTGACGTCGATCAGCAGCTGCGACAGCCTGACCAGCAGCCGCTGCAGCGCCTGCACGTCGGCCGGCGGCAGCTCGCCCTGCCCGCGCAGCGCCACCGCCGCGGCGCTGCGGTCGATCAGCGCGCGTGCCAGCGGCGCATTCAGCGGCGGCAGCGCCACCGCCGCGTCGCCGTCGGCGGCCTCGGCGGACTCGCCGTGGCCGAGCAGGATCACCGGCCCGAACGAGGGGTCGATGCGCACCGCCACGCGCAGCGTCCGTGCATGGGCCGGCCGCGCCATCGACTCGACGTCGAAACCCTCGGCCGCGAGCCCGGGCCAGCCGCGCTGCAGCCCCGCCAGCATGCGCCGCGCGGCGTCGCGCACCTGCACCGCGCTGCGCAGGTCCAGACGGTGCTCGGCGGCGCCCTCGGCGCGCGCCGGCTCGGGCACGCGCAGTCGCAGCGCCACCGGATAGCCGGTCTTCTCGGCCGCGCTGGCCGCCGCATAGGGTTCGGGTTCGACTCCCCGGTGCGCCTGCATTGAGATGCCGTACAGGTCCAGCAGTTCGCGCGCGTCTTCGCCCTCCAGCAGGTGCTGGCCGGCACCGAGGGCGCGTTGCACCAGTGCGCGCGCCCGCTCGGCGTCCACAGGCACCTCGTCGCTGCTGCTGGGTGGCGCCTCGATCAGCTGCGCCTGGTTGTGCCGGTAGTCGACCAGCATCGAGAAGGCGCCGACCGCCTCCTCCGGCGTCGCATAGCCGGCCACGCCGGTCTGCTGGAACACGCGCCGCGCCTCGGCCACCGCCGAGCCACCCAGCCAGCAGCCCATCACGCGCGGAGGCGTCGTGCGCGCCAGCGGCAGGATGGCGCGCGCCACCTGCGCGCTTTGCACCTGCGCGCGCGGCGCGTGCACCACCAGCAGCGCGGGCTGCGCCGGATCCTCGCTCAGGTGCTGCAGCGCCTGCACGTAGTCCTGCGGCGCGGCGTCGCTGTGCAGCAGCAGCGGCGTGCGCGGCGCTGCGCTCGTTTGCAGCAGCGGCTGCAGCGCCTGCAGCGTGGCCGGCTGCAGCGTGCAAAGCGCGATGCCGGCGCGATCTGCGGCGTCGGCGGCCATGGCCGTCGCGCCGCGGCCGTTGCCGAGAATGGCCAGTTCCTCGCTCCGGTTGCCGCGAAAGCGCGCCAGCGTCTCGGCGGCCAGGAACAACTGCTGCAGCGTGCGCACGCGTAGCATACCGGCGCGGGCGATGGCCGCGTCGTACACCCGGTCGGCGGCGGCGTCGGCCGCACGCCCCGAGCGCACCACGATCACCGGCTTGTTGCGCGCCGCGGCGCGCGCTGCCGACAGGAACCGGCGCGGCGCGTCGATCGTCTCGATGTACAGCAGGATGGAGCGCGTCTGCGCGTCGCTGCCCAGCACGTCCAGCAGCTCGGCGGCATCCACCAACCCGCGCCGGCCGAGCGCGACCACGTGCGAGAAGCCGATCGAGCGCGCCCGTGCGTAGTCCAGCACGGCGCTGACCAGCGAGCCCGACTGCGACACGAAGGCCAGTTCACCGGCGGCCGCGTCGCTGTGGGCGATGCTGGCGTTGAGCCCGATCTGCGGCGACAGCAGGCCCACGCTGCCCGGCCCGAGCAGGCTGATCTGCTGCAGGCGCGCGGTGTCGATCACCGCTTGGCGCTGCGCCGCGTCGAGCCCATCGCTGAGTAGCGCCACGGCGCGCGTGCCGCGGCGTCCCAGCGCCTGCACGATCTCCGGCACGGCGGCGGCGGGCGTGCACACCAGCGCCAGTTCCGGGGCCGCCGGCAGGTCGTCCACGCTCGGGTAGACGCTCTGGCCGTCGAGCCGGCGGTGCCGCGGGTTGACCGCATACACCGGCCCGCGGTAGCTGCCGGCGCGCAGGTTGCTCCACAGCGTGGCGCCGACGCTGTCGGGCCGCACCGAGGCGCCGACCACGGCCACCGAGGCCGGGTTCAGCAGGGTGTGCAGGTTGCGCGCGCTCAAGACGGCTCCCGCGCGCAGAAGGCATCATGTGCATCCGGGGCCGGTCTGTCATGACAGGCGGTTGGCGCGGTGGCGGTGCGGGTCATGGGGCAGGTGGCGCGCGGACTTCCGTGCGATCCTAAGGCCGGATGCACGTTGCCGGCGAGCCGTCGTTCGCAGGCCTTGCCCTTTCGATGGAGAGCTCAGCCATGAAGATCCTATTGCCGGTGGACGGCTCGCCCGCCGCGCTCGACGCGGTGCGCCACACGCTGCACATGATCCGCGAGGGCCTGCGCGCCAGCCTGGTGCTGGCCAACGTGCAGGAGCCGGCCACTTTGTACGAGATGCTGCTGGCGCACGACCCGCAGGTCATCGAAGAGGTCAGCGCCCGCGCCGGCCTGCACCTGCTGGAGCCGGCGCAGGCCCTGGTGCGCGCGGCCGGCGTCGAGCACGAGATCGAGGTCGCGCGCGGCGACCCGGCGCACACGCTGATCGACATCCTCGAGAACTTCGGCTGCGACATGGTGGTGATGGGCGCGCGCGGCATGGGCACGCTGCGCACCGCCATGCTCGGCTCCGTCTCGCACGAGGTGCTGCACGCCGCGCCGGTGCCGGTGCTGATCGTCAAGCAGCGCACGGAAGAAGAAGCCGACGCGGGCGGTGAAGGCGGCGGCGCTCCGACGGCATAGCCCGTGCCGGGCCGGGTGCGGCGCCGATGAAGGCCTTCGCGGCGCTGTATGCCGCGCTCGATGCCAGCACCGCCACCCTCGACAAGGTGGCGGCGCTGCGCGGCTACTTCGAAGCTGCCGATCCCGCCGATGCCGCCTGGGCGGTGTACTTCCTGGCCGGCGGCAAGCCGCGCCAGACGGTGCCCACGGCATTGCTGCGCGCCACCGCCTGCCGCGAGTCCGGGCTGTCCGAATGGCTGTTCGAGGAGAGCTACCAGGCGGTGGGCGACCTGGCCGAGACCATCGCCCACGTGCTGCCGCCGCCCGAGCGCGACGGCGCGCTCGGCCTGGCGGCGTGGATGGAACAGCGGCTGCTGCCGCTGCGCGGGCAGGAGCAGCAGGCGCAGGCCGCGGCATTGGCGGAGTGGTGGCGCGAGCTGGACACGCCCGGGCGCTTCCTGCTGACCAAGCTGATCGGCGGCGGCTTGCGCGTCGGCGTCAGCCGGCTGCTGGTGCAACGCGCGCTGGCCGAGGCCTTCGGCGTCGATGCCCGGCTCGTGGCACAGCGGCTGATGGGCTACACCGATGCACGCACAGCGCCTTCGGCGGCGCGCTATCTGGCGCTGCGCGACCCCACCGCCCCCGCCGAGGCCGGTCAGCCCTATCCCTTCTTCCTGGCGCATGCGCTGCCCGACGACGGGATGCCGATGCCGCAGCGGCTCGGCGCGTCGGCCGGCTGGCTGGCGGAGTGGAAGTACGACGGCATCCGCGCGCAGCTGGTGCGCCGCGGCCACGGCTGCTGGATCTGGTCGCGCGGCGAGGAGCTGCTCACCGACCGCTTCCCCGAGGTCGTGGCCGCCGCCGCGCGCCTGCCTCCGGGCACGGTGCTCGACGGCGAACTGCTGGTCTGGATCGACGGCGCGCCAGGGGCTTTCCAGCGGCTGCAGCAGCGCATCGGCCGCAAGACGCTGACGAAGAAGCTGCTGGCCGATTCGCCGGTGGCCTTCGTCGCCTACGACCTGCTGGAGTGCCGCGGCGAGGATCTGCGTGCCCGGCCGCTGCACGAGCGCCGTGCGCGGCTGCAGCCGCTGTGCGAGGCCGGCGGCCTGCTGCTGTCGCCCGTGCTGGCCGGTGCGGACTGGCCGGCGCTGGCCGCGCTGCGCGCGCAGGCGCGCGAGCGCGGCGTCGAGGGCTTGATGCTGAAGGCCCTCGATTCGGCCTACGGCAGCGGCCGCACCAAGTCGGGCGGCACCTGGTGGAAGTGGAAGCTCGAGCCGCTCAGCGTCGACTGCGTGCTGATCTACGCGCAGGCCGGGCATGGGCGGCGCGCTGGCGTCTACACCGACTACACCTTTGCCGTGTGGAACCGCGCGCCGCGCGATGCCGCCGAGGCGCAGGCCGTGGTCGAGGCGATCGCGTGGCGCGAGCCGGCGCAGCCCGGGGCGCTGCAGCTGGTGCCGTTCGCGAAGGCCTACTCGGGCCTGAGCGACGCGGAGTTCGCGCAGGTCGACCGGGTGATCCGCGCGCACACGCTGGAGAAGTTCGGCCCCGTGCGCAGCGTGCGGCCGACGCTGGTGTTCGAGCTCGGCTTCGAGGGCGTGAACCGCAGCCCGCGGCACAAGAGCGGCATCGCGGTGCGCTTTCCGCGCATGCTGCGCATCCGCCACGACAAGCCGCTGCACGAGGCAGACACGCTGGCGCAGCTGCAGGCACTGCTGGGCGGCGCGACGCGCGGGCTCGCTTAGCATCCGGGCCCGGAAGGGGGCGCACCGGCACCCTGCCGCATCCTCGAGCCCCGCATGGCACTGACCGCCGTCACCGTCTTCCTCAGTGCCTTCCTGCTCTTCCTGGTTCAGCCGATCATCGCCAAGCTGATCCTGCCGCGCTTCGGCGGCAGCGTGGCGGTGTGGGCCACCTGCCTGGTGTTCTTCCAGGCGGCGCTGCTGATGGGCTATGCCTTTGCGCACCACCTGGTGCGCCACGCCCGCAGCCGCGTGCTGAAGGGGCTGCACATCGCGCTGCTGCTGGGCAGCCTGGTGCTGCTGCCGATCGTGCCCGTGACGGCCTGGCCCGGCCTGGAATCGGCCGACCCCGGGCTGCAGATCCTCGGGCTGCTGCTGCTGACCATCGGGCTGCCCTTCACACTGCTGGCCATGACCAGCCCGCTGCTGCAGGCCTGGGTCGCTTCGCGGCGGCCTGGCGGCAACCCGTATCGGCTGTTCGCAGTGTCCAACGGGGCCTCGCTGGCCGCGCTGCTGGCCTATCCGTGGCTGATCGAGCCCTGGCTGCCCACCGCCGTGCAGGGCGTGGCCTGGTCGGCGGCCTATGCGGCCTATGTGCTGGCGCTGTGCGTCATCAGCCTGCGCCACCGCAGTCCGGTCGGGCCGACCGAGGCGGTGGACGAGGGCCCGGCCCCGGGCTGGAGGCGCACGCTCGGCTGGTTCGCGCTGGCGGCACTGGGCAGCTACGCGCTGGTGGCACTGACCAACCACCTGACGCAGAACATCCCTTCGTTCCCGATGATGTGGGTGCTGCCGCTGGTGATCTACCTGCTCAGCTTCACGCTGTGCTTCGACAGCGACCGCTGGTACCCGCAGCGCACGTTCCGCGCGGCGACGCTGGCCGCGCTGGTGCTGATGAGCGCGATGCTGCTGATGCAGCGGCAGATTCCCGGCATCGCCCCGCAGATGCTGGTGTTCCTGCTCGGCCTGTTCGTCGTCTGCATGTTCTGCCACGGCGAGCTGGCCCGCATGCGGCCGGCGCCGGCCCGGCTGACGCAGTTCTACCTGGCGGTGTCGGCCGGCGGCGTGGTCGGCGGTGCGGCCGTGGCGCTGGGGGCGCCGGTGCTGCTGCGCGGCTACTTCGAGGTGGAACTCGGCCTGGTGCTGCTGGCCGCGGCGCTGCTCTGGCGCTCCTGGCAGCCGGGGCAGGTGCGCGTCTGGGCGGCCGTGGCCGGCGTGGTGCTGCTTGGCACCGTGGCCACGGCCGGCGTGCGCGTGCATTCGGCGCTCAGCGAAGTCAGCTTCATCAGCCGCAACTTCTACGGCGTGCTGCGGGTGCGCGAATACGGCCGCGACAAGCCCGACGCGCACGAACGCGTGCTGGTGCACGGCAGCATCATGCACGGCCAGCAGTTCCTGGCACCGCAGTTCCGCAAGCGGCCGACCAGCTACTACAGCCCGGACTCCGGCGTCGGCCGTCTGTTCCGTGCGCTGGCCGACCGTCCGCTGGAGGTGGGCGCGGTGGGCCTGGGTGCCGGCACCATCGTCGCCTACGGCAAGCCAGGTGACCATTTCCGCTTCTACGAGATCGATGAGGCCATCGTCGACGCCGCGCACCGGCACTTCAGCTTCATCGCCGATTCGCCGGCGCGCGTGGACGTGGCCGTGGGCGACGGCCGCCTGCTGCTGCAGGCAGAGGATCAGCGCCGCTTCGACCTGCTGGTGGTCGACGCCTTCTCGGGCGACGCGATTCCGGTACACCTGCTCACCCGCGAGGCCGTCGCGCTGTATCGCCAGCGTCTGAAGCCCGGCGGCGTGATCGCGCTGCACCTCAGCAACACCTACCTCGAGCTGGCGCCGGTGGCGCAGCGCATCGCGGCCGATCTCGGCCTGCAGGCGGTGCTGGTCGCGGATGCGGGCGTGGAGGGCGACCCCAGCACCTCCTCGTCCGACTGGGTGCTGCTGGCCGAGGAGCGCGACACGCTGCGGCTGCCGCTGGTCGACGAGGTGGCCGTGCCGCTGCCGCAGCGCCCGGGCCGGCGCACCTGGACCGACGACTACAGCAACATCCTGCAGGTGATGCGATTTCGCCAGCGCGACGAATGAGGCCCGACCGCTGTGCACCGCAGCGGCGCATCGCGCGTTGAGCAATGACCTGGTGGCCGGATGCGCGTGCGTCCGGCAGTGGAGTCGTCATGAACAACCGCCTGCTCGGCGCGGCATTCGCCGCCGCTGCCACATTCGTCTGCGCTGCCGCTTCCGCGCATGGCGGCCCACCGCCCGGCGGCTGGCGGGCGCCGCCCGGGGTGTACCACGGCGGGCCGGTGCG
>Ga0105090_10000875_pt1 | contig 15664 bp, 15 predicted proteins | sample PPLLak3March2015_FD_79110 | JGI IMG/M metagenome (GOLD analysis project Ga0105090, IMG submission 79110) | Freshwater sediment microbial communities from Prairie Pothole Lake near Jamestown, North Dakota, USA - PPLs Lake P7 Core (1) Depth... | ecosystem: Environmental > Aquatic > Freshwater >... | reverse complement strand
CGGCCGCGGCCGGTGCGATATCCGTCGCGCACACCCGATACGCCGTAGATGATGCCCGCGGTCGGGAAATCCGGCGCCGGCACGATCTCGATCAGTTCATCAATGGTGATTTCAGGTTTTTTCAGCAGCGCCTGGCAGGCATCCACCACTTCGCCCAGATTGTGCGGCGGAATGTTGGTGGCCATACCCACGGCAATACCCGAAGAACCGTTGACCAGCAGGTTCGGCACCTTGGTCGGCAACGTAACCGGCTCTTTTTCCTTGCCGTCATAGTTGTCGACAAAATCGACAGTGTCCATGTCGATGTCGGCCAGCATGTCGGAGGTGATTTTTTCCAGCCGGCACTCGGTATAACGATAGGCTGCCGCGGAATCGCCGTCGACCGAGCCGAAGTTGCCCTGCCCGTCGACCAGCATGTAACGCATCGAGAAATTCTGCGCCATGCGCACCAGCGCTTCGTAGGTGGCGCTGTCGCCATGCGGATGGTATTTACCGAGCACATCACCAACAACGCGGGCGCACTTCACGTAAGGCCGGTTCCATACCGTATTGGACTCATGCATCGCAAACAGGATGCGGCGATGCACGGGCTTCAAGCCGTCGCGGACATCAGGCAGCGCGCGCCCGACGATCACGCTCATTGCATAGTCCAGATAAGAGCGACGCATCTCCTCTTCGAGGCTGATGTTCAGTGTTTCTTTGGCGAATTGATCCATGGATTCCAGAGGCTTGTTTTTATGATCGGCCGGACACTTGCGCGACCGTGAAAGACAACATTACAAAGCGTGGAATTCTAACATGCTGCAATGCGGGTCACACCCCGCGACTACGTCCGCGAGCAACACCGTATGCAGCAGTCACGCCGCCTTGATCAGACTGAAAAGTGGTTCATCAGCCAGGACTGAATTGCGCTTGCCCCGGCTCTGCCGTGTTGCTGCAAAAAAACCGTTCATTACCGCCAATGCCCGGCTGCGACATGACCAAAACGGTTCAGACAGCCACCCCGGTCTGGGCAACTTCCGCCCAAAAGTCGCCTTTCCCGGTGTTCCACAAAGTGAAATACCGTCCAGTCTGACTGATATCTGACTGATGTATTTACACCACAGCCCTATGCTTTATTTTTAAAAAACATGCTACTATTCAACTCAAGGGTTACTCAGATATCGGGGATGTGGTATCAAGTGGCTCGGGGAACATCAAATTTCGTATTTTTCGTATTTTTTACCGGCTATCAGGCACGTCCCTACTTTCCGTAAAACAGGAGGATCAAAAACATGCGTTCAGCACTCAGGATTACTTTAGCAAGCGCCATCGTAGCAGCCGCGCTTGCCCCTGCCCTCGCTTCGGCGCAGGCCAAGGATGGCTATCTGACGGATACCGCGGGTGGTGTCGTCAAGGCCCCCGGCGCCGGCGTCTGCGTGCGTACCAGTCAATGGACCCCGGCTCTGGCCATCGCGGAATGCGATCCGGATCTGGTGAAAAAGCCGGCTCCGCAAAAAGCCAAAGCAGCGCCGCAAAAAGCTGCGCCGCAAAAGGCCGCACCGAAACCGAAGCCCAAAAAACCCGCCATGCTCAATGTCGAACAGAAAGTTGAACTGCAGGGCATGGAGTTCGACAAGGCTGAAATGACCCCCGGCAACAAGGAAGATCTTGATAAATTCCTCGCAGCCCTCGGTAAAGCCACCAAGGCTCGCGGTCCGGTCGCACTCGGCGCAGTCATCGTTACCGGTCACACCGATCGCATCGGCACCTTGAAACACAACATGAAGCTGTCGGAGCGTCGCGCGATCACGGTGAAGGACTACATCGTCTCCAAAGGTGTCGACCAGAAGCTGATTTTCTGGGAAGGCAAAGGTCCGAAACAGCCGATCCCGGTCACCAAGTTCTGCGACAACAAGATGAAGCGCAAGCAGCTCATCGAGTGTCTGGCGCCGAACCGCCGTGTCACCGTGGAAGTGGTTGGCCGCGCCCAGAACCTGGCGAAGCCGAAAGCTGCAGCCAAGAAGCCGGCAGCCAAGAAGCCCGCCAAGTAACAAGCAGTAACCTCAGCACGAAAAGCCCTGCTTCGGCAGGGCTTTTTTTTTGCAATACAATCGATCCTTCTCCCTGATCAGCAACGTCGCCGCGCAACATGTCTTCAAAAACCGTCATTGAGCCGCGCTGGGTAATTCCGGTCGAACCTGCCGGCATCGTACTCACAGCACATGCCGTGGTCATAGAAGGCGATCACATCCTTGATGTGCTGCCAGTAGCCGACGCCGTGGCCCGCTATCCAGATGCCCCCCGCGTCCACCTGCCCGACCATGTGCTGATGCCCGGACTGGTCAATCTCCATACCCACGCCGCGATGACCCTGATGCGCGGCATGGCTGACGACCTGACCCTGATGGACTGGCTGCAAAACCATATTTGGCCGGCGGAAGCACAAATGGTCTCCGATGAGTTTGTTTACGACGGCACCCTGCTCGCCTGCGCCGAAATGCTGCGCGGGGGCATCACCTGCTTCAACGACATGTATTTTTTCCCGGAAGCTGCTGCCCGTGCCGCACTGCGGGCAGGCATGCGTGCCTCGCTCGGGATCATCGCCATCGAGTTCCGCTCGGCCTATGCCAGCGACGCCCAGGATTACCTGGCCAAAGGCATGGCCCTGCGCGACACACTGCGCGACGAACCGCTGCTGTCGTTCTGCCTTGCTCCGCACGCACCGTTCACAGTTTCAGACGCTACGTTCGCGCAAATCGCCACCTATGCCGGGGAACTGGAACTCCCGGTGCATACCCATATCTACGAAACCGCGCAGGAAATCAGCGACAGCCTGGCGCAGCACGGTGTGCGGCCGCTGGCACGTCTCGAAAAAGCCGGACTGCTGGGCCCCGGACTGATCGCTGTACACAGCGTGCATCTGGACGATCACGAAATTGCGCAGTTCGCGCGCCACGGCTGCTCGATGGCGCACTGCCCGTCGTCCAACCTCAAACTGGGCAGCGGGATCGCGCCTGTGGCTAAATTGCTGAAGGCCGGAGTCAACATCGGGCTGGGCACCGACGGCGCCGCCAGCAACAACCGGCTCGACCTGTTCAGCGAAATGCGTCTGGCAGCGCTGCTCACCAAAGGCAGTTCGGGAGATCCGACGGCGATGCCAGCGCACGCAGCGCTGGAATGCGCTACGCTGGGCGGCGCACGCGCGCTGGGCCTGCAGGACCGCATCGGATCCATCGTTCCGGGCAAACTCGCCGACCTGACTGCAGTGAACCTGGCGGCGACTGCACTGTCTCCCTGTTATGACCCGATTTCACATCTGGTGTACGCAGCAGGCCGCGAACATGTCAGCGATGTCTGGGTCGGCGGCGAACGGCGATTGGCCGGCGGTGAACTGGTCAATCTTGATGAATCCGCAATTCTGGCAAAAGCCCGGCAATGGCAAATGAGAATACGTCCGTCATGAACACCAACGTTGATCCCGCAGAGTTGGAAAAATTCAGCGAACTCGCCCACCGCTGGTGGGATCCCGAGAGCGAATTCCGCCCTCTTCATGAAATCAACCCGCTGCGCCTGGATTACATCGACGGCATCGCGGCGCTGCACGGCAAGCGCGTGCTGGATGTCGGCTGCGGCGGCGGCATCCTTGCCGAGGCCATGGCGGCGCGCGGCGCGCGGGTCACAGGCATCGACCTTGCCGGCAAACCACTGAAAGTCGCACAGCTGCATTTGCTGGAATCCAAACTCGACGTGGTCTACCGCAACATCGCCGTTGAGGCCCTGGCAGAGGAAGCGCCGCACAGCTTCGATGTCGTGACCTGCATGGAAATGCTCGAACACGTACCCGATCCCGCGTCCGCGGTGCGCGCCTGTGCCGATCTGCTGAAACCCGGCGGGCATGCGTTTTTTGCGACGCTGAACCGCAATCCGAAGTCGTACCTCTACGCCATCATTGGCGCCGAATATGTGCTGAACCTGCTGCCGCGCGGCACCCATGATTACGCGCGTTTCATCAAACCCTCGGAACTGTCAGCGACCTGCCGCAGCGCCGGCCTCGAGATCAGCGGTATCACCGGCATGACTTACAACCCATTCAGCAAAATCTACGCCCTCGAAGCAGACACCAGCGTCAATTACATTCTCTGCACCCGTGCGCCACAGTCATGACCGCGGCCGTCCTGTTCGACCTTGACGGCACTTTTGCCGATACCGCGCCAGACCTCGGACGCGCCGTGAATGCCATGCGTACAGCACGCGGCCTGGCGCCGGTGCCATTGGCCGATACCCGCCGCGTGACCTCGCTGGGCGCGCGCGGCCTGCTCGGCGTCGGTTTCGGCATAGGCCCGGACCACGCCGACTTCCTGGCGATGCGCGACGAATTCCTGCGTATCTATGAAGGCAACCTGTGTTGTGACACCGTACTGTTCCCCGGCATGGCTCAACTTATCGACCGCCTCGAACAACGCAAGATCACCTGGGGCATCGTCACCAACAAGGCAGAACGTTTCGCCAAACCGCTGATGCAGCAACTCGGTTACGCCACCCGTGCCGCCTGCATCATCGGCGGCGACAGCACCGGTCACATGAAACCCCATCCCGCACCATTACTTGCCGCAGCGACAGCCATCGACATCGCACCGCAATCCTGCGTCTACGTGGGTGACGATGAACGCGATATCCAGGCCGGCCGCGCCGCCGGCATGCGCACCGTGGCCGTGCGGTTTGGCTACCTGAACGGCAGCAGTCCAGATCTCTGGGGGGCCGATGTCATAGTCTCCACGCCAGCGGAAATAGAAAATATACTTTAAAATCAAATACTTATATATAATTCCCGCCATGAGAGCGCCATGCGATAATCGCTCACCGCAAGGTCGGCACTTGAACTTCGGCCGCGCGGCGCAATCTGAATGAACATGGGGGCGACCCGGTTTCGACGTGGGTTACAAAGCAGCCCAGGGCATGCCAAGGTCCAGTCACCTTGTAAATCCGCTGGAAATTCTTTACACGCCAACGACGAGCGTTATTCTCTCGCCGCCTAATACCGGCGAGACGCTGCACTGACCTGCTGATGGGTCAGGCTCTTTAGCAAGGGAAGCGCAAGCCGACCTTGTTCCGGAGTGCAGTGTCATTTACATCAGCCCCTCTGCAGGGTTTGGTCGCTTAGCCCTGCGGATCCGTCGAAGCGGCTAGCCAAACATCAGCCTGCCGGCTGGCGGGTGCGAGGCGAATTCCAAATAACCAGGCTAAGCATGTAGTCCTGACTGTGGAGGGCTTGCGGACGCGGGTTCAATTCCCGCCGCCTCCACCATTCTCGGTGTCGGTCTAGACCACTCTAGACCACTTAAAACCCATGATTCTTATGGGTTTTTTTGTTTTGCGCTCATCTGCCCGTTTGGATGTATCTGAAAGAAACCGAATACCGCTTTAATCACCGAAAAGAGAACGTTTTTAAGCAATTCTTAAACATCTATTTTGGTTACGTTTCGCCCTAATTACCTAAGATAATTCATGAGCATTTCTACACAACATCCTGATCATAAGCCACGACCATGGGTAGACTTATTGGTCAGTATCATTATCCCCTCCGTAATATTGATGAAATTCAGTGGCGATGAACACCTGGGTAGCGTCAATGCCCTGCTGATTGGTCTGGCCTTTCCTCTAGGCTGGGGCCTCTTCGAGCTAATCCGCTATCACAAGAAAAATTTTATTGCAGTATTAGGTTTGGTCAGCGTGGGGCTTACCGGGAGCATTGGCCTGCTGGAGATTGATGCTCAATGGCTGGCTGTGAAAGAAGCGACCATACCCGCCATAATTGGTCTGGCGGTGTTGATTTCCACCAAAACCAGATACCCGTTGGTGCGCACGCTGCTCTACAACCCCAAGCTGCTCGATGTGAACAAGATTCAAGCGGCATTGGAAAGCAATAACCAGGTAAATGAATTTGATAAGCGCCTGTTAAATGCCACCTACTTTTTTTCGGCCACGTTTTTGTTTTCATCCATTATGAATTATGTGTTGGCGCGATGGATTGTCACCAGTCCTTCCGGCACCCAAGCCTTCAATGAAGAGCTCGGACGTATGACCTTGCTGAGTTACCCGATGATTGCCATCCCGTCCACCTTGATGATGATAGGTATTTTTTACTATCTATGGCGCACCATAAGTCGATTAACAGGTTTTACCCTGGAAGAGGTTATGGCTCCTCACTTGCATGAAAAACACGAACAAGCTGAGAATAAATCCAGCAAAGACTGAAGCGCCTGACCCTGCTCTAAGCCGCTGTGCGAATTGCACCCACATAAATTCGCACAAAATTAGCACAAATCAGCCCTTCTCCCCTCGGGCAGGACGCGGGAGATTTGCCCGCCGCGATTTTCGCTTTTATTTTTGGAACAGTATCCGTCATTTATTGGTTTCGACGGATACAAAAATGGCACGACCGCTTTATACCGCGCATAAAACCGCATTGTCGACGCTCTATTCAGAAGTCGATGGCGAGGCGGCACACATGTCTGCGGTTTTCATCGGCACCGCCGGATCCATCATTAAGCGCACTAATGCTTCAGGCATGCGCTTCTACACCCATCAATACTACGATTCCGGAGGAAAGAAGAAAGAGCGATACGTGGCAGGCCCTGTCGGCAAGAAAGAGGCCGATGAGAAAGCAAGGGAACTTCAGGACCGTGTGGACGCAACCCGGGCATTGTCGAGTTCAACCAGGCTCCTCGCCCGTGAAGGCTACTATATGGCTGACGCACGCACTTATGCCACAGCGGCCAGCCTGCATAACCATGGCTTCTTCGCCGCAGGGGCACGTTGCTGGGATCACAAGCCTGCGGCGCACTGCTCAATCACATGGGCATGCGCGCAGCCGGTTACAAGACCGAAGATGTTGACATCGCGCGCAATCAGCCCCTGCAACTGGCCACTGAATTTAAAGACGGGATTCTGGGCGTATTGATTGCATCAGGGCTCAATCTGGTGGAAGCGCCCCGAATCAATGTCCGGCAACCCTCGACCACATTCATGCTGCCAGGCGCCAGCCGGTTCAGGGTAGATCTGTTGGTGCCAGCCAGGAAAGGACGAAAACCTTTCATGCCCGTCAGAATGCCTGAACTGAAAGCCTACGAAACCAGCCTCCCATACCTGGACTACCTACTGACCGAGACGCAAATCGTGACACTGATCGCGCGGGAGGGCGTCTGCCCTGTACGTGTAACGGTTCCTCACCGCATGGCCTGGCACAAGATTCTGGTATCCGCGCTTCGTGCTACCCAGCCATCAAAGTCAAAGAAGGATTTTGAGCAAGGATGCGTTTTATTAGCAGCGGTTGGTGACAGGGATACCGAAGCCATCACGGATGCCGCAAGAGACCTGCACACGACCGCGCAAAAAAATCACCCGCAGGCAGGATCTTGTAGAAACCGCACTCGCGATGCACCCCAGGGCGCTTGATGCGTTTCAGGATGCAATGCGAGGAGAATGATTAAAACCTGACGTCGGGGCAAAAGATTTTAATTCAGCTTGATTCGCACAAAATTCGCAAGCGTGACCTAGCGATATCGATGCCTTTGATTTGAATGATGCTGCGCCTAAAACGCAGGTTCAATTCCCGCCGCCCCACCATTTAAAACAAAAAGCCGGCCTCGCACCGGCTTTTTGTTCGGGATGGCCAACGCTCAGGCCGCTGCAACCTGCGCCGCAGTCACCACGATCTCGATCCGGTATTTCGGATCCGACAATGCCGCCTGCACCGTCGCACGTGGCGGCGCCGAGCCCGGGGCAACCCAGGCATCCCAGACCTCGTTCATCGCCGCAATGTCCTTGATGTCCGCAAGGAAAATCTGCGCACGCAACAGACAGGCCTTGTTGCTGCCCGCCTCTTTCAAGCGCAGATCTACCTGTGCCAGTACATCGGCCGTCTGGTTGCGGATGTCGGCTTCTTCACATTCCGGCACCATGCCTGCCAAGTACACCACACCGTTAAAAATGGCGGCTTCGCTATAACGCGCCGCGACGTGCAACCGCTGCAAACCCATGACATCTCCTTCTTGAATAACCATTAAATCAAAAACGCCTGCGCGACGCCCCCTCCTTCATGGCAGTTCGGCACCCTGCCGCAGTGTATCTGAGGCTGGCCGCAGTTCAGCCCGCAGCATCCGGACCAACACCACCATCAGAACAATCAGCAGCACCGTGAACGGCAATGCGGCGACCAGCGATGCCGTTTGCAGCGACGCAAGCCCTCCTGCAGTGAGCAAGACCGCCGCGATGACGGACATCAGAATGCCCCAGACCACTTTTGCCGCCATTGGCGGATTGACCTGGTTTCCGGAAGTCATTCCGGCCAGGACATAAGTTGCCGAGTCGGCCGAAGTGACCAGAAAAGTGAATATCAGCAGGATGGACAGCACCGACAGCACGTTCTCCAGCGGCAAATGCTGGTACAAGGCAAACAGGGCCAGTGCCACATCATTGTCAACGATGGCCGCGATACCGGCGGCGTGGCGCAGGTCTTCATGCAGCGCCATGCCGCCAAAAGCAGCAATCCACACACAGGCAATGGCCGGGGGGACGATCAATACGCCGATGATGAATTCACGGATGGTGCGACCACGCGAAACCCGGGCGATGAACGCCCCGACAAATGGCGCCCATGCGATGGCCCAGGCCCAATAAAAAACAGTCCAGTCACGCACCCAGGTGCCGCCCCGGTACGGGGTCAACCGCAGACTGTATTCCACAAAATGGCTCAGATAATCGCCCAGCCCGAGCGTCAGCACATTGAGAATAAAAACGGTGGGGCCGGCGATCAGTACAAACAACAGCAAAGCCAGGCACAGCCCGAGGTTGAGATTACTTAACCAGCGAATGCCCCGTTGCAGACCGGTGGTCGCCGACAGCATATAAGCCGCAAACATGACTGCAATCGTCAGCATCTGCAATGTCAGCGAACCTGACCACCCCGTCACTGACTGCAATCCGCCGCTGATCTGCAGCACACCCAGCCCCAGTGAAGTGGCAATCCCCATTACGGTGGCAATTACCGCCAGAGAATCCACGGTGGTTTTAACCCCTCGCCGGGCACCCAGCACCGGTTCGAGCGCCGTAGACATCAGTCCGTCACGCTGTTTTCGGAATTGCAGGAAAGCAATTGCAAGGCCTGCCAGTGCAAAAACCGACCACTGACTGACCCCCCAATGGAAAAAAGCATATCCCATGGCCACCCGCGCCGCCTCTACCGATTGCGGCTTTACGGACTGGAATGGAGGGGTGAAAAAATGGCTCATGGGTTCGGCCACACCCCAGAACACCAGACCCGCGCCAAACCCGGCGGAGAACAGCATGGCAATCCAGGTAAACAGCGGAAATTCGGGACGGCTGCCGTCCGCGCCCAGGCGAATGTTGCCGAAACGGCTGGCGGCAACACCAAGCAGGAAAATGACGATGGCAAAAACGGTCAGCAGATAAAGCCAGCCGAAACTCGTTGTGGTGAACAACAGCAGCAGTTTTGCTGTGCGTTCAAAATCGTCCGGCATCAGGGCGCCTGCCGCGGCCAGCAGCAATATGACCACGGCGGATAGCACCATGACCGGATGCATCATGCTGTCGGGTTTGTTCTCCTGCATCGCCCCTTCCGCCCAAACTGTTTTTGAGCCTTCTGTATTAACCGGTGAGACCGGCCCGGGTCAAGCTGCCTCCAGCAAAATCAGGTGATTACGTCCCGGAAATGCAGGCGATCAGCGAACACAATGCGCAGGGCTGTCCGTCTGAGCCATCACTGACATACTTTCCTGCTTGCGCGACAGCGCATCGACAACGTATGTGGTCTAATCCCGCCCATGCTTTCCTATCGCCACCAGTTTCACGCCGGCAATGTCGCCGATGTGTTCAAACATGCCATGCTGACGCGGCTGCTGGCCGCGTTGACCAAAAAGGACAAACCATTCGGCATGCTCGACACCCATGCCGGTGTCGGCCTGTACGACCTAACACACCCGTGGTCGCAAAAGACCGAAGAATGGCGGCACGGCATCGGCCGCGTCTGGGCACGCAGCGATGCGCCGGCAGAACTGATGCCCTATCTTGAAGCAGTACGTGCAGACAATCCTGACGGCCACCTGAAGCACTATCCCGGATCACCGCGCATCGCGCGCCGCTTGATGCGCGGCGATGACCGGCTGGTGTTGTGCGAACTGAACAAGGACGACTGCGCGGCACTGAAACTGGTGTTTGAGGGCGTACGCCACACCGCCATCCACAATCAGGACGGCTTCAAGGCGCTGCGGGGATTTCTGCCGCCGCCGGAGCGGCGCGGCCTGACCTTCATCGATGCGTCTTTCGACCAGGCTGATGAATTCGGCCGTATCACCCGCGCCATCAAGGAAGCCCACACCCGATTCGCCACCGGCATGGTTGCGGTGTGGTACCCGCTGATGGCGCCTTCGGCAATGCAGGCTTTTGCCCGCAGCCTGCAGGCGATGGGCCTGCCGAAAACACTGCAGCTGGAATTGTCGATCTACCCGGAAGACTGGACAGAACACATTCGCGGCAGCGGCATGATCGTGGTCAATCCGCCTTTCGGGCTGGACCGCGAAGCGCCGCCACTGCTCGACTGGTTGTGGCGGGCGATGTCACCGGAAAAAAAGGGCGGCACACTCTGCGAGTGGCTGGTGCCGGAATAATTGCAGGAATAAATACGGCAATAAAAAACGCCGCAGGATTTCCTGCGGCGTTTTTTTGACTGGGTGACGGTTTAACCGTCTTAACCTTTAGTACGACTGCGGTACTCACCAGTTCGGGTGTCAATTTCGATCTTGTCGCCGGTGGAACAGAACAGCGGCACCGGGATTTCGTAGCCGGTGCTCAGTTTTGCCGGTTTCAGCACCTTGCCCGAGGTATCGCCGCGCACCGCGGGTTCGGTATAGATGATTTCGCGCACGATGGTCTGGGGAATTTCCACCGATATCGGGCGGCCTTCATACAGCGTGACTTCGCAGGGCATGCCGTCTTCGAGGTAATTCAGCGCGTCGCCCATGTTTTCCTTGTCCACCTCAAACTGGTTGAACTCGGCATCCATGAACACATAAGACGGTTCCGCAAAGTAGGAATACGTCACATCCTTGCGTTCAAGCTGCACGACATCGAATTTTTCGTCGGCGCGATAGACGGTTTCCGTGCCACCATTCGACAGCAGGTTTTTCAGCTTCATTTTGACCACCGACGCATTGCGGCCCGATTTGCTGAAGTCGGCCTTCAGGACGACCATCGGGACATCCCCGACCATGATCACGTTGCCTGCGCGGATTTCCTGTGCAATTTTCATACCCAAATACCCTTGATTAGCCGGAGTAAAAAAGGCGCTATTTTACCTTGCCACGGACAAATTCCACCAGTTGCGCAGCCATGTCGGCACTGGCGGCTAAATCCCGGGCCCAGCGCCCGGCATGCAACGCAAGATCCCGCCCTGCCGCCCGCAATGCCGGCCATGCCGCACCGATACCGGCCGGATCACCGTTCCAGCAGCGCCAGAATTCTTCCAGGGGCGCCGCTGAAGCCAAGCCGAAGCCATACCGGCCGAGAAAGGCCTGCAGCTTCTGCAGGTGTGCGCTGTCCTCCTGGCGGTAAGGCTGCCAGACCAGCGGACGCGCCGCCCATTGCGCACGTACGAAGGAATCTTCGCCACGGACAAAATTGAAATCGCAGGCCCACAACAATTCGTCGTAACGCGCCTGCGACAGAAACGGCAAGGCATGCACCTCAAGCGCAGCACGCCGCCACGGCCCGCGATCATCGGCAGGGGCCGCAAAAAACGACTGCACTGCCGGCAGTAGTGTGCCGCCCGGCACCACGACCACCGCCGGTTTTGTATCCTGCGCCATCGCTGCCAGCAATTCGGCGACCGGTGCATGGTCATAGGCAAACAGCGACACCTTCAGCGTATTTTCAGCGACATCCGTAAAACCCCTGTCTTTGAAACCTATTCCACGCCAGAAAGCAGCAGTATCAAAAGCCGCCCTGCGCGATAAGAGATCATTCTCGCGCAACAAACCGCCGGTTGCGGGAGTGAAGCCGGGAAAGAAAAAGTAGCGCGGCAAGGGCAAGCGCGGGTGGGGTGAAGACAAACCGTGGTGTTCATCCACCCAGGATTCGGCGCTCAGGTATTCAAGCACGATCCACAGCGGTGGACGGGTGTTTGCCGCCATCACCGCAACATAACTGTCAGGCAGGCCGCAACCGAAGGCCTCAATGACCACCGCCGCTTCAGCGGGCAGCGGCGCCGCATCCTGCCAGCGACAGACGGTAATGCCATTGGCCTGCTGCAGTGATGCGGTGACATCAAGGGCAGGATGTAATGCGCGCAAGGTGGCCAGATCGTCGATCCAGAGGCGGACATGTATCCCATGCTCGCGATGCAGAATTCGCGCCAGGCGCCAGCAGACCCCCGCATCGCCGAAGTTATCGACGACCTTGCAGAAAATATCCCAGGTCTTCGGAATGGAATGTATGGCAGCCATCAGCGGCCCCGATTATGCATTGACGGGCAATGACGGTGTGATCAGGCCGGTCTCAGGAAATGCAGACGAAAAAAAACCGGGCTTGCGCCCGGTTTTTCTGGAGCGTCCAGCTTAGGCAGCCTGGATGTTGCTCGCTTGTTGCTTGCCCTTGTTGCCGGCGGTGATGTCAAACGTCACCTTCTGGCCTTCTTTGAGGGTTTTGAAACCGTTCATGTTGATGCCCGAGAAATGGGCAAAAAGGTCTTCGCCACCGCCGTCCGGGGTGATGAAGCCGAAACCTTTAGCGTCGTTGAACCACTTAACAGTACCTGTTGCCATGATGTTGTCTTCCTTTTGAGGATGGTTAATTTTCGGCTTGCGCCGAGCATCGTATTTAAATCTCACAGCCCCAAAAGCACGAACACCACATACTGCTAACGCGGGAACCGCTGACTTTCAAGTACTTGAAACCAAACACGCGTTGCCGTTATACGTAATCCCTGTGACAGCGTCAAGCGCATAGTGGAACCCGATTACAGAGAAAAATAATTATTAATAAAATCAATTACTTATAAATTTTTTGGCGAAGTCTCGCGCCGCACCGGGATCGATTTTTTCGATGCGTGCATGCACCTCACGCACCCGGGACCTTTGATTTTGCAGATAAAAGGCATTGCCCAGCAGTTGCAGGGAGGGAACATGGTCGGCACGCAGCCGCAACGCTTCCTGCGCAGCCTCGACCGCCCGATCGTACTGGTTCAATGCAAGATAGGTACTACCCGCCCCCAACCACACTTCCGGGTTGTTACCGTCAAGCTTCAGCGCCTGGTTATAGGCGACGATGGCGCGCCGCGGCCGATTGACCAGCCGATAGGCCTCACCCAGCGCTATCCACCCCGTCACCCCCGCCGGCACCGCGCGCACCCATTGCTGGGTCACAGCCAATAATCCGACCCAGTCTTTTTTGGCACGCAATTCGGCGCTGCGTGCCTGCCATTTTTCATTGACGTTATCGCGGCTGACCAGCGCCAGTTGCGAGCCGCTGCGTGCGGCAAGTTCAACGATCCAGGACGCAGGCAACGCAAAATTCAGGTTCTGGCCTTCGGCAAGGATGAATGCCGTCAAGCCGACCAGCCGCCCTTCCACATCAAACAGCCCGCCACCGCTGGAACCCGATGAAATTGGCGCCAAAGTCTGGATGTAATGGGCGCCTTCCATTTCGCGGATGCTGGAAACCAGTCCCTCACTGATCGTCAGGTCCAGCCCCTCTGGAGCACCAATGGCATACACGCGTTGGCCGACGCGCAGACGGCCCGTATACAAAGGCACACGCGGCGCCTGCAAACCTGCGACCGCGAGTTCGCACAGGTCGCGGTCCACGTCAGCCACCCGCACCTCGCCTTTCAGTGTTTCGCGGCCGCTCATCACCGAAAGGCGCTGGCTGCCTTCGACCACATGACAGTTGGTAATCACCGTATTCGGTGCCGTCACCACGCCGCTGCCCAGGTTGGCGACATTATCGGCCGCGTCATACGCCTGGATGGTCACGATGCTGCGCGACACTTCCTGAAATATCTGCTCCGGTGTTTTACCCGCGACCGTCAGCGGTACTGCAGCCACACACCATAGTACTGCTTTGATGAATCCCCTCACCCGTTTCTCCTGGAATGGTTAACTGACCCGGCAATACAACCTCTTGAGGGCGATTATGCCCTGCACGACCCTGGACAGATATCTTTGCAGATTCGCAGGCCGGAGTTGCTACCCCGGATCAGGACAAGACCAGGGAAAAACCTCTGAAATGTCGCCGCCAGCCAGCAAGCGCCGGCAACGGGGCAGTACACCGTGAATACGGGCTACAACCTCTCCAGCGCCGACACATCCTCGCGCGCCGCAATAAACTCCGGTCGCGGCTGCAAGCCGCGCTGCGGTACTCCAAGACGGTTTTCCACGCTGTTGTAGACGCAGAACAGATTGGCCCGCGGGAACGGTGAAATATTGCTGTTCGAACCATGCATGGTGTTGCAATCAAAAAACACCACTGAACCCGCTGGCCCCTTGGCCGACTGCAGGCCGCCGCGTTCGATCAGGAAATGCAGGCTGGTCGGATCCGGTACGCCGTATTCCTGTTTGCGCAGCGACTGTTTGAAATGATCGGGCGGCGTCTGTCCGACACATGAGATGTAATGCCTGTGGGATGCCGGCACCAGCATCAGCGGGCCATTGAATTCGTTGTTTTCCGTCAGCAGCACCACGCAGCTCACCGCACGCATGCGTGGCATGCCGTCTTCGACATGCCAGGTTTCGAAATCCGAATGCCAGTAGAACTCCTTGCCGCCGAATCCGGGTTTCAGATTGAGTCGCGACTGGTGGACATAGACGTCGCTGCCGAGAATCTGCCGGGCAACGTCCAGCAAGCGTCCGTCACGCATCAGGAGGCTGAAAACACTGCTCAAGCCGTGCACCCGGAATACCGAACGCACTTCGTGACTGTCGGGTTCGTACACCGCTTCCGGACGCTGCTCGCGGCCGCTGGTAACTGCCAGATGTCCGGCCTCACTCAGCAGTTCCGCCATTTCAGCGGCAGGCAACAGGCCGCGCAACTGGATAAAACCGTTTTTGCGATAATTGCGCAATTGATGTTCGGACAGCGTGAACCCGCCTTTTGCATGCGGGCCGGGATAAACCACCGGATCCTGCCGCTGGAGAATCGCAGACTCCCGGTCCGTGCGTGATTGATAAATGTCTGAAACCAGTACCATCTGTTGTGCTCCTTCGGTGAAATCAACCGGCTGCCTCAGTTTTCAAACTGAGTTAGCAAACTGAGTTAGCAATCTCAGTCAGCAGTCTCGGGCAGCAGCGGATAGACGCCTTGTTCATCATGTACCTCGCGACCGGTAAGCGGCGGATTGAATACACAGACCAGCCGCAGATCGCGGTGCGCGCGCAGATAATGCTCGTCATGGCGATCAAGCGCATACATGACACCAGGATTGATCGCATGCACTCGGCCATCCGCGACGGTAACCACTTCGCCTTCTCCCTCAATGCAATACACAGCTTCAAGGTGATGTCGATAATGGATATGGGTCTCGGTGCCGGCAAAAATAGTGGTTTCGTGCAATGAGAATCCCATGCCGTCGCGCTCCAGCAGGAGACGCCGGCTGACCCAGTTTGGTGTCATG
>Ga0105090_10000874_pt1 | contig 15669 bp, 10 predicted proteins | sample PPLLak3March2015_FD_79110 | JGI IMG/M metagenome (GOLD analysis project Ga0105090, IMG submission 79110) | Freshwater sediment microbial communities from Prairie Pothole Lake near Jamestown, North Dakota, USA - PPLs Lake P7 Core (1) Depth... | ecosystem: Environmental > Aquatic > Freshwater >... | reverse complement strand
TTGTCCAAAGAGGTGATTGGGGCAGCCATTGAGGTTCATCGTGATCTTGGTCCCGGCCTGCTGGAGAGCAGTTATGAGGCGAGTCTGCAACATGAACTGGAACTGCGCGGCATTTCCTCGGTTCGCCAGCTTCTCCTGCCTATCCAATACAAAACCCTGGTCATTCCCGACGCATATCGAATCGACTTGTTGGTGGAGGACTCGCTAGTGATTGAACTAAAAACAGTGAATTTGCTCCAGCCAATACACTCGGCTCAAATTCTGACTTATCTGAGAATGTCCGGCAAGCATTTGGGCCTGCTGATCAATTTCCACTCAATCCGACTCGCAGACGAGATCAAACGCCTCGTCCACAATTTCCCTCAATAAAACTTTGCGTCCCTTTGCGGCCTTCGCGTCTCTGCGGTAAACCTCTTCCTCTTCCATGCGCACCATTCCCCACGCCCTGCGGCTCTCCGGCACGGAGGCCTACAACCACACTTCCGACAAGCGCTTCCTGATGATCGGCGAGCGCGCCAATGTCGCGGGCTCGCCCAAGTTCGCCAAGCTCGTCCGCGAGGGAGACCTTGAAGCCGCGGTGGAAATCGTCCGCCAGCAGGTCGCCAACGGCGCGAATGTCATTGATATCTGTTTCGACGACGGACTGATCGATGGCAAGGCGATGATGAGCCGTTTCCTGCGCCTGCTTCAGGGCGAGCCGGACGTCGCGCGCGTGCCGATCATGATCGATTCCTCGAAGTGGGAAATCCTCGAGGAAGGCCTCAAATACCTGCAAGGCAAGGGCATCGTGAACTCGATCTCGCTCAAGGAGGGCGAGGAGAACTTCAAACAACAGGCGCGCCACATCATGCGCTACGGCGCGGCGGTCGTGGTCATGGCCTTCGATGAAAACGGCCAGGCTGCGAGTTATGAGGAGAAAATCCGCATCTGCGAGCGAGCCTACCGCATCCTCGTCGATGAAGTCGGCTTCAATCCCGACGATATCATCTTCGATCCGAACATCCTGACCGTTGCCACCGGCATCGAGGAGCACAACAACTACGCGCTGGATTTCATCAATGCCACCCGCTGGATCAAGCAGCACCTGCCCGGCGCGAAGGTGTCCGGCGGTGTTTCCAACATCTCGTTTTCCTTCCGCGGCAACAACGTGGTGCGCGAGGCCATGCACTCGGCCTTTCTCTATCACGCGGGCATGGCCGGCATGGACATGGGCATCGTCAACGCCGGCATGCTGGAAGTGTATGACGAGATCCCGAAGGAGTTGTTGGAACATGTCGAGGACGTGCTACTCAACCGCCGCCCAGACGCTACCGAGCGCTTGTTGGAGTTGGCAGAACGCTTCAAGGGCCAGGGCGGAAAGAAGATCGAGGAGGACCTTTCCTGGCGCAACGATCCGGTCGAGAAACGCCTCGAACACGCGCTGCTCAAGGGCATCGACAAGTTCATCGACGAAGACACCGAGGAAGCGCGCCAGAAATACGGCCGCCCGCTCAAGGTGATCGAAGGCCCGCTGATGGATGGCATGGGCGTCGTCGGCGATCTTTTTGGCGCAGGCAAAATGTTCCTGCCACAAGTCGTCAAATCCGCCCGTGTGATGAAGAAGGCCGTCGCCTGGCTCACACCCTACATGGAGGCTGAGAAGGCGGAATTCCTCGCTGGCGACATCGCCGCCATCAAAGCCAAGAACCCATCACTCACCGACGAAGAAGCGCTGCGCCTCGCCGAACGCGGACGCTCCGCCGGACGTTTCCTCATCGCAACGGTGAAAGGCGACGTCCACGACATCGGCAAGAACATCGTCGGCGTGGTTCTCGCCTGCAACGGCTTCGAAGTCACCGACATGGGCGTCATGGTCCCCTGCGACAAGATCCTCGACAAGGCCATCGAGCTCGGCGCGGACGTCATCGGCCTGTCCGGTTTGATCACACCGTCGCTCGATGAGATGGTGCATGTCGCAAAAGAAATGGAGCGCCGTGGATTCAAGGTGCCGCTGCTTGTCGGCGGCGCTACCACCTCCGCCGCGCACACCGCCATCAAGATCGCCGAGCATTACTCCGGCGCGGTGGTGCACGTGCTGGATGCATCACGCTCGGTACCCGTCACCACGTCGCTTCTATCAGAAGGTCAGAAGGACGGTTTCATCGCCGAGAACCGCGTAAAGCAACAGGCGTTGCGCGAGAATTTCATTGGTGGTCCGAAAAAGGAAACGCTCACCCTGGAACAGGCGCGCGCTGCAGGGCCGAGGTATGACTGGGAAAGTTACACCCCGCCACAACCTTCGTTTCAGGGAGTGAGGAACATTTCAGCCGATCTTCGCGAACTCGCCGAGTACATCGACTGGACGCCGTTTTTCCACGCATGGGAACTTCGCGGTGTGTGGGACCGGCAAAACAAGGTGCTCAAAACCAAAAACACCGAAGGCGCCGCCGAGGCCGCCAAGCTCTATCAGGACGCGCTCCAGTGGATCGACCGCATCATCGCTGAGGACCGCTTCCAGCCGCAAGGCATCTACGGCTTCTTCCCGGCAAATGCCGATGGCGACGACATCATTGTATGGATGGACGAAACGCGCACCCACGAGCGCTGCCGTTTCCACACCCTGCGCCAGCAACTCAAGAAGGATTCCGGTAAGCCTAACGTCGCGCTGAGCGACTGGGTGGGTGAGAAAAACACCGACCACGTCGGCGGCTTCGTCGTCGGCATCCACGGCGCGGACGATTTCGCGGCGGAGCTGGATGCCGCGCACGATCCTTACGGCTCGATTATGGTCAAGGCCATCGCGGATCGCTTTGCGGAGGCCTTCGCCGAGTTATTGCATCACCGGGCGCGCATCGACTGGGGCTACGAGGCCGAGGGCGAGTTGACGAATGACCAGCTCATCCACGAGAACTATCGCGGCATCCGCCCGGCTCCGGGCTATCCCGCGCAGCCAGACCACACGGAGAAACCGATCCTGTTTGATTTGTTAGGCGCATCGGAGGCCACCGGCGTCACGCTCACCGAGAGCTGCGCCATGCACCCCGGCGCGGCGGTGTGCGGTTTGTATTTCTCGCATCCGGAGAGCCACTACTTCGTCATCTCCGAGCTTCAAAAAGACCAGATCGAGGATTACGCACGCCGCAAGGGCATCAGCACCGCGGAGGCCGAGAAATGGCTTGGGCCATGGCTCGGCTATCTTCCGTGATTGTCCCGAATATCCCCTCGACGCGAGCGCTATCCCGCGCCAAGTTCCGCCACCCCATATCACATCATGAAAATCACATCCATCGTCTGCGCCGCCACCATGGCGCTCATCGGCACCAGCCTCGCAGGCGGTGAAGGCTGGACCTCGGACTTCGAGTCCGCGAAAAAACAAGCCACCGAGTCCAAGAAAGACCTGCTCATCGACTTCACCGGCTCCGACTGGTGCGGCTGGTGCATCAAACTCAACGACGAAGTCTTCAAGCACGACGCCTTCAAGGACGGCGTGAAGGACAGCTTCGTGCTCGTCGAACTGGATTTCCCAAAAGACAAATCCAAGGTCAGCGACGAAGTCCGCGCGCAAAACGAGAAGCTCAGTGAGAAATACGGCATCGAGGGCTTCCCCACGATCCTGCTCACCGATGCCGATGGCAGGCCTTATGCGGCCACCGGCTATCAGGAGGGCGGTCCGGAGAAATACGTCGCGCATCTGAATGAACTCCGCGCGAGAAAGACCGCCCGCGACGAGGCCTTCGCTGCTGCGGAGAAGCTCACCGGGCCGGACAAGGCCAAGGCGCTTGTCGAGGCGCTCAAAAAAATGGAGCTGAATGACAAGTTGATCTCCGGGTTTTACGCCTCAATCCTCGAACAGATCGCCGCCGCGGATCCGGACGACACGACCGGCTTTTCCAAAAAAGCCGCAGCGAAGCAGCGCATTGCGGATTTCCAACAGGAGTTGCAGGAACTGGCCAAGAAGCAGGACATGGACGGCGCGCTCGCGCTGGTGGACAAGACCCTTGCCGAGGGCGGCTTCGAAACCGAGGAAACGCTCCAGCTCAAGATGACCCGCGCCGTCATCTTCGCCCAGCAGGGGAAATTTGATGACGCGCTCAAGGCGGTGGACGAGGCCAAGGCCTTCGCGCCGGACAGCCCGCTCATTCCGGGCATCAACGATTTGCGCGGACGTCTCGAGGAGGCCAAAAAAGAGCAGGCAGAGGGCGCCAAAGACAAAGAGTAAGGACGCACGCCCCATGCGCATCGAGATCCTCAACACCGGCAGCGAACTGCTGTTAGGCAAGACCATCAACACCCACGCCGCATGGTTCGGCCACCAGCTTTTCAAGCTGGGCCTGCGCATCGCCCGCCAGACCACCGTGCCCGATGGCGAGGCGATCCGCGAGGCCATCACCGAGTCCCTCGGCCGCGCCGACGTGTTGATCGTGACCGGCGGTCTCGGTCCGACCAGCGACGACCTCACCCGGGAAATCACCGCCGAGGTGCTGGGTCTGGAGTTGATCATGGATGAGGCGGCGCTGAGGTCCTTGGAAAACTTTTTCGCCCATCGCGGGCGGCAGATGGCGGAGGCGAACCGCAAGCAGGCGCTCGCACCGGTGGGCGCGGATGTGCTGCCCAATCCCAACGGCACCGCGCCCGGCGTCTATGTCCCGCCGCGTCTCAACGGCCGCTCGAACTGCGCCGTGTTCCTGCTACCCGGTCCGCCGCGCGAGCTCTACCCGATGTATCATGCGGAGGTGGAGCCCCGCTTGCTCGCGCTCTCCGGAGTGGAAAACCCGCCATCGCTGCTGGAACTCAAGTTCACCGGCATCGGCGAGAGCGATTTCCATCAGGGCATCGATGCCCGCCTGGAGCAAATACCCGGCCTTGAGTATGGCTACTGCGCCCACATCGGCGAGGTGGACCTGCGCCTCATCGGCATCCCGGCGGCGCTTGAACAGGGCCGCGCCATCGCCTTGGAAAAATTCCAACCCTTTCTCATCAACGACGACGGCTCCTCCCTGGAGCAAACTGTGGTGCGCTTTCTAACAGAAAAACGGCTGGCGCTGGCCACGGCGGAGAGCTGCACCGGCGGACTCATTTCCAACCGCATCACCGACGTGCCGGGTGCGAGCGCCGTCTTCACGCATGGGTTTGTGACTTATGCAAACGCGGCCAAGGTTTCGCTGTTAGGAGTTTCCGCGGCGGATCTCGAAACCCACGGCGCGGTGAGTGAAACCGTGGCCTGCCAGATGGCTGCAGGCGCCTTGCAGGCCAGCGGCGCGGACATCGCCGTGGCCGTCACCGGCATCGCCGGACCCGATGGCGGCACGGCGGAAAAACCCGTCGGCACCGCATGGATCGGTCTTGCGGCAAAGGGCGCGGAAACCACGGCCTTCAAGGTTTTCCACCCGCGCAACAGGCATGATTTCAAGCTCGCCGTGAGCCAGGCCGCGCTGGAGGCGGTGCGGCGGCGCATCGCAGGGTAATCAGCCGTTTCCGAGGCGCTTGACGAACTCGTCTAACAGGGATTTGAGGCGCGGCTCGGAGGCGATGATGCTGGGTTTGTCAAAGCCGATCCAGATGGCGGTGGCACCGCCGGGGCCGAGGCGCAGTGTCCATGCATCGCGCTCGGAGCCGGTGGCTCCGGTGAAGGTGCGGGTGCCGTTGCGGCGGGCCAGCACGCTGGCGGCATCGAGCGCGGCGGCCGGGCTGAGCGCCGGAGTGAGCTGGGGCTTGGCGGTGTGGATCACCTCGCCGGAAGCATCGCGGATCTCGCGGATGAGGTAGGGTTTCGGGCGCTTGCCCTGATTGCCGAGGGTGGCGAGGCCCACCGACATTTCCAGCGGCGTGGCGGCCACCGCTCCGCGGAAAAGATCCTCGGTTTGCAGGAATGGCCCGGCGAGACCGCAGCGCTTGGCGATGCGCTCGACCTCGGCGGGGCCGATCTGGCGGCCGGTCTGCACTGGCTTGCCGGGAAGCACGAGCTTGCCGCGCTCGGCGGCAGCCGCCGCGACGAATGGCTCGAAGGCCGATCCGAGATCACGCGTGGAGCGGGTGCGGTCGAAGCGCGAGTGGGAGAAATTGCGGCCGCCGATGAGCGCAAGGATGCCACCGCTGCGCGTCTCGGTGGTGATGGCGGCAAACTGGACGTAAGCCGGCTCAGTGCCGGAAACGTGGTCCTTTTGGACCGGATGCGGCCAGGATTTCTCGGCCTCCAGTGCCTCCACGGCGTGGTTGAGCTCGTTCTCCAGGCGCGCCTGCCACGCGGCGTCCAGCGTGGTGTGGACGTGCAGGCCGCCGAGCTGGATCTGGCCGTCGTCCAGGATGCGGTCGAGCTCGCGCCGGGCGGCTTGGAGTGCGTAAGACGTCTGGTTTTCGGCACGCTCCTCATCCGCCAGCTTCACCGGCTCCGCGGCGATGGCGTCGCGACGCTCCCTGTCGATGAATCCCATGACGACCATGCGGTCGAGTGTCTGGTCGCGCTGCTGGATGGCGGCGGGCAGGTTGCGCAGCGGCGAGAAAATGTGCGGGCCGCGGATGATGCCGCAGACCATCGCGCACTCACCGTCTGTTAGATCGCGGGCGGGCTTGGCGAAATAGGCGCGCGCCGCCTGCTCGATGCCGTAGGCGCCTGCGCCGAAGTAAATGCGGTTGAGGTAATGGGTGAGGATCTCGTCCTTGGTGTGGTGGTTCTCGATGCGCAGGGTGAGGGCGATTTCGAGGAACTTGCGGTGCAGGGATTTCTGGCGGATCTCGAAGCTGTTGCGCGCGAGCTGCATGCTCAGGGTGGAGGCACCCTGGGTGAAATCCCGGTCCTTGATGTTTCTAACAGTGGCGCGGGCGAGGCCGCGGAGGTCCACGCCGTGGTGTTCGAAGAAGCGCGCGTCCTCGCGGGCCAGCAGGGATTTCACCATGAAGTCCGGGATGTCCGCGCGCTTCACCAGCCTGCGGCCCGCGCTGCCGGGCGCGGCGATTTCCGCGCCCTTGCGATCATAAAACACGATGCCCTGCGGCAGCCTGGCGACGTCGTCGAGATCGAAGCGCATCGCCAGCATGAGATAATAGAAGGCGATACCCGAGAAAACCACCATCGCGAGCATGCCAAGCTGGAAGCCCAGCCGCATCGGTCCGTGCAGGCACTCCGGAAGACAACGCTTCCAAAGCGGCTGGGGATTGATGGGACGCCAGGTGGACACAGGTGGAAAATTTTGAATTCGGAATTCTGGATTTTGAATGAGGTATTCTCACTCCACCGGCAGCGCGCGGGGCGGCGGTTCGGGAACGGGCTGGGCGCGCAGAGCTGGCGCGGCGGGGGGGGCAACCGGCAGGGCGCGCGGTGGCGCTTGTGGAGGAGCATCCACGATCACCGCTTGGGCGCGGGCCGGGTGGATCGGGCAGAAGTCGGTTTCCGGCAGGGCGATGTCCGCCGGGATCCTGTTGATTTGCGCGGTGCCGGCCTCCTCGCAGCCGCCGGTGGCGCGTTTGCCGGACAGGCGGCAGGTGTTTTGTGAGACGATGTTGACCTTCGTATCGAGCTTGCCGGCCTTGTAGCCGAGGCGGTCGGCGGTTTTCATGATATCCACCCAGACCGGCAGCGAGAGCACCGAACCGAAGCCGCCGTGGATGGTTTTTTTCGGTTTGTCGAAGCCGATCCACACGGCGCAGCTGAGCGTGGAGGTGTAGCCGGCGAACCATGCGTCCTTGAAATCATTGGTGGTGCCGGTTTTGCCGGCGCAGGGCTTGTCGAAGCCGAGTCTTCTAACAGAAGCCGCGGTGCCGCGGGTGGCCACCTCGGTGAGGATGCGCGAGACCGACCACGCGGAGCCGCCGGATGCGGCCTGATAGGAAAGCGGCAGGGTGGAGTAGAGCACGTTGCCATCGCGGTCCTTGATTTCGGAAATCAGGTAAGGGCGGTAGCGCACGCCGTCGTTGGGGAAAATGGTGTAGGCGGTGGCCACTTCCCACGGCGAGGCCTCCCAGGAGCCGAGGAAGGACGACGGGGTTTCCGGCATGGGCGTGGAGAAGCCGGCCATGGCAGCCACTTGTTTGACGCGTGGGATGCCGGCATGATCCCCCACTCTCACAGACATGGTGTTGCGCGAGCGGATCAAGCCATAGGAGACGGGCATCATGCCGCCGTATTTGCCATCCGAGTTCTTGGGCCGCCAGGTGCCGCCGCCCTTGATCTCGCCGGGCTGGATCGGCTCATCACTGATCAGCGCGTCCGGGCGCAGGCCCTGGTCGAAAGCTGATAGATAGACGAAGGGTTTGAAAATCGAGCCGAGCTGGCGTTTGGCATCCTTGGCGCGGTTGAAGCGCGATTCGTTGGCATCACGGCCGCCGACGACTGCGAGCACGGCGCCCGTGCGGTTCTCGACGACGACGGCAGCGCCCTGGATGTATTTCGGCTCGTTGCGCGCATCCTCGGGCAGTTTCTGCCATGCCGTGCGCGTGGGGTGGGCGTAGCCGGAAAGGCGCTCCACCTCGCGGAGTTTCTTGTCCAGCGCCTCCTCGCCCTTTTGTTGGATGCGCAGGTCGATGGTGGTGATGATTTCCAGACCGCCGAGCTCGATGTCCTGTTTTTCGAGGATGATTTCCAGATCGCGGCGGATCAGGTCCATGGCGAAGGACTCGCGGGCGGCGCGGCGGATCTGCGGGCGCACCTCGATGGGCTCGAGCTTGGCGGCATCCGCCTCGGCGCGGGTGATGGTCTTGGCATCCACCATGCGCTCAAGCGTGGTGTTGCGCTCGCGGGTGGCGGCTTCCATCGACTTGAAGGGATTGAAGGAATCCGGCCCGCGGACGATGCCGGCGAGCAGGGCGGACTGCGAGAGCGTGAGCTCGGACGGGTGTTTCTCGAAGTAAATGCGCGCGGCCTCGCCGATGCCCTTGATCTGGCGGCCCCAGTTGATCTGGTTGATGTAGGCTTCGAGTATCTCGTCCTTTTCAAACGCCGCTTCGAGACGCCAGGCAATGGCGATTTCCAAGAGCTTGCGGTCAAGCTGGCGCGGGAGGTCGCCGCGTTTTTCGCCTCGCTTGAGCTGGAAGATGTCGGACGCGAGCTGCTGGGTGATGGTGGAAGCACCCTCGCGCTTGCCTTGGGCGTTTTTGAGGGCGGCGCGCACGATGCCGATCACATCGATGGCGCCGTGCGTGTAGAAGCGCTCGTCCTCGCGGGCGAGGATGGCCTTGCGGAAATTTTCGGAAACCTGGCGCAGCGGCACGATCGAGCGTTTCTCGCCATGGATGCGGCCGATTTCCTCGCCCAGGCGGTCCAGGATGATCGAGCGTTCCGGCATCGCATGGATCCGCGCGAGGTCGTAGCGCTGGGCGCGCACGCCATAGACGAGTGCGAATAGCAGCAGCCCGTAGAGCCCGGCGACCATCGGGTAGCCGATGAGACACACCGACAGCTTCACCAGCAGGCCGAGCGAGCGGGTGAACAGGTTGAACAAATGAAACGGCCAGAAAAGCAACAGCGACAGCGCCCCCGGGCCGCGCGATGAGGCGGCAGGCCGCGCATTGCGGCGGCGGTTGGTTTCTGGCGGGGTGCTTTTGGGCATCGGCGGGCGCATGCTAAGCGACACCGCCGCGCCAATCCACCCTTGATTCCCGTCGCCTGTGACGATGGCCGAATTTCCAGTGGCACATCACGCCGAAACTGCTTTGTTTCCGCCGCCATGAGCGATCCGCTTTTCCAACCTATCCAAGCCGGAGCCATCCATCTTCCCAACCGCATCGTGATGGCTCCCCTCACCCGCTGCCGCGCCTCCGCCGGGCGCGTGCCGAATGCGATGATGGCCGATTACTACGCCCAGCGCGCCACCTTCGGCCTGATCCTCTCGGAGGCCACCGCCGTCAGCCCGATGGGCGTCGGCTATCCGGACACGCCCGGCATCTGGTCCGACGAGCAGGTCGAGGGCTGGAAATCCGTCACCCGCGCCGTGCACCAGGCCGGCGGCCAGATTTTGCTCCAGCTCTGGCACGTCGGCCGGATTTCCGATCCGTGCTACCTGGATGGCGAGCTGCCGATTTCCGCCAGCGCCGTCAAGCCTGCCGGCCACATCAGCCTGCTGCGCCCGCAGAAGGAATTCGTCACGCCGCGCGCTTTGGAAACCGCTGAAATCCCGGCCATCGTCGAGGCCTACCGGAAAGGCGCGGAAAACGCCATGGCCGCCGGCTTCGATGGCGTCGAGATCCACGGCGCCAACGGCTACCTCATCGACCAGTTCCTCCAGGACTCCACCAACCACCGCACGGACCAATACGGCGGCTCCATCGAAAACCGCGCCCGCTTCATGATGGAAGTCACCGATGCCGTCGTCTCCGTCTGGGGTGCCGACCGTGTGGGCATGCACATCGCCCCGCGCGGCGACGCCCATGACATGGGCGACTCCGATCCCGCCGCGCTCTTCACCCACGTCGCCCGCGAGCTGGGGAAACGCAAACTCGCCTTCCTCTGCGCCCGCGAATCACACGACCACCCGGCGCTCGGCCCCGCGCTCAAGCAGGCCTTCGGCGGCGTCTTCATCGCCAATGAAAATTTCACCGCTCAAAGTGCCCGCGAAGCCATCGCTTCCGGAACAGCGGACGCCGTGGCCTTCGGCAAAGCCGCCATTGCCAATCCCGACCTCGTCCCCCGCATCCGCGAAAACGCACCCCTCAACCCGCCGGACACCGATACCTTCTACGCCAGCGGCCCGCAAGGCTACACCGACTACCCAAGCCTCGAAACCACCAACGCCTGATCTGTCAGACATGAAAACTCCCCGCATCCTCGCCTTCGGCGGCAGCCTCCGTGCCGAATCCTTCAACCAGAAACTCGCCGCCATCGCCGCCCGCGGCGCGCGTGGTGCCGGAGCGCAAGTCACCCTCATCCGCCTGCGCGATTTTCCCCTGCCGCTCTACGATCAGGACCTGGAGGATGCCAAGGGCATGCCCGAAAACGCCGCGAAGTTGAAAGCCCTCTTCGCGGAGCACGACGGCCTGCTCATCGCCTCGCCCGAATACAACAGCGGCATCACCGCCGCCCTCAAAAACGCCATCGACTGGGTCTCGCGCGCCACCTCGGCCGATGAAGCGCCGCTCTCCGTCCTGCGCGGCAAGACCGCCGCCATCCTCGCCGCCTCACCCGGCGGCTACGGCGGCAGCCGCAGCCTCGCCCAGCTCCGCCCCTTCCTCGAAAACATCTCCATCACCGTGCTGCCGGAACAAGTCACCATCCCCAAAGTCCACGAAGTCATGGACGAGGATGGCGAGCTCACCGATGCCACCCTCCAAGCCAGTGTCCTCGAACTCGGCGCCAAGCTCGCGAGGAAACTGGCAGAGTGAGGAAGAGCTTGGAGGTTTAACGTCATAGCACACCCACAGACGGGGCGAGGGGGCGCGTCGAGGCGTGAGAAGACCGTTGAACTACTCCTTCGGCTTCTCCGGCTCGGCCGCCCCGTCTGTTGGGTGCTGCGCCTTGTTAGCCGTTGCAGCTTTCACCAGTTGACCTAGAGCAATCTTTTGATCTTCCGATATTTCATGCTGCCTGATAGCAGCATCAACTTCTGCTTCGTCTATCAAACCATTGACTCTATAAACTGCCAAAAGATTGACAGCGGAGTCCCGAATTTTTGCCACGGCTGCGTGCTTCCGATGAGTCTCTGCCAGCTTCTTGTTCTCATCGATCAATTTCTGATAAGCAGCTCGTTCAATAGGGTCGGCAACCGAAGCTGGATCGACGCCTGAACGACCGCCGCCGGGAGGCGCGATATTCAATGCGGGAGTGCCTTTCGGTCGCTCGTGATTAACCAGAAATTTATCAGCTTCGACAAGAATAGCACAAATCAACTTAGCCTTATCAGAAGGTGATCCTGTTTGCTTTTTCAAAAATTGTAGTTGTTGAGCTAGGAGCGTGTCATCTTCAGATTGTCGAAATTCTGTAATCTTCTCAAGGGATGACTCTGGTTTCTTCTCATCTCCGGCACTGGCAATATTCACGGGCGTTGACAAGGCTAGCGCGAAACTGAGGATTTGTAGATGTCTTGTTTTCATTTTATTTTTAGAAGTTTGATGAAGGATCGTTTAGTTCTTTCGATACGGAATGACCGCCTTTAGCCATCGTAGTTCTACCCGTTGCTTCCATGGTCTCCTGGTGCGTAACCGTTGCGAATGTCTTTGCGGCTCCACCTCCAACTCGAAATTGCCAAGGAATTGGCCATTCAAAAGTTCCTGCTGAAAACGGAGGATTGTTCGCGCCGGTCTTGATCGTATCCACGCCATCACCTTTTGAAGGTTTAGCCGCATCTCCTTCGACTACACCGATCCATTGCCCCAAGGGGTGGACCTGCCCCGTATCCCCAAGGAAATACCCGGTTCCAGTCCCGACACAGGTGTCTTCGCGGATCTCAATGTATTTAAATGAAACGTCAAACGGGGCGAAATATGGCCTACCTTTGAATCCGGCTGACCCCTTCCCTTGAATATGCCAAATCCCCGTTCCCGGCTCCTGCTCCATGACGACGCCATCCGGCTCCACCACCTCAAAATCGATCTTTACGGTGACACCGTTAATTGTGGCTTCCGTCGATGGCGTGCAGGCACGCTCCCCGGCTGTCAGGACGGAAGATATCCCGGTAAGCGGATTGAGAGCCGAGGTTCCCGGCGTGCCCGCAAGTGCCCATGTCGGTGAAGGAAGGCTTGAAGGCGTCAGAGTCAAATTCACCTCTTCCCCAACGCCCACCTTCTTCCGCTTTCGGTCGGTGGGCAACGTCGCCACCGTCTCCGATGTCATCAGGGCAATGTATAGGTCTGCTGTCTTGCCTTGTGCAAAGAAGCTGTTGCTCTCGTTGTGTCCGCCCATGATCCCTTGTGGATCGTCAACGATTGCAGCACAGGCGGGATCATTGCCTCCTGAGTTGATTGATAGCGTGTAGTCGTAGTCCGGTTTAGGAGTGCCGCGATACCTCGGGCTTGTTCCAATGTGGATAAGCTCAACCTGATACTTCGCGCCCTTGGGCAGATGGAACGTGTCGGTCTGCGGCTGGCCATACTGGCGGTTCGTGCGGAATCGCACGCCGCCCGGATCGCCCTCCAACGGCGTGAGCTGCACCCGATACTTCTCGGAATGGCTGCCGCTGGTATCGCCGAAATCAACATCAACGGGAATGGTTCCGTTTGGTGGCGGTTGGCTGTCGTTGGGATCATTGGGGTTGCTGCCTTGGTCGTTCTCGGTCTTGTCGTCCACCCCGTCACCGTCCGTGTCGGGATCGTTCGGATTGGTGCCGAGGCCGCTCTCCTCACCGTTGGTCAGTCCGTCGCCGTCCGGGTCGGCGTCGGGATGCTGGTTGGCGGGACCAGCCTTGAGGTTGTTCACCTTGGCGTTGAATCCTTGGGCGATCTCCCAGGCGTCGCTCATGCCGTCACCGTCCGTGTCGTGCTGGCGCGGGTTCGTCAGGTGGGTGACAAACTCCACCTGCGTGGTCAGGCCATCCCAATCGGGATCATTCGCCCATGGGAACGCCGCCGCGTTGTTGGCGACGAACGGATCGTAACCTTGATCGAGGAAAACGAATTCGAGTTGGTTGGAGAGCGTGTCGCTGTCCGCATCGAGCAAGCCGTCGGCGGCATCCGTTGGATCAAGGTTGTTTGCGAGTTCCCAATCGTCCCACATCCAGTCTCCGTCCGTGTCCATCTCGGTCGGATCGGTGCTGTGGATCAGCACTTCGTCGCCGTCGGGCAGCGTATCCTCGTCGGTGTCCCAGTTCCAAGGATCGGTGCCGTAGGTGAAAACCTCGGCGAAATCATCAAGTCCGTCCCAATCCGTATCGGTCGAATCCGGGTAGGTGTAGTAAACCCAAACCTCATCGAAGTCATTCAGTCCGTCACCATCCGTGTCGGCGAGATTCGGATCGGCGTAATACCAGTATTCATCCAGATTGATCAGCCCGTCGCCATCAGGATCTCCATTCGCGCCGTTGGCCGGATCGGTGGTGCCGTCGTCGTTCGGATCGAGTCCATGGAGGATCTCCCAATCGTCCGGCAAGCCGTCGTCGTCGCTGTCCCACTTGAGCGGGTTGGTCTGGTGCGTGCTGACCTCATCCCAGTTGGTCAAGCCGTCGTAGTCGAAATCATCCCCATCGGGATCGGTCGTCGGCTGATCGCTGAACCACAACCGGAAGAATCCCTTGTCCGCCGTGCCGTCCACCTCGTAGCTGATGTCCTCGTCGTTGCCCGTCTCGATGATCGTTGCCCAAGTCCACTTGCGGAGGTGGTCGTTGGGGTCGGAAACCTGAACGAAATACGTCCGGTCGTCGTGACCATACCACCGCAGGAACATGTCAGGTGAAACCTGAATGATCTCGGAATTCTGCTCCTGTGCTGGTGCAAGGGAAAGCGCCGTGATCGCGGCGGCGAAAATGGCAAGCAGACGCGATCTCATCGCTCGCCTCCTTCCTCTTTGAGGTAGCGGCTGCCGCGATGCGGCTTCAGCCAAAAGGTGTGGCTCTGCGGCTGCGGCGGGTGGGCGGCGTGCCAGGCGGCGGCAGCCGCCTGATACTCCTCCCTCGCCTGCCGGATCTGCCCGAGCCTCTCTTTGTGCTTGAGGTAGAAATCGCGGATGGCGGACAAAGCCTTCAACGCCTCGGCGTCGTTCTCATCGCCCTTCGTGATGGAGAACGCTCCCTCAACCAGTTCGGGATGCTCCGGCATCTTGAACTCGTGCCCCACACGGCGCATCGCCGCCGTGTCAATGTTAGACGCGAAAAGGTGAAATGAACTCACCCGCTCGCCCAGCACGATCTCAGGCATGGGTGAAAGCAGCGTCCAATCCCATCCGCACCACGCCTCGAATTGCTTCTCGGTGCGCGGATCATACCATCTCACATGACTGATGCGGTGGTCATAGACGGTCGCTCCGAACGAAAGCAGATAATGTGGCTCGCCAACCGGACCGGGAGCGGACGGCTTCGGCTCCGGTGGCGGAGGAATATCCGGCAAAGTCGAAGCCTCCCCACGAAGCACGGTGATCTGATGCGTCGGCAGTGTCCGCGTCGTCGCCGCCTCAACCTTGATCGCGGGAACTTCCTTCGGCGGTGGCGGCGGGATGAACTCGGTGCTCGGAATGGGAAGCAGCTTCTCGATGTCCTTTTCCGTCTGCGGCTCCGCATCCTGCGCGAGCAGTGAGCCGTTGAAACAAAGGGTTAAGGCGAGGATTACCGATGGCTTCATCGCCGCATTCGATATGCCTTTCGGGCTTCGCTTGCAAGGTTGACGTTGTGCTGGAGTCTTCATTTTTTCGGCGAACGCTAATGTGGAGCCACCGAGTGAAAGGAAAGCCAATGCCTGAAAACTGCAAATACCCAGAAATGTGCATACTGTCCGATGAGTGTGTCCCGTGCGCAATATGCCCGAATGCGAAAGAGAAAGCTGATGACCGGTTGGCTCTCACGCCTTGTTCGGCTTTGCCCGAGACGGCTGGATTCTTTTGGTGGCGGAAATACCCCGATCAAGAATGGCGCATGGTTCATATTGTGGACTTCGCCGCTGGATACCCAGGCGAACCGCCGCACCTTGCTGCCTACGACATCGAATTCCGCGCGTGGGGTGGAAGGACTTTGAGGATGTGGGCAATTCATGATCCCATTGGCGAGTGGCTACCAATTAGTAAGCCGAACAGCAGTATTACCCGACCGGTCGGGTTTTGGGGGTGATACACGACCGGTCGTG
>Ga0105090_10000872_pt1 | contig 15673 bp, 11 predicted proteins | sample PPLLak3March2015_FD_79110 | JGI IMG/M metagenome (GOLD analysis project Ga0105090, IMG submission 79110) | Freshwater sediment microbial communities from Prairie Pothole Lake near Jamestown, North Dakota, USA - PPLs Lake P7 Core (1) Depth... | ecosystem: Environmental > Aquatic > Freshwater >... | reverse complement strand
GGGTTGCAGTTGGAGATCGAGGAAGCCCTGGGCGTCAAAGTCGACCTGTGTACCGAGTCTGAACTGCACCCCGACCTGAAGGCCCGAGTTCTGGCCGAGACGCGGGCAATATGAGCGAGCGCGACAAACTCTTTCTTGCGCATATCCTCGGCGCGATCGACGATATCTGAAACTTCACCGCCGATGGCCAACCCGCGTTCATGAGCGATCGCAAGACGCAGCGTGCCGTGGTGCGGCAGCTCGAGATCATCGGTGAAGCCGTCAAACAGCTCAGCAGCGAGACGACTGCGTGCGCGCCGGGTGTGCCGTGGCGACTGATCGCCGGTACGCGCGACCGGCTCATACATACTTACTTCAGCGTGAATCTGGACGCCGTCTGGGCCATGGTCGAGCAGGACCTGCCACCCGTGCGGCACCAGGTCGAGCAGCTGATCGCCACGCCTGACCGTTCGGCCTGACATCAGATCGGGTCCCAGCTGAAGACATCGGCCGAGCGGTGCAGCGGATAAAAGTCCGCCTTCATCGCCGGGATGGCATGTGAGGCCACGGTCTCGGGCGTCCAGCCTTCGGCGCGGTGCACCGAGCGGATCGGCCGGCTCTGGCTCATCAGGAAAATCTCGTTGGCGCGCACCGCGAAGATCTGGCCCGACACGTCCTTGGCCTGGTCGCTGGCCAGGAACACCGCCAGCGGCGCGATCTTGTTGGTCTCCATCGCCTTCATGCGTGCCAGCCGGGCCTGCTGCTCCGGCGTGTCGCTGGGGATGGTGCCAATCAGCCGGCTCCAGGCAAAGGGGCTGATGCAGTTGCTGCGCACGTTGAAGCGCGCCATGTCCAGCGCAATCGACTTGCTCAAGCCGACGATGCCCAGCTTGGCCGCCGCATAGTTGGCCTGGCCGAAGTTGCCCACCAGGCCGGAGGTGGAGGTCATGTGCACGAAGGCGCCGCGCTCCTCGCTGCGGAAGATCGACGCCGCGGCACGCGACATGTAGAAACTGCCGTTCAGGTGCACGTCGATGACCATCTTCCACTCTTCCACCGACATGTTGTGGAAGATGCGGTCGCGCAGGATGCCAGCGTTGTTGACCACCACGTCGAGCCGGCCGAAGCTGTCGGTGGCGCACTGGATGATGCGGTTGGCCGACGCCCACTCGGCCACGCTGTCCATGTTGGCCACGGCTTTGCCGCCGGCCGCGCGGATCTCGTCCACCACTTGTTGCGCCGGTCCGGCGTCGTGGCCGGTGCCCGCCTCCGTCACGCCCGGGTCGTTGACCACCACCGACGCACCCTGCGCGGCCATGGCGAGGGCGAAGTCGCGGCCGATGCCGCGGCCTGCGCCGGTGACGATGATCGATTTGCCTTCCAGCATGCCCATGAAAGTGTCTCCAGCGTTCTTCCCCTCGACGGGGTCCTTCAGGTTCATTCTCACGCAAACTGTAGCCCTGGCCACAGCCCAGGAACCCTCATGGCAGACCCTGACACCGATGTGACACGCCGCAGCTACTGGACCGAGCAGTTCGAGGCCGCCTACCGCTTCATGTTCGAGGCGATCCTGCCCTACCCGGTGGTCGAATGCGGCGAGTCCCTGGTGTCGCTGCGCGAGGCCGCCGAGGTCGCCCATGTGACGGTGCAGTTCTCCGAGCGGTCGCATGTCAATGACCTGCCGCGCCTGTATTACCTGCGCGATGGCCAGATCCCGGGCTTCATCGGCGCCGCGGCCGAGATGAACGATCGCGGCTGGATTCTGCGCGTCGAGGACGGCTACCGCACGCCGGAGATGCAGAAGTACCTGGGCCGTACGCCGCAGGTGTTTGACGCGGTGCTGGGCAGCGTGATGTGGGAGTTGGGTGGGGAGCTGCCGACGCCGGAGTTCATGTTCCGGCGCTGCTCGGCGCTGGTGGCCAGCGTGCCCAAGTTCGGCACCCATATGTCGGGCAGCGCCATCGACATCTCGGTGATGTACCTGGACGACCCGCAGCGCGAGGTCGAGCGCGGCGCACCCTACCTGGAGATGTCCGCGTTGACGCCGATGGGCTCGCCCTTCGTCTGCGACATCGCACGGCGCAACCGCCGTGACATCAGCGCGCTGATGCGCCGCCACGGCTTCGTCGACTACCCGTACGAGTTCTGGCACTACTCCAGCGGCGATGCCTACGAGCAGGTGCTGCTCGATACAGGCCGGCCGGCGATCTACGGTGCCGTGCAATGGGATGCAACGACGAACCAGGTCACGGCGCTGCCGCAACCCGAGCGGCCGCTGAACAGCTTCGACGAGATCCGCGCCGAGATTGACGCCGCGCTGGCGCGGCGGGCAAGCACAGGAGACCGCTAATGATCCACGGCATGAACCACTTCACGATCACCGCGGAGGACCGGGTGAAGACGCTGGACTACTACTGCGGCCTGCTCGGTCTGAGCGAAGGCTTCCGGCCGGACCTGGGCTTCCCCGGCGCCTGGCTGTATGCCGGCGGCGAGCAGCCCGTGCTGCACATCTACTGGGACCGGCCGATGCCGGCCACGCGCACCGGCGTCATCGACCACATGGCCTTCAGCGCCCGCGGGCTGAAGAAAATGAAGGCGCGCTTCGACGCGCGCGGCTGGCAGTACGAGCTGCGACAGCAGGCGGGTGCCGGCACTTGGCAGCTGTTCAGCCACGACCCGAATGGGGCGCGGGTGGAACTGGACTTCGACGCGAGCGAGACGCTGTAGCGTTTGCGCGCAGACCGGACTGCAACCACGGCCCCGGTCACTGCAAAGCTCACTGCTTCGGGCTGGGGGCCGACCCGGCCGAAGCGTCGTCATCGACGGCCTTCTGTACCGCGCGATAGAACGCCTCGCGCGCCGCGTCGGCGACAGGGTCGGTGGCGCCGCCGGCCCAGTTGGCGTTGGAGGCGATGACGATCCTGCGCTTCGGGTCGATGAAGATGCCCTGGCCGAAGATGCCCCGGGCGGCGAAGGATCCGTCGGCATAGGTCCACCATTGATAGCCATAGCCGCGCCCAGGCTTGCCGATACCGACGCGCTCGGTGGTGGCATCGGCCAGCCAGCCCTCCGGCGCGATGCTGCGCCCGCCGACGCTGGCACCGTTGAGGATGAACAGGCCGAATCGCGCGAAGTCGCGTGTCGCGGCCTGGATGCAGCACCCGCTGATTTCCCGACCGGTGCGGCTGAGGATCCAGGTGGCCTGCTGCTCCATGCCGGCCGGCACCCAGACCTTCTCCGACAGGTATGCCGCCAATGGCCTGCGGGTCGCCTCGCTGACGAGGATGCCGACCAGGTTGGTTTCGCCCGTGCTGTAGAGCCAGCGCGTGCCGGGCGCCACTTCGCGTGGCAGCTGGCGCAGGTAGCTGACCAGCGCGTCGACACCGTCTTCGGGCTGGTGATTGTTGAAGCGCGCCACGTCCGAGTTCGGGTCGGCGTAGTCCTCGTTCCAGCGGATGCCCGAGGTCATCGTCAGCAGCTGGCGAATGCTGACGTCGTCGTAGGCCGAACCCTTCATCGCCTGGATGTAGTCGCTGACCTTGTCGTCCATGCTGCGGATGTGGCCGTCGCGGATGGCCGCCCCCACCAGCGTGGAGGTGATGGACTTGGCGACCGAAAAGCTGGTCCAGCGTCCGTCGGCATCGAAATCCAGGCCGTAGCGCTCCAGGCGCAGCTTGCCATCGTGCACGATCAACAACGCCGCGCTGCGCTGGCCGGCCATGTAGGCGTCGACGTCCAGCGTCAGCCTCAGCGGCGGCCCCGGTGGCAGCGGCAGTGCCGCGCCGCCTGCGGGCACCGCGCGAGCCTTCGCCAGGAATGGCAACCGGTCAAGAGCACGAAACGCGGCGTCGCGCTGACCCTGGCTCCAGAACAGCAGGTCACTGTTCGTCGGCAGCGTGGCGAGCACGCCGCGCGTCTCCTTGTCCAGGCTGAACCAGAAGCCGCTAACGACCACGACGAGGATGGCCAGCAGGCCGAGTGCGATTTTCCTGAACATAGCGATGCGGCCTTCAGCAGAGTCAGTAACGATGAAGCGCATTGGACACGATCCGATGGCTGCGGCCGACCCGAAAGTGCGGTCTGTTGCCCAAGGGCATCGCGCCATCTTGGGCCGTGTGCCTGAGGACTCGACAACCCGTTCCGCTCAAGCCGACCGACGGCCTCGCGAGGCCCGAGCCTGCATCGGAGCTGGCGTCGCGCCAGCCTGCCCTGCACATCGACGTGGCGGCCGTGGGCGGGCTGCGTCTAGGCAAGCTCGCAGGCCATGCCGTCGCTGCGCCGGGTGCACACAGGGCCCTGACGTTGCGAGACGGTGCAAGGGCACAGCGGCGCGCCGCGACGGGACGGGTCCATGGGTGAAGCGGGCACGTCAGCGTGCCGCGCCCCAGCGGTCGAGTTTCAATGCGCCGGCACAGGTCAGGCCGTAGACCACCATAGCTGCGGCGCTCAGCGCGAACAGCTGGCCGGCGCTGGCGCCGTGCGCCACCAGCCAACTGCCGGCCACGGCCACCAGCAGCAGGCGCATCGTCGCCGCGAACACCGGTCCGGCCATGCGCCCGGCGCCCTGCGACGCGAAGTACAGCGTCAGCCCGATGCCGAAGAAGGCGAAGCCCGGTCCGGCCCAGTGCAGGAAGAGGCGGCCATAGCCCAGCACCTGCGGGTCGCGGGTGAAGATCGTCACCCACAAGTCCGGGTACAGCGCCACCACCAGCCCCACCGCGCCCAGGATCGCCGCCGTGACGCTGGCCGCCGTCCAGGCCACGCGGCGCGCACGCGGCACGTCGCCGGCGCCAATGGCCATGCCGACCATCGGCACCGACGCCAGGCCGATGCCGAAGGCCACGGTGCTCATCAGGAACTCCAGTCGCTGGCCGATGGCAAAACCGGCCAGCGGTAGCACGCCCAGCTGGGCCACGAAACCGGCCATCAGCAGCATCGTCGTCACCGACTGCAGCGGCGACAGGCAGGCCACCGCGCCCACCTTGAGGATGTCGCGAAACAGCTCGCGCCGGATCGGCACGCCGCCAAAGCGCAGTCGCAGGCGGTCGTTGCCGTGGCGCAGGTACCAGTAGAGGAAGGCCGCGCCGGTGGCCTGCGCCAGGATCTGGCCCAGCGCCACGCCGGGCATGCCCAGCCGCGGCACCGGGCCGAAGCCCAGGCCGAGCAGCCCCGCCAACATGATCTGCAGCACCGCCGCGCCGACCAACGCTGCCGAGGGCACGCGCATGTTGCCGGTGCCGCGCAGGATCGAGGCCAGCGTGTTGAAAAGCCACACCGCCAGCGCACCGGAGAACAGCACCGTGGCATAGCCCAGCGCCTCGCGCAGCACCTCGCCGCGGCCGCCCAGCAGGTGGAACAGCGGCGCCGACACTGCCAGGAACAACGCCGAATACAGCAGCCCGCCGAGCGTGCCGATCATCAGTGCGTGCAGCGCCACCGATTGCGCGCGGCCCGGGTCGCCGGCGCCGAAGGCACGCGCCAGCGCTGACGCGACGCCGCCGCCCATCGCACCTGCCGACAGCATGCCAGTGAGCATGGCGAAGGGGAACACCAGCCCCAGCGCGGCCAGCGGCACCACGCCGAGACTGCCGATGTAGAACGTCTCGGCCAGGCCCACCAGCACGGCCATCGAGGTGGCCATGACGTTCGGTGCCGCCAGACGCAGCAGCGTGCGCAGGATCGGGCCGTCGAGCAGCGGATTGGCGCTCCGGGCGGCCGGCGCCGCCATCGCCGGCGAAACGTTCAGGGCTGCAGTACCACGCGGCCGACGACGCGGCCGTGTGCCAGGTCGTCCAGCGCCTGGTTCACGCCGGAAAGCGGCCGCAGGTCCAGCGGGATCTGCGGCAGCGTCGCGCGCTGCGCCAGCGCCACCAGATCGCGCAGCTCGTGCAGACCGGCCACGTAGGAACCGCTGATGCGCAGCGACTTCAGCGCAAACATCGGCAAGGGCATGCGGAACTCGCCGCCGAACAGTCCGACGATGATCACCTGCCCGGTGCGGCGCACCAGGTTCACTGCCATCGACGAACTGGATTCGGAGCCGACGAAGTCCACCGCGCCGGCGATGTTCATGTTGCAGGCCTTGCCGATGGCCTTCAGCGCATCGGGCGCGCCCGGGTCGAAGGCCATCGTCGCGCCGTGGCTCAAGGCTGCCTCGCGCTTGGCCGGGTCCGGGTCGATGGCCACGATGCGCGCCGGCGACGTGGCCGAGTACAGCGCCACCGCGGTCATGCCCACACCGCCGCAGCCGATGATCGCCACGTGGTCTTCAGCGTCGAGCGGATCAAGCTTGCGGATCGCACCGTAGGCGGTGATGCCGGCGCAGGCGAAGGTGGCGGCTCGCGCCGGCTCCAGTGTGCCGATCGGCACCAGGTAACGCGCATGCGGCACGCGCACCAGGTCGGCATAGCCGCCGGGCAGCTGGATGCCCATGTTGCGCGACGCGCGCGGGCACAGGTGGTCGTCGCCGCGCTCGCACACCGGGCAACTGCCGCAGCCCAGCCAGGGGTAGACGATGACCTTGTCGCCAAGCTTGACGCCCTGCACGTCCGGGCCGATCTCGACCACCTCGCCGCCGATCTCGTGGCCCATGGTCACCGGCAGCTTGGTGCCGGCGCGCTCCAGCGACGACATCTTGCCGCCGCCCATGTCGAAGCCGCCGGCCTGCACGTGCAAGTCGGAGTGGCACATGCCGCAATGGGTGACCCGCACGGTCACTTCCTGCCCGCTGGGTGCGGCCAGTTCGTCGGTCATTTCCTCCAGGGCCGTGCCCCATTTCGGGAAGGCCCAGCGGTGCGCGCAGCGGTAGTTCATTTCAGTCTCCGTTAGGGGGTAGGCGATCTCAACCCACACGGTAGCATCAGTTGGCCCCGCCACTACCGGCACGCCCGATGAGCGAACCCGCCTACCTGCGCCAACCCACGCTGCATGGCGACAGCATCGTCTTCGTCAGCGACGACGACCTGTGGCTGGCCAGCACCCGAGGCGGCGTTGCGCGCCGGCTCACCGCGGGGCTTTCAGAGCCGTCGACGCCTTGCCTGTCGCCGGATGGACGCTGGTTGGCCTACATCGGCCGCGACGAGCAGCACCCCGAGGTGCACCTGATGCCGGCCGAGGGCGGGCCGAGCCGGCGCCTGACGTGGCTGGGCCCGGACACGCTGGTGCGTGGCTGGACGCCCCAGGGTTACATCCTGTTCGTCAGCACCTGGGGGCAGCCCTTCTTCCGCAACCACCAGGCCTTCAGCCTCGACCCGGCCGGCGGCATGCCGCAGCCATTGGGCCTGGGCCAGGTCAACCACCTGGCCTACGGCCCGGGCGGTGCGCGGGTCATTGGCCGCAACACCGCCGACCCGGCGCGCTGGAAGCGCTACCGCGGCGGCACCGCCGGGCACCTGTGGATCGATGCCAACGGCAGCGGCCAGTTCCGCCGCATGAGCGAGTTGCAGGGCAACCTGAGCTGCCCGATGTGGATTGGCGAGCGAGTGTATTTCCTGTCCGATGCCGAAGGCGTGGGCAACATCTACTCCTGCCTGGGCGACGGCAGCCAGCTGCGCCGCCACACCGACCATGCCGACTGCTACGCGCGCCAGGCGCAGAGCGACGGCCAGCGCATCGTCTACCAATGCGCCGCACAGTTGTGGCTGCTGGACCCGGCACGCGGCGAGCACCATGCGCTGGACATCGAGGTGCCCAGCCCGCGCACGCAGACCGCGCGCCGCTTCGTGCCGGCCGAAGCGCATGTCGGCACGGCACGCTTGCACCCGGCTGGCCACAGCCTGGTGCTCGACGTGCGCGGCAAGCTGTTCAGCATGCCACTGTGGGAAGGCGCGGTGCGCCAGAGCGGCGTAGCCGACGGTGTGCGCTACCGCCATGGCCAGTGGCTGGCCGACGGGCAGACGCTGCTCGCCGTCAGCGACGCCAGCGGCGAAGAGCGGGTCGAGCTGCATGCCGACGATGCGGTGCGCACGCTCGACTGGGACATCGGCCATGTCGAAAGCCTGCGCGCCGCGCCGGTGGGCACGCGCGTGGCGCTGACCAACCACCGCAACCAGCTGCTGATCGGCGACACGGCCAGCGGCAGCTGCACGGTGGCGGACCACAGCGACGCCGGCCGCTGCGAGGACCTGGCTTGGTCGGCCGACGGCAGCTGGCTGGCCTACAGCTTCCAGGCCACGGCGCGGCAGCGCGCCATCAAGCTGTGCGAGGTGGCGACGCAGACCTGCACGCTGGTGACCCAGCCGGAGTTCCGCGACTACAGCCCCGCCTTCGACCCACAGGGCCGCTGGCTGTACTTCCTGTCGCTGCGCACCTACGACCCGGTGTACGACAGCGTGCAGTTCGAGATGAGCTTCCCGCGCGCCGCGCGGCCCTACCTGGTGGCCTTGCGCTCTGGCGGCGCGGCGCCCTTCGAACCGCAGCCGCGCAGCCTGAAGGCCGACGACAAGGACGCCCCCGCCGCCAAGGCCGAAACCGAGCCGCTGCGCATCGACCTGCCGGGCATCACGCAGCGCATCGCGGCCTTCCCTGTGCCGGAGAGCCGCTTCGGCAAGCTGGCAGGCGCCGCGAACGGCAAGGTGCTGTGGACCGTGTTGCCGATCGAGGGCCAGCAAGGCCGTGGCGGCCACAAGGAAGGCAGCGGCCGGCTGGAGGTCTTCGACTTCGAAACCCAGCGCGCCGAGACGTTGATGGCCAAGGCCGACGACTTCGTGCTCGGCGCCGACCAGCACACGCTGCTGGTACGCGAAGGCAAGCGCTGGCGTGCCATCGCGGCAGACCACCGCGAGGACCGGCGCGAGGAGGTCGGCGACGCACCGTCGCGCAAGAGCGGCTGGCTCGACCTGGGCCGCATCCGTGTGTCGGTGGACCCCAAGCTCGAATGGCGGCAGATGCTGCGCGAGGTGTGGCGTCTGCAGCGCGACTACTTCTGGGTGGCCGACATGTCGGGCGTGGACTGGCCGGCCATGCTGCGCCGCTACGAGCCGCTGCTGGAGCACGTGGCCACGCGCGCCGAGTTGTCCGACCTGATCTGGGAACTGCAGGGCGAGCTGGGCACCTCGCATGCCTATGAATATGACGGCGACCACCGCAAGCCGCCGCCGGTGGCGTTGGGCCAGCTGGCGGCCGAACTGCGCCTGGTGGGGGCCGAGGGGGGCTATGAGATCACGCGCATCGTGCGCGGCGACGCGTGGGATGCGATGGCCGATTCGCCGCTGCATGCGGTGGGCGTGGAGGCTCAGCCGGGAGAGCGCATCGTTGCTGTCAACGGCCAGCGCGTCTCGCGCGCGCGCCCGCCGCAGGCGCTGCTGGTCAACCAGGCCGCTGCCAGGGTGGAGCTGACGCTGACGCGCGGCGAGGGCGCCGCACGGACGCAACGCAACGTCTTGGTGACGACGCTGGCCGACGAGGTGCCGGCGCGCTACCGCGAGTGGGTCGAGCGCAACCGCGCCTGGGTGCATGAGCGGTCCGCCGGGCGCGTGGGCTACCTGCACCTGCCGGACATGATGGCCGACGGCTTTGCCGAGTTCCACCGCTACTTCGGCGCCGAATGCGACCGCGATGCACTGATCGTCGACCTGCGCTACAACCGCGGCGGCCATGTGTCCGAGCTGCTGCTGGAAAAAGTGGCGCGCAAGCGCATTGCCTACAACGTGCCGCGCTGGGGCCGCACGCAGTCCTACCCGGAAGAGTCTGCCGCCGGGCCGGTGGTGGCGCTCTGCAACGAGCATGCCGGCAGCGACGGCGACATCTTCGCGCACGGCTTCAAGCTGATGGGCATCGGCCCGTTGGTGGGCACGCGCACCTGGGGCGGCGTCATCGGGATCTGGCCGCGCACGCTGCTGGTGGACGGCACCGAGACCACGCAGCCGGAATATTCGTTCTGGTTCCGCGATGTCGGCTGGGGCGTGGAGAACCACGGCACCGACCCGAATATCGAGGTCGACAACGCGCCGCAGGATGCCGCCGCCGGCCGCGACCGCCAGTTGGAGACCGCGCTGGCCACCGCTCTGCAGTTGGCCGAGGGCCGCGCCGCGGAGCTGCCGCGCATGGAGCAGCGCCCTCACCTGGCCGCACCCAGGCTGCCGCCGCGCGCAAGCTGACCGGTTCAGGCGTCCAGCAACTTCAGTCGCTGCACCTTGCCCGAGGGCCCGCGCGGCAGCTCGGTGACGAAGCGGATGGTCTTCGGCGTCTTGTAGCGACCCAGGCGCTGCAGGCAGAACTCGCGCAGTTCGTCCTCGCTGCAGGCCATGCCTTCACGCCGCACCACCGCCGCCAGGATCTCCTGGCCGTAGTGGCGGTCTGGCATGCCCACCGCGGCAGCCTCGAGCACCGCCGGGTGGGCCAGCAGCACCTCGTCGATCTCGCGCGGCGCGATGTTCTCCCCGCCCTTGATGATCAGCTCCTTGAGCCGGCCGGTGACGTAGTAGAAGCCGTCGACGTCGCGGTGCCCGAGGTCGCCGGTGCGCAGCCAGCCGTCGGGCGTGAAGGCCGCGGTGGTCGCCGCATCGTTCTTGTAGTAACCGCGCATCACGCTTGGGCCGCGGATGGCGATCTCGCCGCGCTGCCCGTCGGGCAGCGTCATGCAGGCGGTGTCGATGATGCGCGCCTCGCAACCCGAAGGCCGGCCCACCGAGCCCAACTTGCGCTGCGCCGCATCCAGCGGGTTGGAGAAACACGGCGCCACGCATTCGGTCAGCCCCATGGTCTCGACGACGCCGATGCCGAACTTGCGTTCGAAGGCCAGCAGGTGATCGGGAGGCAGCGCGGCCGAGGCCGAGCGGCAGAAGCGGATACGCGCCAGCGCCGCGGCATCCGGCGCCTCGCCTTCCAGCAGAAATGAAATGATCGTCGGCACCACGTTGATCCAGGTGCATCGGGTATCGAAGGCCTGCGCCCAGAAGCGCGCGGCCGAGAAGCGCGACGCGACGGCCACGCTGCCACCGTGCGCCAGCGGCGCCAGCATGGTCACCGCGAAGGCATTGATGTGGTACAGCGGCAGCACGCCGAGCACCCGATCGGCGGGCGTCAGCGCATGCTCGGCGCTGATCGAGCGCGCATTGGCCATCAGGTTGGCATGCGACAGCATCACGCCCTTGGGCACGCCCGTGGTGCCCGAGGTGTACATCAGCAGCGCCACTGCGCCCGCCGGCACCGCGGGAGGGTCGGACCCGGTGTCGTCCTCGCCGGGCAGGCGCAGGCCGTCGGGGTCGGCGACGATCAATTCGACCTGGCGCTCCAGGCCGGACAGCAGCGCGCGTACCGGTGCTTCCCAGTCGGGCGATACGAAGACCAGTTTGCAGTCGCAGTGGCCGAGCACGTAGCGCATCTGCTCGGCCTGCGACAGCAGGTTCACCGGGTTGACGATCAGCCCCTGCGCCATTGCGCCGAGCAGGATGCGCAAGGTCTGCAAGCCGTTGGGCATGACCAGCGACACGGTCTCGCCCGGGACCAGCCCGTGCCGGAGCAGCAGCGCGCCGATGCGCCGGCAGCCGGCATCAAGTTCGGCGAAGGTGATGCAGGCCGCCGATTCGGTGGACAGCGCATACACCGCATCCGGCCGCAAGGCGGCCTGCTGGGCGATCAGCTCGCGGAGGGTCACAACCTGCCGTGCCGTTCGAAGAACGCGCCGAAGATCTGCTGCTCGCTGGGCACCACCTCGGCAATGGGCCGCGACACGCGGGTGATGTTCAGGAAGTGCCGGTAGTTCATGTTTTCGGAGAAGTTGTTGCGCCCCCAGGTGCCGCAGCCCATCGACAGCGAGAACGGCAGGCCGTTGTCGAAGCTGCCGCCGGTGGCAAAGCAGTGCGCCTGGTCGACGATGACCCGCGACACCGGCAGCCGCAGCCCCAGCTGCAGCGCCTGCTGCGGCCGTGTGCTGTGCAGGCCCACCGAATGACCCGCACCCTGGAAGGCGTAGAGGCGCTCGACAATGGCCATTGCGTCTTCGAAATCGCGCGCCGCATAGAGCGCCAGCACCGGGCTGAGCTTCTCGCCGGAGTACGGATGCTCCGGTCCGATGCCCTGCTCGTCGACCAGCAGCATGTGCGGCCGCGCATCGGCGATGGCGCCGAAACCGGCGAGGCGCGCGATCCTTCCCGCCGACTGGCCGATCACCGCCGACGACAGCTTGCCGTCGGGCCACATCAGCGCCTGCAGAGCGGCCTTCTGCGACGCGTCCAGCAGCACCGCACCGCGTTCACGCAGGGCAGCCAGCATCGGCTCGCGCGCTGCACCGACCAGCACCAACGAGTTCTCCGACGAGCAGCTGGTGGCGTGGTCGAAGGTCTTCGACGCAACGATGCGATCGGCGGCGCGTGCGATGTCAGCACTGTCGTCGACGATCACCGCCACGTTGCCTGCGCCCACGCCGAAGGCCGGCGTGCCGCTGGCATAGGCGGCGCGCACATTGGCCTGTGAGCCAGTGGCCACCACCAGGTCGCACTGGCGCATTAATTCGGCCGTGCTGGCCCTGTCCACCGGCGCGCCCAGCAGTTGCACCAGGTCGCGCGGCGCACCGATGCGCTCGAACTGCGCGTGGATGAACTCGATCAGCCGCGCGCAGGTGCTCCAGCCCTTGGGCGACGGCGCGACGATCACCGCGTTGCGGCCTTTCAGCGCGTTGATGATCTTGTTGGCCGGTGTGGCCGCCGGGTTGGTGCTGGGCGTGATGGCGCAGACCACACCCACCGGGCGGGCGATCTCGGTGATGCCGGTGGCCGGGTCGTCGGCGATCACGCCCACCGACTTTGCACCCTGCAGGTCCCGCAGCAGGCCGAAGGTCTTGCGCTGGTTCTTGCGGACCTTGTCGGCCACGTCGCCGATGCCGGTGTCGGCCACGGCCAGTTCGGCCAGCTCGCGGTTGCGTGCCGGCTCGATGATCGCCCAGCCCGCGGCCGTGACCAGTTCATCCACGCGCGCCTGGTCGTAGCCGTCGGCAATGCGCTGCGCGGCGCGCGCGCGGCGCACCAGTGCGGCCACGGTCTCGCTCATATTGCCCCTCTCATTCAGCTTTGATGCTGGCGTCCTTCGCCAGCTTGGCCCACTTCACCAGCTCGGCGTCGACCGTCTTTCCCAGCGCCTCGGGCGTGCCGCCCACCGCCTCGCTGCCCTGGGCCAGCAGCTTCTCACGGATCTCCAGGTCCTGCAGCGCCGTGTTGAGTGCGCGGTTGAGCTTGTCGATCACCGGCTTCGGCGTCTTCGCCGGCACGAACATCGCGTACCAGGAATCGACCTCGAAGTCGGGCACGCCGGCCTCCTGCAGCGTCGGCACGTCGGGGAAGGCGGCGCTGCGCTTCAGTGTCGACACACCCAGCGCCTTGAGCTTGCCGCTCTTCACGTGCTGCGCCGCTGCGGGAATCGACACCCACAACAGCGGCACCTGCCCGCCCATCACGTCGGTCACGGCCGGGCCGCCGCCGCGGTAGGGCACATGCGTCATCTGTGTGCCGGTGCGCAGCTTGAAAAGCTCGCCGGCCAAGTGCCCGGGCGAACCCACGCCCACCGAGGCATAGGCCAGCGTGCCGGGCTTGGCCTTGGCCAGCGCGATCAGCTCGGCCACGTTGTTGGCCGGGAACTGCGGGTGGGCCACCAAGATCTGCGGCAGCGACGCCACCGTGCCCACGGGCTCGAAGTCCTTCAGCGTGTCGAAGGGCAGCTTGGCATAGATCGCCGGGTTGACGGTGTGCGAGTTCAGCGTGAACAACACACTGTAGCCATCCGGCGCGGCCTTGGCGACGATGTCGGTGCCTACTGAGCCACCCGCCCCTCCCTTGTTGTCGATGACGATGTTCTGGCCGAGCGCGGCCTGCAGCTTGCCCTGCACGATGCGGGCGATGACATCGGTACCTCCGCCCGGCGGATAAGGCACGACGAAGCGGATCGGGTGGTCGGGGTAACCCTGTGCCTGCGCCGCCCAGGGGCCGGCGAGTGCTGCAGCGGCCAGCGTGGCCAGAATCCGCCGACGATCGTTTGCCTGCATCGCTTTCTCCTTGGTTGAGCTGCCCTGCGCTACTGCCGTGCCATCTCGGCCCGGGCGACGGCCTCGCCGTCCAGGCCCTGCGGCGCGTCCAGCGTCACCGTCACGCGCTTGAGCTTGCCGGTGAATTCGAACGGCGCTTCGTACAGCGTGGACACGGCACTGGCGCGGTTGCGGCCGATGTCCAGCCCGCTCCAAGAGACGAAGTTGTTGAAGCCGGCCTGCGACCTGACCGTGCCGGCCGGCTCGCCGTCGATCAGCAGCGTGCCCTCGCGCCAGGCCGGCACCATCGCATGCATGGCCGCCGGCGGCGGCGGCACCGGCACCAGCGGCCCGGCCTGCACGCGGATGCCGAGCCGGCAGTGGCCCTGCGGCACCGGCCGGTCGGACTCGACCACATGGTGCTGGCCGCCGATGTTCATGTCGTGCACCAGCCGGGCGTTGCGCACGAACAGGCTGTAGCCGCTGGTGGCGTCGCCGTGCGCGATGAGCACGCCGTGCGTGTCGGGGCCATCGATGAAGGCTTCGGCCTCGATCAGGTAGCCGCGACCGCGCACGTCGGGCGCCACGTCGCTGGGGATGTGGCCGACGCCGGCATGAAACACGAATTGCCGGCGCGGCCCGTGGTGGCGCCGCGCGCTCTCGACGAAGCGCGGGCCGAAGCGGTCGTCCAGCGGCAGCACCTGGTGGGCCTCGGCCTCAAGCCACCACAGATCGACCAGTGCCTTCAGCCGCGCGGGTTCGCGCGCGGCCAGGTCCTCGGTCTCGGAAAAGTCGCGTTCCAGGTGGAACAGCTCCCAGCGGTCGGCCTCGAAAGGCGTGCCCGGCGGGTGGAAGGCCACCGCCTTCCAGCCCTCGTGCCACAGGCCACGGTGGCCGAACATCTCGAAGTACTGCGGGCTGCGTCGCGGCGGCGCGGCGGCATCGTGCAGGCTGGCGGCGAAGCTCTCGCCTTCGATCGGCATCTGCGCCACGCCCTGCACCGTGGCCGGCGGCTCCAGCTTCAGCACCTGCAGCAGCGTGGGCACCAGGTCGACCGCATGGCAGAACTGCGGCCGCACTTCGCCGCGCGCGGCAATGCCGCGCGGCCAGCTGATGACCAGCGGATCGCGGATGCCGCCGCCATGCGTGTTCTGCTTGTAGCGGCGCAGCGGCGTGTTCGAGGCCATCGCCCAGCCCTGCGGAAAGTTGGAATGGGTGTCGGGACCGCCGATGTCGTCGATGCGCTTGAGCTTCTCGGCCATCGGCTCGGGCTTGAAGTTGTAGGGCCCCATCGCGTTGACCATGCCCAGCGGCCCGCCCTCCTGGCTGGCGCCGTTGTCCGACAGCAGCAGCACCAGCGTGTGGTCGAGCTGGCCCGCATCCTGAAGCCAGCCGATCAGCCGGCCGATGTGCTGGTCGGCATGGTCGAGCATGGCCGCATAGGCCGCCTGCAGCCGCGTGAAGACCCTCTTCTCGTCCGCGCTGAAGCTGTCCCACGCGGCGACGCCGTCGTTGCGCGCCGGCAGTTGCGTGTCCTGCGGCACCAGCCCCAGCACCTTCTGCCGCGCCAGGCGCTGCTCGCGCTCCACGTCCCAACCGTGCGCGAAGGCGGCGTCGTATTCGCGGATCAGCTCTGCCGGCGCCTGGTGCGGCGCATGGCAGGCACCCAGCGCCAGCCAGGTGAGCCAGGGCGTGCCGGCGGCATCGGCCGTGTGGTCGGCGATCATGCGGATGGCCTCG
>Ga0105090_10000871_pt1 | contig 15674 bp, 15 predicted proteins | sample PPLLak3March2015_FD_79110 | JGI IMG/M metagenome (GOLD analysis project Ga0105090, IMG submission 79110) | Freshwater sediment microbial communities from Prairie Pothole Lake near Jamestown, North Dakota, USA - PPLs Lake P7 Core (1) Depth... | ecosystem: Environmental > Aquatic > Freshwater >... | reverse complement strand
GGTTTCGGCATGGCCGGTCAGTTCTTCCAGCCCGGCGTAGGACTGTTCAGGATGGATGATCTGCACCAGTTCGACCTTATCGAACTGGTGCTGGCGGATCATGCCGCGGGTGTCCTTGCCATAGGAACCGGCTTCGCTACGAAAGCACGGTGTGTGGCAGACAAATTTCAACGGCAAATCTGCCCTCGCAACGATTTCATCACGAACAATATTCGTAACTGGCACCTCTGCCGTAGGAATCAGATACCAAGATCTCTTCTCCAGCTTAGTCTTAGCATCGTTAGGAACAGAGCCATCATCGGAAATTTTGTTTACATAAACATCGACCGCAGTATGCTTTTCAGCAATTCCACCAAAACTTACCTGAAATAAATCCGACTCAAATTTCGGGAGTTGCCCAGTACCTTTCATAGACAAGTCATTAACGATATATGGCGCGTATATCTCCGTGTAACCATTTTCCTGCGTATGCACATCGAGCATGAACTGCGCCAGCGCACGATGCAGCCGGGCAATACTCCCCTTCATTACTGCAAAACGAGGGCCAGCAATTTTTGTCGCGGTCGCAAAATCTAGCCCGCCCAGCCCTTCACCGATATCAACATGGTCCTTCGCCGGAAAATCTAGTTTCTTCGGTTCGCCGACACGGCGCACTTCCACATTGGCCTCGGCATCACGTCCCGCCGGCACGCTGGCATGCGGCACATTGGGCACATGCATCAGAAAATCATTAAGCCGCTGCTGCACGTCTTCGAGCTTCGTTTCCAGGGACTTCAGCTGCTCGGCCTGCGCGTTCACCTCGGCCATCAGCGCAGTGGCGTCTTCCTTCCTGGCTTTCAGCTGGCCGATCTGTTTCGACAGCGCATTGCGATTAGCCTGCAGTTCCTGGGTTTCGGTCTGAATGGTCTTGCGCTCAGTTTCCAGCGCAGCAAACTGAGCAGTATCCAGCGTGTAAGCACGATCAGCCAGTCGTTTTGCGACCGCCTGCACGTCGGCGCGTAATGTATTGATGTCGAGCATGTCAGCCTCAAATTACGGTTTCAAAGCCCGCAAAGAGCTGCCATTATCGGTGAGTTCACCGGCTCTAACCAGCCCTTGACACAGCAAGGAGCGCCCTTCTACAGTCGCGCCTCGCCTATTGCCCGTTTTTTGCCCAGAGTCCATCCATGTCCACCGCTTTCGCTCCGAACGTACGTGCGCCCAATATCCCCGGCTTCATACCCCACAGCCAGAAGCCCAAAACGCGTTTCCCATCTGGCGCCTGCGACTGCCACGCCCATGTGTTCGGACCGCAGGAACGTTTTCCGTACCTTGCCAATGCTGCCTATATCCCGCCCGACGCGGTGACCACGGATTATGTCGGTATGCTGAAAAACAACAGTTGCGACCGCGGTGTACTGGTGCAGCCCAGCGTTTACGGCACTGACAACAGCTGCATGGTCAATACGCTGCGTTCGGGATTACATGCGTTGCGCGGCATCGCCGTGGTCGAAGCCGATGTATCGGACAGTGAGCTTGCGGATCTTGATGCGGCCGGAGTGCGCGGTGTGCGCATCAACCTCGCTTCGGAAACCGAAGGTTTGACACTCGCCGACGGCGAACGCCTCGCTCCGCGCCTGAAGGAACTGGGCTGGCATCTGCAGTTTTACCTCGACCTGCCGAAAATGCCAGAAGCCGAGGCCAAACTGGCGAAACTGAACATCAACATCGTCATCGACCATTTTGCACGCTGCCAGGCGGAGGCCGGTGTCAGCGCCCCCGCATTCAAGGCCTTGCAGCGGCTGGTCAGCCGCGACAACTGCTGGGCCAAAATCATGGGGCCTTATTTCACGTCAAAAAACACGCCGCTGTATCCGGAAGTCATACCGATGGCGCGCGCGCTGGTGGCAACCGCGCCGGACCGTATCGTCTGGGGGACGGACTGGCCGCATCCCGGCGCACGCGCGCTGATGCCGGAGGATCACCTGCTTGCCGACATGCTGGCGGAATGGGTGCCGGACGAAGCACAGCGGCGCAAAGTGCTGGTAGACAATCCGGCGCGGCTGTACGGCTTCTGATGGCCATGGGCACCGGCATTCTGCACCAATGGCTGAAAACACCGGCACTGGTTGGGGCCATATTGCCGTCCTCGAAATACCTGGCAAAAGTCATGGCGCGCCACGCCGGCGACTCAGACGCGCTGATTGAATTGGGAGCGGGTACCGGCACGATCACCACCGAACTTGTGCGTCAGCACCCCGCGGTGCCGTTGATCCTGTTCGAGCAGAATTCAGTCCTTGCAAGACAGCTGCACCGGCATTTTTCGCATGCGCAGATCGTTCCCGAATATTTTCATGCGCACACCGAACTGCTCGCACACCTGCCGGAGCGGGCCGTCTTTGTTTCATCACTGCCGTTTCGCTCCCTGCCCGCACACATTGCAGCGCCCACTGTCGCCGTTCTACATCGCCTGTTGACGGAAGCGCCGCAACGGCGGCTGATCCAGTTCACCTATCAGCCCAGAGCGCCGTTCATGGCGCCTGCGGGTCTGGTCTGGCGGCGTTGTGTCACTGTGTGGCGCAATGCACCGCCGGCAGGGGTCTGGGAATTGAGAATGCCGGGCAGGCCGCGAAAACATGATTCCGCGACACTGCGGATAGACTAAGTGCCACCGCCTTCGCGGCGTTTCCCGGCAATTTTCCGGTCGAGTTCCCTCAATGCTTCCAGCCGTTCGCCGATCCGCGCCTCGAGGCCGCGCTCAGTGGGTTCGTAGAGCCGGGTTGGCAACAGGTCGTCGGGAAAATAATTCTCGCCGGCGGCATAGGCTCCGGCTTCATCATGGGCATAACGGTACTCGCGGCCGTAACCCAGATCCTTCATCAGTTTGGTTGGCGCATTGCGCAAGTGTTCTGGCACTGGCCGCGATTTGTCGTTGCGTACCAGTTCACGCGCGCGGTTGTACGCAACATATGCGGCATTGCTTTTAGCCGCAACAGCCAGATACAGCGTCGCCTCCGCCAGGGCCAATTCGCCCTCTGGGGATCCGAGGCGTTCGTAGGTTTCGCAAGCATCCAGCGCCATGCGCAGCGCACGCGCATCCGCGAGGCCGATGTCTTCAACCGCCATGCGGATCAATCGCCGGCCGAGATACAGGGGATCGGCACCGCCATCAAGCATGCGCACCAGCCAGTACAGGGCGGCGTCCGGCGCCGAACCCCGCACCGATTTGTGCAAGGCGGAGATCTGGTCGTAAAACGCATCGCCACCCTTGTCGAAACGGCGCAGGCTTTGCGTCAGCGTCTGTTTGACAAAAACCTCGTCGATTTCAGTTTGTTTGGCCTGTGCCGCCGCCGTGCCAATCTGTTCGACCATGTTCAGCAAACGACGTGCATCACCATCGGCATAGGCTACTACGCTATCGCGGGCAGCATCTGAAAATTTCAATAAAAACAATGACTTATCTATAACTCGCGTCACCAGCCCGGCAAGATCGCTGTCTGTCAGCGGCTGCAGCACATACACCGCGGCGCGCGACAGCAACGCGCTGTTAACCTCAAACGACGGATTTTCGGTGGTGGCGCCGATAAAAGTGATCAGCCCCTGCTCGACAAACGGCAGGAAGGCATCCTGCTGCGATTTGTTGAAGCGATGCACTTCATCGACAAACAGGATGGTGCGCCGCCCGCTCTGCTGCAGCACGACTTCGGCGCGCGCCACGGCTTCGCGGATTTCCTTGACGCCGGCAAGCACCGCGGAGATGGCGATGAACTCGGCGTCAAATGACTGCGCCATCAACCGTGCCAACGTGGTTTTGCCGACACCGGGAGGGCCCCACAGAATCATCGAATGCGGTTTGCCGGCCTCGAAGGCGAGCCGCAGCGGTTTGCCGGCGCCGAGCAGGTGTTGTTGCCCGACCACTTCATCAAGTGTGCGCGGCCGCATCCGCTCCGCCAGCGGCGCGTCGGGCTCACGTTTCGCGAACAGGTCGTTCACGCTGGTTTGTCCCCAGTTAGCCGCTTATTCGCTGATGACGTCGGCGCCCTGCGGCGGCGTGAAGCGGAATACGTCGGCGGCGATGCGCGGATTGCGTTCGACATCGGCAAAGGTGATCACCGTGGTCTGGCCAAACTGGTCGCGCAGTTCCATCGCTTCCAACCCGGACTTGCCGAAGCCCATGCGCACACGTTCAAACACCGTTTCACGGTTTTTCGGCAAGGCCTCCAGCCAGTCTAATCCCTTGTCCATGCCAAGATTCGACAGTTTGAATTCACGCTCGAGGTCATTGCTGCCGGAGAGCAGTGCCGCGGGGCTGGAGCCCAGCGCGCGGTCGAGTTTGCGTACCGTGACCTGGTTCAGGTCCTTGTCAAAAATCCACAGTCTGCTGCCGTCGCCGACGATGACCTGTTCATAAGGCTTCTGGTAATCCCAGCGGAATTTCCCCGGCCGAGAGAACTGCATCACGCCTTGTGCCTGCTGCAATTGTTTCCCGTTTTTGTCGAGCACCATTTGCGCAAAACGCGCCTTGACAGTCTGCGTCTGGGTCAGGAACACCTTCAGCGCATCGGTGGCTGCAGCGGACGCCAGGCCAGGAAGCAAGAACAACAGGATCAGGAGAAAACGGGACGCTGAAATTCGCATCACAGGGATTTACGTACGCGGTCGATGTTTTCAATGCGGCCTGAACGCAGTGTCACCGTGGTCAGGAAGGGATTGCCCACCGTCGGGAAATAATAATACGACTTCAGACCCTCACGGATATTGTCCAGCGCCTGGTGATCGGGTTTGCCTGCGCGCAACACCAGCTCACCTTCGGTCATGCCATGTTCAAGGCGGATATAAACCTCGAAGGCCATGCCGCGCGGGGCCGCATCTTCGGCAGCGCCGGCAAAACCGCACCACAATGCGGCAAACAGAATAAATGAACGTATCAGCATGAAAAGTCAGACTATCAGCAGCAGGAAAAGTTTGTCAGGCAAATTGTAATAATTCGTTGCCGGAGATCAGCAACAATCAGTCAGCGTCGGATGCCGAGGCCGGTGCCAGCACTTCGCGGTTGCCATTGGACTGCATAGTCGACACCAGCCCGGAACGCTCCATCTGTTCGATCAGCCGCGCTGCCCGGTTGTAGCCGATGCGCAAATGGCGCTGTACCAGCGAAATTGACGGGCGCCGCGTCTTGAGCACAATGGCGACCGCCTGGTCATAAAGCGGATCAGCCTCGACGTTGCCGCCTTCCGCACCTTCAACCCCACCCTCGGCCGAGGTTTCCGGACTTTCAAGGATTTCATCGATGTATTGCGGCTTGGCCAGACTCTTCAAATGATTGACCACCTTGTGCACTTCCTGGTCATCGACAAAAGCGCCGTGTACGCGCTGGGTGTAGCCCTGACCGGGCGGCAGGTACAACATGTCGCCCTGGCCCAGCAATGCCTCCGCCCCCATCTGGTCGAGAATCGTGCGTGAATCCACCTTGGCCGACACCTGGAACGCAATACGCGTGGGGATGTTGGCCTTGATCAGACCGGTGATCACGTCCACTGACGGCCGCTGCGTGGCCAGCACCAGATGCACACCCGCAGCGCGCGCCTTCTGCGCCAGCCGCGCAATCAGTTCCTCGATTTTTTTGCCTACCACCATCATCAGGTCGGCCAGCTCATCGATAACAACGACGATCAGCGCCATTTCCACCAGCGGCACCTGATTGTCCGGTGTCGAGGCAATCGGGTTCATCAACGGCGTTTTCTTTTTCGCCGCGTCACGCACTTTCTGGTTGAATCCGGCCATGTTGCGCACGCCCAGCGTCGACATCAGTTTGTAACGCCGCTCCATTTCGCCGACACACCAGTTCAGTGCATTCGCCGCCTGCCGCATGTCGGTAACCACCGGCGCCAGAAGATGCGGAATGCCCTCGTAGACTGACAGTTCGAGCATTTTCGGATCGATCAGGATCATCCGCACCTGCGAAGGCGGCGCCTTGTAAAGGAGAGACAGGATCATCGCGTTGATCGCCACTGATTTGCCGGAACCGGTGGTGCCGGCAACCAGCAGATGCGGCATACGCGCGAGGTCGGCGACAATCGGGTGGCCGGCAATGTCCTTGCCCAGCGCCAGCGCCAGCGGCGAGCCCATGTCGGCATAAACCTGCGAACTCAGGATTTCCGACAGGCGCACAATCTGCCGCTTGGGATTGGGAATCTCCAGCCCCATGCAGCTCTTGCCAGGTATGGTTTCGACGACCCGGATGCTCATCACCGACAGTGCACGCGCCAGGTCGCGCACCAGGTTGATGATCTGGCTGCCCTTGACGCCGACTGAGGGTTCGATCTCGAATCGCGTCACCACCGGTCCGGGATATGCCGCCAGCACTTTGACCTCGACGCCGAAATCGAGCAGCTTTTTCTCGATCAGCCTCGACGTGAATTCCAGCGTGTCCGAAGAAACGGTCTCGATATTCGCATCTGCCTCGTCAAGCAGGCTCAAGGGCGGCAGCAGAGAATCAGGAAGATCACCGAACAACGGCACCTGCTTCTCGCGCTCAACCCGTGCCGACTTGGGAATCTCGATGATGCGCGGCGGCTCGATGCGCACCGGTTCGTGCGCCTCGATTTTTTTCCTGCTGTCCTCAACCGCATCCTTGCGCGCTACCACGGCTTCGGCACCGGCCTTGCGATCCGCCCGCTCCTGCACCTTGGCAACCACGAACTCGTAGACCCGCTCCGACCAGTCACCCAGGCGTTCGATCACCAGCAGCCATGAGATACCTGTGAAAAGGCTGAGCCCTGCAGCCAGCAACAGCAGCAGCAGCAAAGTACCGCCGGTAAAACCTGCCACTTTCGACAAGCCGCTGCCAACCAGCGCACCCAGCGCCCCCCCTGGAACACCTGGCAGTTCGGCGCGCAACGTGTACAGCCGCAGCCACTCGATGCCGCAGCTGGCCATCAGCAGCACGACAAACCCAATCAGCATCACCGCATGGGAACGACGATCGGTCTCAATGACGGTTTCGATACGCCGGAAACCCCACAGTACCAGCGCCCCGCATAACGCCACCCACCAGTAGGCGGAAATGCCGAACATGAACAGCAGCAGGTCCGCGACATAAGCGCCGACCAGACCGCCGGCATTGCCTATCCGGTCCGTGACCACGCTATGTGACCAGCCGGGATCCCCCTTGTGGAAGGTAAACAGCACCAGCAACAGGTATAGCGCAACAGCGAGGAACGCCAGCCACCAGGATTCACGCAATAGGGCCGCGAGTTTCGGCGGCAGCGGATTCGGCGCGGTTTTGGCGGCAGGGGATTTATTGCTGGCCAGCATCAGGTTGTTCGCAGGTAAATTTCATTGATTCGTTTTGTTAACCCGATGATTATAAGTGAAAAGGCCTATGCGGCATTGATCCTGTCCCGCAAAAACAAACCCCGCCGGAAGGCGGGGTTTGTTTGAAGCAAAACCCTAAAACTCTAGCGCACGATGCATTCCTGGGTGGTGCCGCCGCCCACTGCGCCGCCGACGATGCCCAGCGTAAACGGCAGTTGGCTCAGGTTCAGGCCAGGGTCGCCTGGCAACAGCACCGGGGGCTTGCCCGGGTCCTGGGCAAAGCCAAACTGGCCTTCACCGACCAACTGGGTGCCGCCCTGGGTTTGCATGATGTAACTGCCGGTATACGTCGTGTGGTAGGTGCCGGGCTCAAGGTTGCCGCAGTCCGCTGCGCAGGCTACGGTGTCTCCGGAAGAGCCGCGAATACCGATGGTGGCGGTTGAAGTACCGATTTTGTAGGCATCCTGGTTGCCGCGTTTGCCGATCAGGCCGGTCACCGTGCGCAAGCCGCCTTTCACCAGGCGCATGAACATGCCGTCGCTCTGCGGCGCGTCCTTGTTGAAAGAATAGTTTTCAAGTTTCATAGTGCTGTTCGGCCGCATGGTCGCCGCGCTGCCATCGGTGAAATTGATCTGGGCATAACTGTCGCGCTGGGTGGTCAGCACATCGCCTGGCTGGACCTCAGATTTCTGCGACAGAATTCGTACCGACCCGTCAGGCCGTTGCACCGACATGGTTCCGCTCAGATGGGTCACCACCCCCGCACCGGCCGCCCATGCCCCCGCGGCAACCATCACCAGCATTACCCCAGCCAAGCCCTGAAAATACCCCTTGATCGCAAACATGACAGCCCCCTTTTCAATGCATACCCGCAGGCCGCACGGGAATCCCGTTATAACTACAGTACTGACAAGACCATTTTTATACCATAAGTCGGGAATATGCGAAGAAAAACCAGATATCCAAACCCCGCCAAGCCCCTGAAACCGTGAGAAAAATCACGTCGCGTTACTTCACAAAATAGACAGGCCTCAATCCGCAGAACCGCGATGAGCCATCGACTTGCGATCAATTACGATGATCTTGCGCTTGTCGGTGACGATCAGGTTCTTTTCCTGCAAATCCTTGACTACCCGGCTGACCATTTCGCGCGATGCGCCGATCATGCGCGCGATTTCCTGCTTCGCCGGCGCCCGCGGCACCACCCATTGACCGTCGATATTTTCGGCCATGTCGATGATCAGGCGGGCAACCCGTCCGTAGACATCGATCAATGCCAGGCTCTCAATCTTGCGGTCGGCGTCACGCAGGCGTTTGACCATGTTCCGCAACACCAGCATTGCCATTTCAGCGTGGCTTTCCAAACAATCCAGGAAAGCCGTACGCGGGATCCGCAGCATCTCACAGGGTTCCAGCGTTTCCACCGTGGCCGAACTCGGCAGGTTGTCGAGGAGCCCCATTTCACCGACAAAATCCTGGGCGCCCAGCACCGTCAGGATGACTTCATGCCCCTCTTCATCCGGGATTAGCACTTTGACCCGGCCCGAAAGGATGATGTACAGCGCCTCGGTTTCCTCGCCGGCACGCAGAATTGCCGCGCCACGAGGATAACTGCGTTGCTGCACTCCTGGCAGCAATGTCGCAATCTGTTGATCCGAAAAAGTCGAAAACAGGGGGACTGTTTTCAGAATCTGGGGATTCAATGCTATTGGGGCGGGCATGGGCTCGTCACTGTTCGCTGTTTTTACGGGCACGACTACCTACCCCGTGGCCACTAACAGGGGCATGTTGCCAGAACCCGGGCCAATAGTCATGCACGCCCGCATGAAAACCCGCCCCAGTCACCTCGGCAGGCCTGCCCGAATATCGCAGCCCACTCCGCAAACTGATACATTCTTGCCTTTTAGCCAACCAATCCCATCTTCCGGAAACCATGACTTCCTCTTCATCCTCCGCCACCCGGCATTGCCGGGTACTGATCCTCGGTTCCGGCCCCGCCGGCTACTCGGCCGCCGTGTACGCCGCCCGCGCCAACCTCAAGCCGGTGCTGATCACCGGGCTCGCACAAGGTGGTCAATTGATGACAACCACCGACGTCGACAACTGGCCCGCCGACGCCGACGGGGTGCAAGGTCCCGAACTGATGGAACGTTTCCAGAAACACGCCGAACGTTTCAACACCGAAATGATTTTTGACCACATCCACACGGTACGGCTGAAAGACACCCCAATCACGCTGATCGGCGACCAGGGGGCCTATACCTGCGACGCGCTGATCATCGCCACCGGCGCCTCTGCGATGTACCTCGGCCTGCCCTCGGAAGAAAAATTCATGGGCAAGGGCGTGTCGGGCTGCGCCACCTGCGACGGATTTTTCTACAAAAACCAGGATGTGTCGGTGATCGGCGGCGGCAATACCGCGGTCGAGGAAGCGCTGTACCTGACCAACATCGCAAAACACGTCACCATCGTGCATCGCCGCGACAAGTTCCGCGCCGAAGCCATCCTTGTCGACAAGCTGAATGAACGCGTCGCCGCCGGCAAGGCCACCATCCTCTGGGATCACGTACTGGATGAAGTGCTGGGCGACAACACCGGTGTCACAGGCATGCGCATCAAACATGCCAAGACCGGCGCGACCACGGACAAACAACTGCAAGGCGTGTTCATTGCGATCGGCCACAAACCAAACACCGATATTTTCGAAGGCCAGCTCGAAATGCAAAACGGTTACATCGTCACCCACAGCGGGCTCAAGGGTAACGCCACAGCCACCAGCATTCCCGGCGTATTCGCCGCAGGAGACGTGCAGGATCATGTCTACCGGCAGGCGGTGACCAGCGCCGGCACCGGTTGCATGGCTGCGCTGGATGCGCAGAAATATCTCGAAAGCAAGGGACTGGTCTGAACCGGGCCTGAGCCGGACGGGATGATCAGGGTGCGCCGTGAAAAAGGCCAAGCCGCGCAGCAGCGCCGAACCGCCGCACCAGGAAGAATCCATTCGTGAACTGCTGCGGGCAGCCCTGGCCGATGTCACGCCGCTGCCTCCGCCCAACCGCGCCAAACTGGTCCGGCCGCGCCCTCACCCGATTGCCGCACAACGACAGCTTGATGAAATCGCGGTGCTGCGCGATACGCTCAGCGACGCCCCCGCCTGGGAGCAGGGCCTGGAAAACGGGGATGAACTGCTGTTCCTGCGCGACGGCCTGCCGGCACAACATCTGAAAAAACTGCGCCGCGGCCACTGGGTGGTCCAGGACCACCTCGACCTGCACGGCCTGACCGTTCCCGAAGCACGGATTCTGACTGCGGAATTTCTGGCGCATTGCAAGCGCGAAGGACTGCGCTGCGTGCGCATCGTGCACGGCAAAGGCCTGGGGTCACCCAACCGGGAGCCGGTGCTGAAGAAAAAAGTGTCGGGATGGCTGGCCCAGCGCGACGAAGTGCTGGCTTACTGCCAGGCGCCGCAGGCCGATGGTGGCGGCGGTGCCGTGCTGGTGCTGCTGCGCGCTGCGAAGCGAGTCCCCGTGGGGGGCGTCGCCCAGTAGGTTCCTAAATCGCGGCTTCGTCGGTCTCGCCGGTGCGTATACGAATTACCTGCGACACATCGCTGACAAAAATCTTGCCGTCGCCGATCTTGCCGGTGCGTGCCGCCTTGACTACCGCATCAATCGACGCCTCGAGCAGCTTGTCAGGAACTACGACCTCGACTTTTACCTTGGGCAGGAAATCAACGACGTATTCCGCGCCACGGTAAAGCTCGGTATGCCCCTTCTGGCGGCCGAAGCCCTTGACCTCCGTCACGGTCAGCCCGCTGACGCCGATCTCGGACAGCGCCTCGCGAACCTCGTCCAGCTTGAAGGGCTTGAAAATTGCCTCGATTTTTTTCATGGGGTCTCCGGCTGTTTACCGTGAATTATGATGGAAAAGAATAGCACAAGCGCCCTGCAAGGAACTTGGTGCCTGACTCAGTGCCTGAACTTGTTGGTAATCGGATAACGCCAATCCTTGCCGAAACCGCGGCTGGTGATACGGATGCCCACCGGGGACTGGCGGCGTTTGTATTCGCTGATCCGGATCAGCTTCACCACCCGGTCCACATCCGCCGGCGTATGGCCCATGGCGACGATTTCCTGGGGACTGCGATAGTGCTCGACGTAGGCCTCCATGATCGCGTCGAGCACATCGTATGGCGGCAGGCTGTCCTGGTCCTTCTGGTCGGGACGCAGTTCGGCCGAGGGCGCACGGTCGATGACCCTCCGCGGAATCACTGTCGCCACGGTATTGCGATATTCAGCCAGCCGGTAGACCAGGGTTTTTTTGAGATCTTTCAGCACCGCAAAACCGCCGGCCATGTCTCCGTACAAGGTGGCGTAACCGGTGCCCATTTCGCTCTTGTTGCCGGTGGTCAGCACGATGGCGCCGGTCTTGTTGGACATCGCCATCAGTAATGTGCCGCGGATCCGCGCCTGAAGATTCTCTTCGGTGACGTCTTCCTTCAGTCCGCGGAACTCTACAGCCAGCGCAGTCTTGAAAGCATCAAACACCGGCCGGATCGCGATTTCGGAATAACGCACCCCCATGATCCGTGCCTGCGCCTGCGCATCCTCGCAGCTCATGCCGGCAGTGTATTGAGAAGGCATCATCACCGCATGCACCTTGTCGGCGCCCAGCGCATCCACGGCGACCGCCAGCGTCAGTGCAGAATCGATGCCCCCGGACAAACCGAGCAGCGCACCGGGGAAACCGTTTTTACCCAGATAGTCGCGAACGCCCAGCTTCAATGCGCTGTAAACATCCTGCTCCAGCGAAACCGTCGGCGCCACTTCACCCTTCACGGGCACACCACCGACCAGTTCGACCAGCGCGAGCGCCTCCTCGAACGCCGGCAGCTGGTGCGTCAGTTCGCCGTGGCCATCGACGGCAAACGAGGCGCCGTCAAACACCAGTTCATCCTGACCGCCCACCTGGTTGGCGTAGACGACAGGCATGCCCGTCTTACCTACACGCTCACGCACCACCTCGTATCGCGTCAACTGCTTGTTGATATGGTAGGGCGACGCATTCAGCACAAGCAGTAATTGCGCGCCGGCGTCGCGCGCGGCTTTTGCCGCCGGCTCCTCCCACACGTCAGCGCAGATGTTGATGCCGATACGCAAGCCTTCGTGTTCGAATACACAAGGTGCGTCGCCTGAATCAAAATAACGCTCCTCGTCGAAAACCGTGTAATTGGGCAGTGTGCGCTTCAGATACGTCGCCACCACATTGCCATTACGGATCACCGATGCGGCGTTGTAACGTTTCCCGCTGATCTGATGCGGGTGCCCCAGCACCAGCGTGATATCCCGGACCGCGCGCACGATGCCGTGAAATTCGCTGTCGCAGGCGCGGTAAAAATCATCGCGCAGCAGCAGATCCTCGGGCGGATAACCCGACAGCGCAAGTTCGGTGGTCAACAGCAGGCCGGCGCCGGCCGTTTTGGCACGTTTCGCGGCATCAAGAATTTTGGCGGCATTGCCGGCAAGGTCGCCGACGGTGAAATTGAGCTGTGCAATCGCTATTTTCATGTTGCTAATATATCATCGGTGCGCTAACAATTTTGCGCATCACCGTCACCACATCGCCGCAACCCCATCGCTGTCACCACATCACTTTCAACATATATGCTGCACTGGCTCCATTATTACCGGGCGCGTATGAACCTGATGCTGCGCCGGCAGGACGATGCAGCTGCAGCGTATGGCGATGCGCTCGCAGCCAATCCGCGTTTTGCGCTGGCCGCGGCCAGCGCCGGTTTTCTCGAAGCCTCGCGCCAGCGATGGGATGCCGCCGCCCGTGGCTTCCAGCAGGCCCTGGCGATCACCCCGGAAAACGCCGATATCTGGTTTAACCTGGGGTATATCCGCCAGCAGCAGCGGGACGATGCCGCCACCATCGAATGTTTTGAACGCGCCGTCAAACTGAAGCGCAGCCTTGACCGCGCCTGGTTCGGCCTGGGTCTGGTCCATCGCAGTCGCGGCGACCACGAACAGGCAATGCGCGCTTTCAAGGTGGCCGCCGAGCTGCAGCCGATGAATCCGCATGCCTTTTATGAACTGGCGATGGTGCAGCACGCCCTCGGCAACCTGCAGGAAGTGCGCAAGATAATCAAACATGTAGCGGAATTCGACCCGCAGATGACGCGCCAGCTGGTCCGCGACACCGGCCAGCATCCGGAGGGTGTGACGCTGCGGTGAATCTGCACGTTGTCTCATCGCTGGCGGACATCGCCCCGGAATCATGGAACCGGCTCGCCGGTGATGATCCCTTCCTGCAGCATGCCTTCCTGCACGCACTGCATGACAGCGGTTGCGCCTGCCCGGACACCGGCTGGGCACCGCAGTACCTGCTGTTGCACGACGGCGAAGAACTCGCCGGTGCGATGCCGCTGTACCTGAAAGGACACTCCTACGGCGAATACGTCTTCGATTGGGCCTGGGCTGATGCCTATCATCGTCACGGCATCGAGTATTACCCCAAGCTGCTCAGCGCGATCCCGTTTACGCCGGTCGTCGGTTCACGCCTGCTTGTGCAAAAACCCGAATACCGCGATCAGCTTGTTGCCGGCGCGCTGGAGCTCGCCCGCCAAAGTAAAACCACCTCGCTGCACGTGCTGTTTCCTGCGGCAGCGGATATTAAATGCCTCAGCGCCCACGGTTTCCTGCTGCGCCAGGGCCGCCAGTTCCACTGGACCAATGACAATTACAGTGATTTTGACCACTTTCTCGCACAGCTCAGCCACGACAAGCGCAAAAAAATCCGCCAGGAAAGACGCAAGGTTAGCGACGCCGGCATCAACTGCAACTGGCTGGAAGGCACAGCCATCAGCGATGACGACTGGCGGTTTTTTGCGCGCTGTTACAGCCAGACCTATCGCGAGCACCATTCCTCGCCGTATCTGAATCTGGAGTTTTTCCGGCGCATCGGTGCCGCCATGCCCGGCAACCTGGTGCTGGTACGCGCCGAACGCGAAGGCAAAGCCATCGCCGCATCGCTGCTGATACGCAACGGCAGCCGCCTCTACGGCCGCCATTGGGGCGCACTGGAGCACCACCCTGCCCTGCATTTTGAGGCCTGTTATTACCAGGGCATCGAATACGCCATCGCCCGTGGCCTGCAGGTGTTTGAGGGCGGCGCACAGGGCGAACACAAAATGGCGCGTGGCCTGCTGCCGGTGGCCACACAATCGGCGCACTGGCTGGCCCACCCGGAGTTTGCCTCCGCCATCGAAAACTTCCTGGAGCGCGAAACAGCGCTGATGGAGGAACACGGTCGCGAACTGGCCACACGCAGCCCCTTTAAAACGGCGTAACAGGCCCGCCACGACCGTCTTGGCTTATAGTTACGATCAACCAACCGGAAATCCCCGAATGAAGTTCTGCAGCAATTGCGGCTCGGCAGTCGCACTCATGATCCCCGCAGGCGACACGTTGCCGCGCCACGTCTGCGGCGCCTGCAACACCATCCATTACCAGAATCCGAAAATGATCGTCGGCTGCATCGCCGAATGGGAGAGCCGTATCCTGCTGTGCCGGCGCGCGATCGAACCGCGCCACGGCTTGTGGACCGTGCCCGCGGGGTTCATGGAGAACGGAGAAACTACGGCACAAGGCGCCATACGCGAGACACTGGAAGAAGCCAATGCCCGCGTCGAAATCGGGCCGCTGTACGCGATGTACAACATTCCGCACATCAATCAGGTCTACATCCTGTTCCGCGCACGCCTGCTCGACCTTGATTTCAGCGCCGGCACCGAAAGCCTTGAAGTACGCCTGTTCGACGAAGCGGAGGTACCCTGGGAACAACTGGCCTTCGCCACGGTGCGCAACACGCTGACCCATTATTACGCCGACCGCAAAGCCGGCGAATACCGTTTCCACCTCGGCACCATCGAACAAAGTTCGCGGCGCAACTGAAAGCTGCCGGAAAGCTTGCCGGCATTCCCAACGGCTGCCTGAAGCCTCTACCGGCCATCCATATTTGAGCCGCCGGAAGCCTCTACCGGCCGTCCATATTTGAGCCGCCGGAAGCCTCTACCGGCACGTCCAAATCTTAGCCCCCGGACGCTTCTACCGGCAAGTCAAGCTTATGCCGCGCGCAGCGCGTCAACAATCCCCATCCGCGCAGCGCGCACCGCCGGCAGAAAACCGCCGACCAGTCCCATCAGCACGGCAAAACCCAGCGACATGACGACAATGCGCGGCGTCAGCGAGAAACTGAAAGCCAGTTCCGAAAACGATTGCCAGTTCAGCGTGGAGATATGCACAAACTGCATCAGTGAGGCCAGCGCCAGTCCGGCCACGCCACCGACCGCACCGAGCAGCACCGCCTCCAGCAGG
>Ga0105090_10000870_pt1 | contig 15675 bp, 18 predicted proteins | sample PPLLak3March2015_FD_79110 | JGI IMG/M metagenome (GOLD analysis project Ga0105090, IMG submission 79110) | Freshwater sediment microbial communities from Prairie Pothole Lake near Jamestown, North Dakota, USA - PPLs Lake P7 Core (1) Depth... | ecosystem: Environmental > Aquatic > Freshwater >... | reverse complement strand
GCGAGCGGAGCGAGCGTGGGGGGATGTTTCATCCTAGCCTTCCAGCAACCGCGCCTCGGCGATCGCCAGTTCCTTGGGCGCTCCGAGCAAGACCACGACGTCCCCCGCCTCCAATCGGAAATCGGCCGCGGGGTGCGTCGGCGGCAGGCCGCGGCGGCGCACGGCGGTCACCTCCGCGACGCCGTCGAGCTCAAGCTCGCCGAGCGCGCGCCCGACCGCGGCGGCACCTTCGGGCAGCAGCATCGAATGCAGCCGGGGCTGCAGGTTGTCGGCGGCGTCCGCGGCGTCGGTCGCGCCGTGGAAGAAGCCGCGGAACAGGCTGTAACGCTCTTCGCGCACCGCGCGGATGTGCGCGAGCACGCGGTTGAGCGGCACGCCGATCACGAGCAGGGCGTGGGACGCGAGCATCAGACTGCCCTCGAGCACCTCGGGGACGACCTCGGTGGCGCCGGCCTTCACGAGCTTGTCGAGGTCGGCGTCGTCGACGGTGCGCACGATGACGGGCAGGTCGGGGCGCAGCGCCAGCGCGTGGTGCAGGATCTTCGTCGCGGCGTGCGTGTCGGCGAACGTGATCGCCAGCGCCTTCGCTTTCGACAGGCCCGCGGCGACCAGCGACTCCCGCCGGCCGGCGTCGCCGTAGACGACCGACGCGCCGGCCCCTGCCGCCTCGCGGACCCGTTCGGGGTCGTTGTCCAGCGCGACGAACGGGACCTGCTCGCGCTCGAGCAGCCGCGCGAGGTTCTGGCCGCTGCGCCCGTATCCGCAGATCACGACGTGCTCCTGCCGCGTCATCGCAGTCGACGCAATCGACGTCAGCTGAGCCGCGCGCGCGAGCCAGTCGTTGGCGGTCAACCGGCGCACGATCGGCTCCGCGAACTGGATGACCACCGGCGCGCCGAGCATCGACAGCACCATCGCCGCCAGCACCACCGGCACGATTGCCGACGCGACCACGCCCGACTGGCTCGCCAGCGCCAGCATGACCAGCGCCAGCTCGCCCGCCTGCGCGAGGTAGAAGCCGGTGCGCAGGCTCGAGGCGAGCGGTGCGCCGAAGGCACGCGCCAGGGCGACGACGAGTACCAGCTTGAACGCGAGCGACACGACCAGCAGCAGCAGCACGTACGGCCAGCTCGCCGCCACGGCCGCCAGGTCGAGCGCCATGCCCACCGTGACGAAGAACAGGCCGAGCAGCACGTCGCGGAACGGCTTGATGTCCTCCTCGACCTGATAGCGGTACTCGGTCTCGGCGATCAGCATGCCGGCGAGGAACGCGCCCAGCGCCAGCGACAGCCCGGCGAGCTCCGTGATCGCGGCCAGCCCCAGCGTCACCAGCAGCACATTGAGCACGAAGAGCTCGGAACTGCGCTGGCGAGCGACGATGTTGAACCACGCGCGCATCGGCTTCTGCCCGAGGCCGAGGATGAGCGTGAGGGCGATCGCGCCCTTGACCGTGGCGAGCGCCAGCGCAGCCCCGAGTTCCTCCGGACCGCGACCGAGCGCCGGGATGACGATCAGGAACGCGACGACCGCGAGGTCCTGGAAGAGCAGGATGGCGATCGCGTCGCGCCCGTGCGGCGTGCCGAGCTCCATGCGCTCGGCGAGCATCTTGGACACGATCGCCGTCGAACTCATCGCCAGCGCGCCTCCGAGCACCAGCCCCGCCTTCCAGTCGAAGCCGACCGCGGGCAGCACCACCGTCACCACCGCCGTGGTGATCGCCACCTGCGCGAACCCGAGGCCGAACACCGCGCGGCGCAGCGCGCGCAACTGCGCGAGGCTGAACTCGAGCCCCAGCGAAAACATGAGAAAGACGATGCCGAACTCGGCGAGGTAGCGCGTCGAGCGGGAATCCTCGACCCAGGCGAGCGCATGGGGGCCCACGGCCATGCCGACGATGAGATAGCCGAGGATCGGCGGCAGGCGCGCGAGCCGGCAGGCGACGACCACCACGACCGAGGCGCCGAGCAGGACGAGGATGGTGACGAGCGTCTCGGGCATCGATGCGATCGTTCGCTGTGCACCTGGGGCCTGTTCACGCTATGGACACGTGCGCGACCATAGCGTGAACAGGCCCTCGATCAATCTACCACGATGTGCCCGCGCCCGACCGGAGCGCAGGCGGGCCCGACGTATACTTGTGCGGTGACCGCGATCGCCGACCACGCGCCGCACGCGCTCGACGCGAAGCGCACGCTCGCGCTGGCGCGCGACGTCCTCGCCGTCGAGGCGCGAGCCATCGCCGCGCTCGGCGCGCGCCTCGGCGAGTCGTTCGTCGACGCCGTGCGACTCGTGCTCGCCTGCCGCGGGCGCGTCGTGGTCTGTGGCATCGGCAAGTCGGGCCACGTCGGGCGCAAGCTCGCCGCCACGCTCGCCTCCACCGGCACGCCCGCGTTCTTCGTCCATCCCGTCGAAGCGAGCCACGGCGACCTCGGCATGATCACCGCGGACGATGTCGTGATCATGCTGTCGAACTCGGGCGAGACCGACGAGCTCGTCGCACTCGCGCCGCACCTGCGGCGCAGCGGCGCGAAGCTGGTCGCGCTGACCGGCAACGAGCAGAGCTCACTCGCCCGCGGCGCGGACGTCCACCTCGACGCCGCCGTCGGCAGCGAGGCCTGCCCGCTCGGGCTCGCGCCCACGGCCAGCACCACCGCTGCGCTCGCGCTCGGCGACGCGCTCGCGCTCGCGCTGCTCGACGCGCGCGGCTTCTCCGCCGACGACTTCGCCCGCGCGCACCCGGGCGGCGCGCTCGGACGGCGGCTGCTGACACGCGTATCCGACGTTATGCGCACCGGCGCGGACCTCCCGACCGTGCCGGCGTCGGCCACGCTCGCCGACGCCGTCGTCGAGATGGGCGGGAAAGGGATGGGCATGACCGTCGTGCTGAGCTACGACGGTCGCGTCGCCGGCATCTTCACCGACGGCGACCTGCGCCGCGCCGTGGCGCGCGGCGCGGATTTCCACGCGACGCGCGTCGACGCGGCGATGACGGTCGCCCCGCGCTCGATCGAGCCCGGCGCGCTGGCCATCGAGTGCGTCGAGCGGATGGAGGCGCTGCCCCGCGTCATGCAGCTCGTCGTCGTCGACGCCGACGGCCGCCTCGCCGGCGCGCTGCACATGCACGACCTCTTCCGCGCACGCGTGCTGTGAGCGCCGACGGACCGCTCCGAGGACGCCTGCGCGAGTGGGGCGGACGCCAGGCGCAGAGCGCGCGTCCGCTCGCGCTGGCGGCGGCCGACACGCAAGCCGAACGCATGGCGAAACCGTCCAAGGAGGCCGCTCACTGCTCCGGCCTCCTTGGATGGATGCGAGCGGCGGGTCGTTGCGCGTCGGCCGGTGCGGCGATTCGCCTTGGCGTCGATCCCCGTGCGCTCCGCGCCACGGGGGCCCCTCGCCGCAGGGCGAACGCCACTCCCTCCGGGGGCAGCGCAGCGGCGCAAGCCGCAAGCGTGGGGGTCTCATGACGGCGATGGACGCGACGTTTCGCACGCGCGCCGCGCGCATCCGCCTGCTCACGCTCGACGTCGACGGCGTGCTCACCGACGGACGCATCTACGTCGACGACCGCGGCCGCGAGTTCAAGGCCTACTCGGCGCTCGACGGGCAGGGCATGAAGATGCTGCAGCGCGCCGGCATCGAGGTCGCGTGGATCACCGGCAGCAACGCGCCGTCGGTGCGCCACCGCGCGCAGCATCTCGGCGTCGCGCACGTCCTGCTCGGCGCGGAGCACAAGCTCGCACCGTGGGAGAGGCTGCGCGCGCAGCTAGGCGTGCCGGCGGAGGCCTGCGCGCACGTCGGCGACGACCTGCCCGACGTGCCGCTGCTCGCCGCCAGCGGGCTCGCTGTCGCCGTTCCCGCGGCGCCGGAGAGCGTGCGACGCCACGCGCACTACGTCACCGTGCAGGCCGGAGGGCGGGGCGCCGTGCGCGAGGTGGCCGAGCTGATCCTCGCTGCGCAGGGACGCCTCGCGGAGGCGGAGGCGCCGCACGCCCTTCCGTCGGCGGGCCGGTGAGCGCGGGGGAGCGATGATCGAATACCCGAGCCGGCGCGCGCTCGACCGCCTGATCGGATGGATGCCGATCCTGCTGCTCGCGGGACTGGCCGCGCTGACCTGGTGGCTCGACGCGCAGGTGCAGGACGCGGGATCGCGCCGCGACGGCAACGCGCGCCACGATCCCGACCTGTTCGCGCAGGACGTGCGCGGCGTGGAGCTCGACGAGGCGGGGCGCGCGGTGCAGACGCTTGCGGCGGCGCGCGCACGGCACTACCCGGACGACGGCACCGTCGAGTTCGACGACCCGCGCTTCGTGATGACGCAACCGGACCGGCCGAAGTTCACCGTGCAGGCGGACAGGGCGCGCGTGACCGGCGATCGCGAGCGCGCGTACTTCGAGGGCAACGTCAAGGCCTCGCGAGCCGCCGAGAAGGCTGCCGACGGGGCCGGCGCGATCGAACTCGCCACCGAATCGCTCGAGGTGATCCCGAAGAAGGACCGCGCCGTCACCGACCGGCCGGTGACGATCACCGAGCCGCGTGGCATCATCCGTGCCACCGGGCTCGTCCTCGACAACGAGGCGAAGACCGCCACGCTACGCTCCGAAGTCCGGGGCACGTTCTCCCCACCGCGCCGCTGACCGCCGCCTCATGTGCAAGCCGATTCTCCCCGTCCTCGTCCTCGTCCTCCTCCTCGCCGCCGCTGCGCCCGCGCAGGCGCAGCGCGACGACAAGAGCCAGCCCGTCAACTTCAATGCCGATTCCGGCGAGGTCAATTACCAGACGAAAGTGGGCAACCTGTCGGGCAACGTCGTCATCACGCAGGGCACCATGACGATCCGCGCCGACCGGATCACGTTCAAGCAGAACGCCGACAACTCGATCTCCGCTACCGCACACGGCAACCCGATCACGTTCCGCCAGAAGCGCGACGGCGTGGACGAGTACTTCGAGGGCTTCGCGCAGCGCGCCGAGTACGACGGCGAAAAGGAGGTGCTCGAGCTGTTCGACCGCGGGCTGCTCAAGCGCGGCACGGACGAGATCCGCAGCAACTACATCTCGTACAACACGCGCAGCGAGCAGTTCCGCGCCGAGGGCCGGCCCGACGCGGCGGGCGTCCCGGCGAACAGCGGGCCGGGCGCGCGCGTGCGCGGTGTGTTCCAGCCGAAGAGCGACGCGAAGGACGGCAAGGACAAGGGCGAGAAGGCCGAGGGCGGCGCCAAGCCCGCGTCGAAGCCTGCCCCGCTGCCGCTCAAACGCTCCGGGGAGCTCGCGCCGAAGGCCGCGAAGTGACGCCGGCGGAGCAAGGCGCCTCGAGCACGCTGGCCGCCGCGCACCTGCGCAAGCGCTACACGACGCGCACCGTCGTCCACGACGTCTCGCTCGACGTCCACGCCGGCGAGGTCGTGGGCCTGCTGGGGCCGAACGGCGCCGGCAAGACGACCTGCTTCTACATGATCGTGGGCCTGGTGGGCGCCGACGGCGGACGCATCGAGCTCGACGCCGAGGACCTCACCAAGCTGCCGATCCACCAGCGCGCGCGCCGCGGCCTGTCCTACCTGCCGCAGGAGGCGTCGATCTTCCGCAAGCTGACGGTCGCCGAGAACGTGCGCGCGATCCTCGAGCTGCAGGAGGAGGACGCCGACGCCATCGCCAACCGACTCGACGCGCTGCTCGAGGACCTGTCGATCTCGCACCTCGCGGACGCACCGGCGGTCTCGCTGTCGGGCGGCGAGCGGCGCCGCTGCGAGATCGCGCGCGCGCTCGCGACGCGCCCCCGCTTCATCCTGCTCGACGAGCCGTTCGCCGGCATCGACCCGATCGCCGTGCTCGACATCCAGCGGATCATCGGGTTCCTGAAGCAGCGCGGCATCGGCGTGCTGATCACCGACCACAACGTGCGCGAGACGCTGGGGATCTGCGACCGCGCCTACATCATCAACGAGGGCCGCGTGCTGGCTTCCGGCACGCCCGACGAGATTGTCTATAATGAGGCAGTGAGAAAAGTGTATCTCGGCGAGCATTTCCGGTTGTAGAAGTCGCGGAATGGTGTGACTGGAGCAGGGCCGCCACGCGGCGCGCGTGGTTTCGTGCCTTTGCCGGCGAGCGTCCGCTGGGCCGCGTCAAGGACGATCGCCTGACTATCGACTCGATGCAATAGGCGCGACGCCGAACTCCCGACTGCCACCGCCAGCGCGGACGCCTCTGGCATCGAAACCAGTGAAACAGACGCTCCAACTCAAGCTCTCGCAGCACCTCACGCTGACGCCGCAGCTGCAGCAGTCGATCCGGCTGCTGCAGCTGTCCACGCTCGAGCTCAACGCGGAGGTCGAGCGCATCCTGCAGGAGAACCCGCTGCTGGAGAAGGACGAGGCCGAGGGCGAGGAGGAGCCGCTGCCCGCCGAGGCGCTCGCCGCCGCGCGCGAGCGCGCCGCGGAGGCCGAGGTCGAGACGCGCAGCAGCGCGGGCGACGACGAGCCCGACGAGCGCCCGCTCGACGTCACGCAGGCCGCCGATCCCTCCGACGTCGCCGACTACTCGGGAGGCGAGACCGACTGGGGCGGAGGCGCGCCGCCCGACGACGACGACTTCTATCCGCAGCAGGCCGCCGCCTCGTCGCTGCGCGACCACCTGATCGGGCAGCTCGGAACGCTCAACCTGCCGCTGCGCGACCGCCAGATCGTGCTCGCGCTCATCGACGCGCTCAACGACGACGGCTACCTCGCCTCGCCGCTCGAGGAGATCCTCGAGATGTTCCCCCCCGAGCTCGCGATCGACGCGGACGAGCTCAAGATCGCGCTCAACTTCGTGCAGAGCTTCGAGCCAGCCGGCGTGGGCGCGCGCGACTGCGCCGACTGCCTGCGGCTGCAGCTGAAGGTGCGGCCCGCGGACACGCCGTGGCGCGCCGAGGCGCTGAAGGTCGTCGACGGGCACCTCGCGCTGCTGGCGAACCGCGACTTCACGCGCCTCAAGCGCCTGCTGCACACCGACGACGCAGGCGTGCGCGGGGTGCGCGACCTGGTGCGCAGCCTGAACCCGCGGCCGGGCGCGCAGTTCGCGCGCACCGAGGCGAACTATGTGGTGCCCGACGTCGTGGTGCGCAAGGTGCGCAACCAGTGGACGGCGAGCCTCAACGAGGCGGCGATGCCAAAGCTGCGGCTCAACCGCATCTACGCCGACATCCTGACCCGCAACCGCGACTCGTCGAACCAGCAGCTCGCCGCGCAGCTGCAGGAGGCGAAGTGGCTGATCCGCAACGTGCAGCAGCGCTTCGAGACGATCCTGCGCGTCGCGCAGGCAATCGTCGAGAGGCAGCGCCGCTTCTTCGAGCACGGCGAGGTGGCAATGCGGCCGATGGTGCTGCGCGAGATCGCCGACATGCTCGACCTGCACGAGTCGACGATCTCGCGCGTCACCACGCAGAAATACATGCTGACTCCGCGTGGCACCTACGAGCTCAAGTACTTCTTCGGCAGCCACGTCGCCACCGATAGCGGCGGGGCCGCGTCCGCCACGGCCATCCGCGCGCTGATCAAGCAGCTGATCGGCGCCGAGAACCCGCGCTCGCCGCTGACCGACAGCCGCATCGCCGAGGTGCTGGGCGAGCAGGGCATCCTGGTGGCGCGGCGCACGATCGCCAAGTACCGCGAGGCCCTGCAGATTCCACCCGTCAACATGCGCAAGACGCCCTGAAAGGGGCTTCGCGCGGGCGCCCGCCGACCGCCCGGCGGCCGCGGCCGGCCTTGCCCCCGTGCGCCCAAACGGCGAAACTGGCACATGCAGCGTTTGCCCGATCCACCGCCGGACCCGATGCGAAGCCCGGCGGCCGAAGCCGCGGAAGCGCGGCGGACCCCCGCCCACAGGAGCCCCTTGATGAACCTGACGCTCACCGGACACCAGCTCGAAATCACGCCCGCGATCCGCGCGTACGTGGTCGGCAAGCTGGAGCGCATCACCCGCCACTTCGACCATGTGATCGACGTGGCGGTCGTGCTGTCGGTGGACAAGCTCAGGCACAAGGCCGAGGCGAACGTGCACGTGCGCGGCAAGGACCTGCACGCCGAGGCGGTCGAGGAGGACATGTACGCGGCCATCGACGTGCTGGTCGACAAGCTCGACCGCATGGTGCTGAAGCACAAGGAGATGCGCGGCGAGCACCGGGCGGTCAACGGCGCCCCGCGCCGCCCCGCGAGCGCCGGCGGAGCCGAGTAGCGGGCTATAATCCGCGCGCCGCAGCCCTGCCGAAACGCGGGCTCGCGGCCCGCGCGCATCGCGCGACGCCCTTCTGCGGATGAACCAGATCGTCGACCTCCTGCCCGTGGCGAATGTCGCGCTCGACGTCGACGCGCCGACGAAACCGCGCCTGTTCGAGGCGGTGGCAGCGCTGTTCGAGCGCGACACCGCGCTGCCTCGCGCGACGATCGTCGCCGCGCTTGCCGCGCGCGAGAAGCTGGGTTCGACGGGCCTGGGACAGGGCATCGCGATCCCGCACGGGCGCCTGAAGGGGCTCGCCGAGGCGCGCGGCGCCTTCGTGCGGCTGGCCGCGCCCATCGCCTTCGACGCGCCGGACGCCCGCCCGGTGTCGCAGGTGTTCGTGCTCCTCGTGCCGGAGCACGCGACCGACCGGCACCTGCAGATCCTCTCCGAGCTCGCGCAGATGTTCTCCGAACGCGCGTTCCGCGACCAGCTGGCAAGCGCCGCCGACAGTGCACAGGTGCACGCGCTGATCGCCGACTGGCAGCCCGCTTAGGGCCTGTTGGCGCCGCGACGGGACGGGACGGACCAGCGATGCGCCAGGTCAGCATCGATCGGCTGTTTGCCGACAACCGCGAGAAGCTCTCGCTGACGTGGCGCGCCGGCCGGCAGGGCGGCAACCGCGTGCTCACCGGCGAGCAGGCGCTCAAGCCGACGATGGGCCAGGTCGGGCACATGAACTTCATCCATCCGTTCCGCGTGCAGATCCTCGGCGCGGCGGAGATGGCCTGGCTTGCCCCGCTCGCGGCCGACGCGCTGCGCAAGGCGATCGACGGACTGTTCACGCCCGAGCTCGTGGCCATCGCCGTGGCCAACGGCGAGACGCCGCCGCCCTACCTCGTCGAGCACTGCAACGCGAACCACATCGCGCTGTTCACCTCGACCCAGCCATCGCCCCACCTGGTCGACGTGTTCCGCTACTACCTCGCGCGCGTGCTCGCCGAGACGACCACGCTGCACGGCGTGTTCCTCGACGTGCTCGAGCTCGGCGTCCTGATCACCGGCGCCTCCGCGATCGGCAAGAGCGAGTTGGCACTCGAGCTGATCTCGCGTGGCAACGGGCTGGTCGCCGACGACATCGTCGAGCTGCACCGCATCTCCCCCGACACGGTCGAGGCGCGCTGCCCCGAGGTGCTGCGCGACTTCCTCGAGGTCCGCGGCATCGGCGTGCTCAACATCAGGACGATCTTCGGCGAGACGGCGATCCGGCCGCGCAAGCTCCTGCGCCTGATCGTGCACCTCGAGGACCACAGCCACGAGTCGTTCTCCGAGCTCGACCGTCTCAAGGTCGACGCGACCTACCAGGAGGTGCTCGGCGTGCCGATCCGGCGCGTGACGATTCCCGTCGCCGCCGGGCGCAACCTCGCCGTGCTCGTGGAGGCCGCGGTGCGCAACTTCGTGCTCAACCAGCGCGGCATCGACAGCACGAAGGAGTTCATCGACCGCCAGCAGCGGCTGATGGAGTCCGGCGGAGACGGCGTGCGCTGATGGACCTGATCCTCGTCGGCGGCATGTCCGGCTCCGGCAAGAGCGTGGCGCTGGCCGCGCTCGAGGACTCCGGCTACTACGCCGCCGGGAACCTGCCCGTATCGCTGGTCGCCCCGACCGCGGAATACCTGTGCGACGCGGGGCAGGAGCGCGTCGCGATGACGGTCGACCTGCGCATCGGCGAGGGCGTGGCGGGCCTGCCGGCGACGATCGCCCGGCTGCGCGAGGCGGGGCGGAGCGTGCGCCTGCTCGTTCTCGACGCGAAGACCGACACGCTGGTCAAGCGCTTCTCGGAGACGCGCCGCCGCCATCCGCTGTCCGACGGGACGCACACGCTGACCGAGGCGATCGAGCAGGAGCGTCGGCTGCTCGCCGACGCCCGCGCGCTGGGCTTCGTGTTCGACACCAGCGACCTGCCCGCGGCGGCGCTCCGCGCATGGATCAAGGACTTCGTGAGCGTGGACCCCTCGCGCCTCACGCTGCTGTTCGAGTCCTTCGGCTTCAAGCACGGCGTGCCGCTCGACGCCGACCTCGTGTTCGACGTGCGCTGCCTGCCCAATCCGCATTACGAGCCGCGACTCGCGCCGCTGACGGGCCGCGACGCGCCGGTGGTCGGCTTCCTCGAGGCCCTGCCCGAGGTCGAGCGCATGTACGGCGACATCTACCACTTCGTGGCCAGCTGGCTGCCCGACTACGCGCGCGACAACCGCAACTACCTGACGGTGGCGATCGGCTGCACCGGCGGACGGCACCGCTCCGTCTACTTCGTCGAACGGCTCGCCAAGGCCTTCGAGTCGCGCTACCAGGTGCTGCGGCGGCACCGCGAGATCGGTTCGGGCCCCGAGCCTGCGGGGGGGCGGGCGTGACGCAGCGCACGATCACGCTGGCGTTCACCGGAGCCTCGGGCATGCCCTATGGCCTGCGCCTGCTCGAGTGCCTGCTCGCTGCCGGATCGCGCGTGTACCTCCTCTACTCGCCGGCGGCGCAGATCGTCGCGAAGCAGGAGTGCAACCTCGTGCTGCCTGCGCAGCCGCGCGAGGCGGAGCGCATGCTGGGCGAGCGCTACGCTGCCGCGGCAGGGCAGCTCGCCGTCTTCGGCCGCGAGGACTGGATGGCGCCCATCGCATCGGGGTCCAATCCCGCCGACGCGATGATCGTCTGCCCGTGCACGATGGGGACGGTCGGCGCGATCGCGGGCGGGCTCGCGGACAACCTGATCGAGCGCGCGGCCGACGTGATGCTGAAAGAGCGGCGGCCGCTGGTATTGGTGCCGCGCGAGACGCCGCTGTCGGTGATCCACCTCGAGAACCTCGCCACGCTCGCGCGGGCCGGCGCGGTGATCCTGCCGCCCTCGCCGGGCTTCTATCACCACCCGCAAAGCGTGGCGGACCTGGTCGATTTCGTCGTCGCGCGCGCGCTCGACCTGTGCGGCGTTGCGCACTCGCTCGGGCCGCGCTGGGGCGAGGAGCGCGTCGCACCGCCGGCCGGAACGCAGGCGTGAGCCCGAAGGGCCGCCCCGAGGGCGAACAAGCCCCGAAGCGCGTCGGCGCGGAGGGTAGGCCAGTGAGCGGCGCCCGCCGGGGCGCGGCGCCGATGCGCATACCGCTGTTCCCGCTCAACGCCGTGCTGTTTCCCGGCGGCCTGCTGCCGCTCAAGGTGTTCGAGCAACGCTACGTCGAGATGACCAAGGCCTGCCTGCGCGACGACGCGCCATTCGGCGTCTGCGCGATCCGACAAGGCCCCGAGGTCGCGCGCGAAGGCGATCCCGTCCCCGTGTTCGCCGACGTCGGCACACTTGCGCGGATCGCCTCGTGGGACATGGCGCAGCTCGGCATCCTGCACGTCGCCGCGCGCGGCGATGCCCGCTTTCGCGTCGAGCGCTTCGAACGCGCGCCCTCCGGGCTCGTCGTCGCCGACGTCGTGGCGATCGCCGCGGAGCCGAGGGTCGCGCTGACAGCCGCGCAGGCGCCGCTCCGCAACCTGCTCGAGGTCGTCGCCACGCGCGTCGGCCCCGCGCACTTCCCTGCCGGCGGCGACTTCGACGACGCCTCGTTCGTGGGCTACCGCCTCGCCGAGTTCCTGCCGCTGCCGCTGCCGGTCAAGCAGTCGATGCTCGAGATCAACGACGCCGGCGTGCGCCTCGCGGTGCTGCAGCGTTTCCTGCTCGAACGCGGCGTGCTCGCCGGCGGCGAACCGTAGGGACGCGCCGCGCAACCTCGCGGCACGCATCCGCGGGTTGCGCAGGGCTTCCCTTCGCTCCGCTCGGCCCCCCGGGCGCCGAAAGCCGGCGGACGCGGGCCGCTATAATTTCAGGTTCCTCGGAAGCACGCGGGCGGAATCATGGCTGGCCACAGCAAGTGGGCGAACATCAAGCACAAGAAGGCGGCTGCCGACGCGAAGCGCGGCAAGATCTTCACGCGCCTGATCAAGGAGATCACCGTGGCCTCGCGCCTGGGCGGCCCCGACCCCGGCGCGAACCCGCGGCTGCGGCTCGCCATGGACAAGGCGCGCGAGCAGAACATGCCCAAGGACACGATCGACAACGCAATCAAGCGCGGCTCGGGGCAGCTCGACGGCGTCAGCTACGAGGAGATCCGCTACGAGGGCTACGGCATCGCCGGCGCCGCGGTGATCGTCGACTGCATGACCGACAACCGCACGCGCACCGTGGCCGATGTCCGCCACGCGTTTTCGAAGTACGGCGGCAACCTCGGCACCGACGGCTCGGTCGCGTTCCTGTTCAAGCACTGCGGACAGATCGTGTTCGCGCCGGGCACCGGCGAGGATCGGGTGATCGAGGCGGCGATCGAGGCCGGCGCGGAGGACGTGGTGACCAGCGACGACGGCAGCATCGAGGTCGTCACCGGGCCCTACGACTTCGTCGCGGTCAAGGACGCGCTCGTCAGGGCGGGGCTGAAGCCCGAGTTCGCCGAGGTCGCGATGAAGCCGTCCGCGGAGGTCGAGCTCGCCGGCGAGGACGCGCAGCGGATGCACAAGCTGCTCGACGCGCTGGAATCGATCGACGACGTGCAGGAGGTCTACACTTCCGCAGTCCTCGAGGAGTAATCGCATGATCGTCTCGACCACGCCCTCGCTCGAGGGCCGCCGCATCACGCGCTACCTCGGCATCGCCAGCGGCGAGGCCATTGTCGGCGCGAACATCGTCCGCGACCTCTTCGCCAGCGTGCGCGACATCGTCGGCGGCCGTGCCGGCGCCTACGAGAACGTGCTGCAGGACGCGCGCGAGATGGCCTTGACCGAAATGCGCGAGAACGCGGAAGCGATGGGCGCGAACGCGGTCGTCGGGGTCGACCTGGACTATGAGACGGTCGGCCAGGGCGGCTCGATGCTGATGGTCTGCGCGAGCGGCACTGCGGTCGTCGTCGAGTAGCCAATGAAATGGGGTCAGACCCTATTTCCAGCCCGCACGCGACGACGCCGTGAATACGCGGGAAATAGGGTCTGACCCTCCTTGCCGGCGCATCCTCGGGCTCGACCCGGGGCTGCGGGTCACCGGTTACGGCGTCATCGAGTGCCACGGCAACCGGCTCGCGTACGTCGCGAGCGGCTGCATCCGCACCGGCGAGGGCGCGCTGCCGACACGGCTCGGCGTCATCGCGCGCGACCTCGGCCACCTGATCGCGGAGATGGCGCCCACCGAGGTTGCCGTCGAGCAGGTGTTCGTCAACGTCAATCCGCGCTCGACGCTGTTGCTCGGCCAGGCGCGCGGGGCTGCGATCGCCGCGGCGGTGCTCGCCGGGCTTCCCGTGGCCGAGTACACGGCGGGCCAGGTGAAGCAGGCGGTCGTCGGCGGCGGCCGCGCGGCCAAGACACAAGTGCAGGCGATGGTGATGCGCCTGCTGAAGTTGCCCGGCGCGCCGCAGGCCGACGCCGCCGACGCGCTCGCCGCCGCGATCTGCCACGCGCACGCGACGACGGGGCTGGGCGCGATGGCGACGGGTCGCCGCGGCGGAAGGACACTGCGCCTGGGAGGGGGAGCGAGGGGCGGGGGGTGAGGGCGAGCGTGTCCACACCGGCTGTGCCGCAATGTCAGGTCATCACGTCTCGCACTGACGATCGGCTGTGAAAGCACTCCCGGCCCTCCTCCCTTCTCCCTCGCCCCATCGTGCTCCCCCTCGCCGTCATCTTCGACATGGACGGGCTCATGCTCGACACCGAGTCGCTCGGTGCGCGCGCGTGGGAAGTCGTGGCGGCGGAGCGCGGCATCGCGTTCGACTCCGCGGTGGCGCAGCGGCTGATCGGGCGCACGGTCGCGGACTGCCGCGCGCTGATGCTCGACCACCACGGCGAGGACTACCCGGTCGACGCGCTGATGGCCGGATGGAACGCAGCGTTCGACGCGCTGGTCGAGCGCGAAGGGCTGGCGCTGAAGCCCGGGCTCACCGAGCTGCTCGACTGGCTCGCCGAGCGCGCCATCCCCCGCGCAGTCGCCACCTCCACGCGGCGCTCGCAGGCGCGCTCCAGGCTTGAGGCCACCGGGCTGTGGCCTCGCTTCGCAGCGCTGGTCGGCGGCGACGACGTCGCGCGCGGCAAGCCCGCACCGGACATCTTTCTCGCCGCCGCGCAGCGCCTCGACGTGCCCCCGCTGCGCTGCCTCGTGCTGGAGGACTCGCCGCCCGGCCTGCTCGCCGCCGCCGCGGCCGGCATTCCGGCGGTCATGGTGCCCGACCTCATCGCGCCCCCTGCGGAAGTCGCGGGTCGTCCGCCGCGCGTGATGGCCACGCTGCACGACGTGCGCGACTGGCTTGCTTCGCTTCCGATCTAGACACCCTCACCGTGCAATAATTGACGGCAGCCACCGCGGCACCGTTACGTGTCCACTGCCAACTGTCACCTGCCAACTGCCAACTGCCAACTGAATGATCGGCCGCCTCACCGGCATCCTCGTCGAGAAGAACCCGCCGCAGATCCTCGTCGACGTGAGCGGCGTGGCCTACGAGGTCGACGTGCCGATGAGCACGTTCTACAACCTGCCCGCCACGGGCGAAACGGTGACGCTGCACACGCACCTCGTCGTACGCGAGGACGCGCACCTGCTGTACGGCTTCGGCAGCGAGGCGGAGCGCAACGCGTTCCGCCAGCTCACGAAGATCAGCGGCGTGGGCGCGCGTACCGCGCTGTCCGTGCTCTCCGGGCTGTCGGTGGACGACCTCGCGCAGGCGGTGACGCTGCAGGAGGCCGGGCGGCTGACGAAGATCCCCGGCATCGGCAAGAAGACGGCCGAGCGCCTGTTGCTCGAGCTCAAGGGCAGGCTCGGCGCCGACCTCACGACGGCGGTGGGCGTCAACCGCGCGCCGCCGGCCTCTGCCGACATCCTGAACGCGCTGTTCGCGCTCGGCTACAACGAGAAGGAGGCGGCCGGCGCCGTGAAGGCGCTGCCCGAAGGCGTGTCGGTCGCCGATGGCATCCGCCAGGCGCTCAAGCGGCTCGCCAAGGCGTGACGATGGACCCCGGCACGGCGGGCAGGGCATAGTATCGGCCCATGGCCATCGACAGCGATACGCTCGCGCGCGTGGTGACCGGCAAGCCGATCGGCGCGCAGGAGGAAGTGCTCGAGCGCGCGCTGCGGCCGCGCGGACTCGCCGAGTACGTCGGCCAGGAGAAGATCCGGCACCAGCTCGGCGTGTTCATCGAGGCCGCGAAGCGCCGCGGCGAGGCGCTCGACCACGTGCTGCTGTTCGGCCCGCCGGGACTGGGCAAGACGACGCTGTCGCACATAATATCGCGCGAGCTGGGCACGGCAATCAAAGCGACATCGGGACCAGTGCTCGACCGGCCGGCAGACCTGGCGGGAATACTGACGGGTTTGGAACCGGGCGACATACTATTTATTGACGAAATCCACCGTTTATCTGCGGTAGTGGAGGAATACCTCTACTCGGCGATGGAGGACTTCCGTCTCGACATAATGATAGATTC
>Ga0105090_10000869_pt1 | contig 15677 bp, 17 predicted proteins | sample PPLLak3March2015_FD_79110 | JGI IMG/M metagenome (GOLD analysis project Ga0105090, IMG submission 79110) | Freshwater sediment microbial communities from Prairie Pothole Lake near Jamestown, North Dakota, USA - PPLs Lake P7 Core (1) Depth... | ecosystem: Environmental > Aquatic > Freshwater >... | reverse complement strand
GCCCAACAGCTTTTATTGCAGAAAAATAACATCCGTGTATTGATTCTGCCATTACAAAATGGTTATCATCGCTATGATTTAAAACGTATCGGCGGTGGCATTCTTGTACAAACACCCGACATTCTGAATATAACAGTTGCAGATCTTAAAATAGTCACCAAAATAAAACCCACACCGCAACAATTGGAAGACTTACTTTTTGCATGGCGCGTTGCAAAATTTGTTAAATCTAATGCCATTGTATTCTGCCGCAATGGTCAAACCTCCGGTATCGGGGCTGGTCAAATGAGTCGTGTTGATAGTGCACGTATCGCTTCTATAAAAGCGCAACAAGCAGGCCTTACGCTTGCGGGATCTGTAGTTGCATCGGATGCGTTTTTCCCCTTCCGGGATGGCTTAGACGTTGTGGTGCAAGCAGGCGCAACCGCAATAATTCAACCCGGTGGCAGTATCCGTGATAACGAAGTTATTGCTGCTGCAGATGAGCAAGGTGTTTCAATGGTGTTCACCGGCATTCGCCATTTCAGACATTAGAGAGCCTCAAAATATCATGAAGTTACTGGTTATTGGCGGAGGTGGCAGAGAGCATGCACTAGCATGGAAACTGAGTTTATCACCGCGAGTTCATAAAGTATTTGTGGCGCCGGGTAATGCAGGTACTGCATTAGAACGTGGACTGGAAAATATTTCAATCACATCTATCCCTGAATTAATCGGATTTGCAAAAAAAGAACAAATTGCAATAACAATAGTAGGCCCTGAAACTTCACTTGCCGCAGGTATCGTTGATGCTTTCCAAGCTGCTGATCTGAAAATATTTGGTCCAATCCAGAAAGCAGCTCAACTCGAAACTTCAAAGATCTTTGCTAAAGAATTTATGCTGCGGCATCATATTCCTACCGCCGCTTATGCAAGTTTTAAAGATCCCCTCCTGGCACATGAATATATCGACCAAAAATCCGCTCCTCTGGTGATTAAAGCCGATGGCCTTGCAGCAGGAAAAGGTGTTGTAGTTGCTCAAACCAATGAGCAAGCACATTCTGCTATCAATGCAATACTTGTCGAAAAGAATTTTGGCAGCGCAGGTTATGAAATTATTATTGAAGAATTTCTGCACGGCATAGAAGTCAGTTTTATTGTCATGACAGATGGACATCATATTCTGCCTTTAGCTACCAGCCAGGATCATAAACGCCTATATGATGGAGATCTGGGCCCCAATACTGGCGGGATGGGCGCATATTCGCCAACACCTTTTGTATCACCCAGCCTGCACGCGCAAATTATGCGCAATATCATCTATCCCGTAATCAATGGATTAAAAGAAGAAGGCATCAACTATACCGGTTTTCTCTATGCAGGATTAATGATTACTGCAGAAGATCAAGTAAAGGTATTGGAATTTAATTGCCGGCTAGGGGATCCAGAAACTCAGCCCATCATGCTGCGGTTAAAAAGTGACCTTCTGACATTAATTGAACATGCTGTCAATGGAACACTGGATAAAGTTGATACCGAATGGGATCGACGCGCCGCACTGGGTGTTGTAATGGCAGCGCATGGTTATCCGGAGAATCCGAGAAAGAATGACGTGATCCAAGGCTTACAGGATCCTAGTATTGACCAGGAAAATACCGATAGTTTTCATATTTTTCATGCCGGAACGCTTATGGGAGGAAAAGATGAAAGGGAAATTATGACGGCTGGAGGGCGTGTATTATGCGCAACAGCATTAGGTGAAAACATTAAGATTGCTCAGCAGAATGCCTATAAACTCATTGAAAAAATTCACTTTGATGACTATCAGATTCGTCACGATATTGGATATCAAGGTATAAATTATCAACGTAAAAAATAGAGTAAGAAGAAACTGAATATTTCTAAATATAATTAAACAAGGATAACCCAGAAATTTTAATATAGGACTGCTGTGCAGCTTGGAGATATAGCTGTTGTCTTTGAAAATCCGATATTGCTTTTGCCATATCCACATCTTGTAATTGTGAAAGCAAATCCTCAAATTGAATATCCTGATCACTGCCAACACTCTCTAACGTGTCTATCTCATTCATTCGAGCTCCAATAGACGATTGTTTTGTAAGCACATGTTCTATACTATTGCTAATATTCTGTATTGCTGTACTTAAATTATTGGTAAGTCTAGTACCTCCAGGTTGGCCACTAGACGGCGTTTCTAATGCCGTAATCAGATCACTCACTGTTTTAAAAATACTTTGATTACTGCTTGGAGATACCGTAAATTTATCCCCATTCGCTGGATTACCTTTAATACTTAATTGAATTCCATCAAAACTGATCGTACTATTGTCTGCATAAGGATTGGCTGATGAAACTGGCAATCCTGTCGTTGTATTAACAATATCATAGGTTGTCACACCAGCAGCAACGGTGAAAGTTATATCATAATTATCCCCAGTAAGGCTGGCTGGAGTAATTACTGATCCTTTATCAATGGTGCCTGTACCAATGTTTAGTGAATCAGCAACTGTTGTGAAAACACCGTTTCCATTCTTTATGCGTTCAAAGATATCTGTACCTGAATCACTGATAGCGAGCTGGCGCGCGGGTCCTACTTGATTCAATCTCTGCCCTTGATCTCCCGAATATTGCACAGTTAATCCAGTTAGAACAAATGGCTTCGTACTTGCTTGGTATCCTGAAAACAGATACTGCCCATTTTCATCGGTAGAATTAGCGAGACCGACAAGTGATTCTAATTGACTACGTAGCTCTGTAGCGACAACCTTCCTATCAGCATCAGTACGTGCCGCATTCCCAGCACTAAGTGCTAAAACCTGGGCTTGATCAAGCAAATGCTTCACTTCACTTAATACATTTTCTTCTAATCCCAGTGAAGCGCTTGCACTGGCACGATTAACAGAATATTGTTTGTTCATTGATGCTGATTGTGTAATATTTAATGCCTGTGCTGCAGCAATTGGGTCATCTGAAGGTGTTAGGATACGTTTCGTGGTAGAAAGCTGCTGTTGTGTTTTAATTAAATTCTCTTGCTGCTGAAGCATTAAGTTGGTTCCGGTTTCATAAATTGTATTTGTACTAATACGCATAATATTTGCCTCTTAACTAATTTTTCTTAACCAATTCTGAGAATTGAATCAAATAACGTATTGCTTATTTCAATGACCTTACTTGAAGCCTGGAAAGCCTGCTGGAAGCGTATTAGATTGGCAGCTTCTTCGTCCAGATTAACTCCCGATACTGATTGCATGGATTTTTCAGTTTGCGCAAGCAAATTGGCTTGTGCTTTACTGGTTACTTCCAGTTCTCGCGTCTTATTACCAATTTGACTCACAAGCTGTCCATAGGCAGATTGGTATGACGCTGTTCCATTACCCAAGGTATTTGTGGTTTGCAGAACACCCAACAACAGTGCATTCCGGTTATCAGCAGATCCGCCATTATTAGGTACAATTGTAAAGATATCACCTGCAGCAGGATTACCATCAATTTGGAAAGTATAGCCATTGAAACTGATATCAGCGCCTGCGGTATAACCCTGATTAGTAGCAGGCAAACCAGTGCCAATTCCAGTTACATCATATTGCCCATCATACGGGGTATGGAATGTGATTGTTAACGGCTGCTGAAGATTTGCGTCAAGCGGCAAAGGATTTACAGTTCCAGCACTGATCTTGCCGGTACCGGTATTTGTTACTGCTGCATTGGTACGATTAGGCCCCGCCGCCGCAATTTTAGTTGTATCGGTAATATTTACCGCTATATCCTTTGCGCCATTAATGGTTGGTTGAATTCGAAATCTCTCATTAGGAAGAATGGTTGCTGCGGTAACAGATATACCATCAAGCGTTAATGGCGAGGCTCCTGATGGAGCAACTAGGGTACTTACCGAAGTATTATCAGATAATCTTGTAAGCGTATAGTTTGTTCCATCGTAAGAAAACTGATAATCACTCGTTGTTAAAACACTATAATCGCTTATGCTTGCTGTAATACTAGATGCAGGACTATTGCTTGAAGCTGAAATTATTTTGGGCGATGGCAAAGTAAAGAAATCTTCCCCCATATCGCCATTCAGATCCATACCTAACTGATGTTGTGCATTAAAGGTTTGAGCCAGCGTAATAGCAATTCTTCCTAATGCATTTTGTGCACTATCTAATGTGACACTACGGAAAGACAGAATACCCCCTAAGGTACCTCCTGTAATCTGCTTTTCGGGAATCTGAATAGTATTATTTCTACTAACTAATCCGATCGTTAAATTACCCGGATCGTTAGGCGAATTGATCGCTTGCAACGAGAGTGCTTGCGCACCAACAACTAAAGCTCCACCATTGCCAACATAAACATTCACACTACCATCACTTTGCCTTACTGTATCAGTATTAATTATTTTACTTAATTGATTAATCAGCTCATCCCGTTGATCCAACATATCATTGACAGGTTGTCCAGCAGCAGAACTTTCCATTAATAGTATCTGATGATTCATTTCTGCTACTTGATTAGCCAAAGAATTTATCTCATCAACACTACTAGCAATTTGCGTATTGACACCCTCTCTAATCTGCGACATACGTTGATCCATACTTTGGAAACGCGCCACAAGGGCTTCGGCATTACTCAGCATTGCCTGCCGCGAAGGAATTACAGATGGATTCTTTGCCACGTCTTGTACAGCACTGAAAAAATTTTGCAATGCTGGTGAAAGTCCAGAAGTAGAGTCTCCCAACATGTTATCTAACTGTTTTATTTGTGCATAATTACTATCCAATGCTTGACTTTGGGTTTGAACTTGCAATGATTGACTAACAAGAAACTGATCGTATATGCGTTGTACTGTCGATGCATGAACACCACGCCCAATAAACCCAGCACCTGATAATTGGGGTATATTTGAGCTAAGAATAACCTGTTGGCGTTTATAGCCAGGCGTGCCTGCATTGCTGATATTATGACTTGTCGTTTGCAACTGGCTCTGTGCAGTTAATAAACCAGAAACTCCAATGTCTAGAATACTATTTCCCATAGTTTATATCCGATTCTTTATATTCAGAAAACATATAATGGTTATATCGGCAAAATGACAATAGAATTAATAAAACTTTTATTCATTAAATAAGTTCTCGATTTTGCAATGTTTCACTATTAAGTATTCGAATCAACTTCTCAGCGTACATTGGATCAGTAGCATATCCTGCACGTTGCAGGCCATTTGCAAATGTAACGGCATCATTGGTCTTCAATACTTTTGCATAGCGTGGGTTATCTAATAGCAAACTGGCATAGTCACTGAATCCTTCTGCATAAGAGCTATAAGCACGGAATTTTTCAACCACTTTTTGGGGTATGCCATTAATGTATTCGGTAGTTACTGTTTCAACAACATCCCCTTTCCAGTTTGCACCGGCTTTGATCCCGAATAGATTGTAGCTTGGACTATTATCCGCGTGACGAATCTCATGTTTACCCCAGCCGCTCTCCAATGCAGCCTGTGCCAGCATGAAATGCGGAGGAATACCGGTTGATTGTGAAGCTATTTTTGCATGCGGCAAAAGTTTATCGATAAAATCCGTCAAATGATTGGATAATTTTCTTAGTTGTGTCTCCAGCGGGATTGGTGCGATAAACGCCTCAGACGATGGATTCATTTTTCCTGCTAGCATCGCTGCATTAAATGAATTCTGAGCACTCGGCCATAACTGTTCCGATTTATCATTGGGATGACCGTCCTTAACCAAAGACGAATGACCGCTGAGATTGATCGTGGATATAATTGTATCGGTATGGCTAATTGAAGTTTGTGGCTCAATCGATTTATTAGCTCGAGTCAATTGCTGTACCATCAGGTCAGCAATACCAATTCCCTTAGTAGACATTTGCTGCGCTAATTGCTGATCATACATCTGCGTGAAGAATTGTGTTTGCTGGCTATCGAACAATCCATCTTTGGGCGTTGCCTCACGCATACTTTTAAGTAACATATTCATGAACAATGCTTCAAACTGCTGTGCTACTTTTTTTAAAGCTTCATCTGGATTCTGCTTGGCCATTAAATGTAAATCATCAACGCTCTTGGCATCAACTGCGAGCTTACTTGAAATATCCGGTGAGATAACCATATTTTTATAATCAGCTAGTTAAATAATTTCCAACTCTGCACGCAACGAGCCTGCTGCTTTTAGCGCCTGTAAAATGGACAGCAAATCCTGTGTTGTCGCGCCAATCGCCGTTAATGCTTTGACAACTTCACCAAGATCCGCGCCATTCGGCAATAGCATTAAATTCCCTTCATCAGTACGTATTTCAACCTGCGATCGTTGTGTCACAACTGTTTCACCTCGTTGTGCAAAGGGGCCTGGTTGACTGATTACAGGTTCAGTATTGATAATAATGGATAAATTACCATGCGCAATAGCACTCGTTTCAAGTGTTACTGCTTGATTCATTACTACCGAGCCGGTACGTGAATTGACAATAACTTTTGCAGGTGCTCTTGCAGGTGTTACATCCAGACTTTCAATCTGAGAAATCAACATAATGCGCCGACTATTATCAGCAGGCGCTTTTACCTGCACTACTCGGCCATCTATAGCAGTTGCAGTTGAAGGATGAAGCCCATTAATTGCTTCAACAATACGATTTACCGTCGTAAAATCCGTTGAATTCAATTCAAGGTTAATAAAATCACCTTGTCCGACTGTGGTCGATATCTCACGCTCTACAATAGCCCCGCCTGCAATGCGCCCGGCACTGAGATGGTTAACTTGCACACTGCTGCCCGCATTTCCGGCTCCAATACCGCCAACCAAGAGGCTTCCTTGTGCCATTGCATAAACCTGATTGTCTGCCCCTTTAAGGGGCGTCAATAAGAGTGTTCCTCCGCGCAGACTTTTCGCATTACCCATGGAAGACACTGTGACATCGATTTGCTGACCAGGTTTCGCAAATGCAGGTAACGTCGCTGTCACCATAACAGCAGCAACATTACGTAATTGCAAGTTGGTACCAGGCGGCAAGTTAACACCCAACTGACCTAGCATACTAATAATGCTTTGCACTGTGAATGGCGTTTGGGTTGTCATATCACCGCTGCCATCCAAACCCACAACCAATCCATACCCTATCAATTGATTGTTGCGCACTCCCTGAATCGACGCCAGATCCTTGATGCGATCGGCAGTACTAACACCCGGCAGAAATAAGCTCATCGCAAGTAAAGAATAAATAATTATATTTCTTATTTTCATAATCTTATGCATTTATTTCACGGGCAAGAATTTTTCATACATCGAATAAGTTAGAAAGGCATAACGGTAAGAAAGAATCGAGATAGCCATCCCATTGTTTGTGCTTCATCAAGATAACCATTGGCTCGATATTCAACACGTGCATCTGCAATTTGCGTTGAAGAGATGGTATTCGCCATGATGTGAATTGGATTTACGACACCAGAGAGTCTTATAAACTCTTGTCCCTGGTTGATGCCGATTTGTTTTTCACCACTGACAACAAGATTTCCGTTCGGCAATGCTTCTATGACAGTTACCGTAATTGTTCCTTTAAAATCATTTTTACTTGCACTTTCGCCACTTCCATCAAACTTATTGTTTGATTTAGCTTCAACTGTTGCGTATTTACTTAAAAAGTTTAAAGGGATCCCGAACAAGCTTGGTACTGAAAGATCAACACTTCCAGAGCGATCTACATTACTTCCTGAACTCTTGCTGGCATTTGTTCTTTCATTCAAATTAACTATAATGGTATCGCCAACACTTCGCGCCCTTCGATCTTCAAATAAGGGGGTGTAACGAACCCCGCCTGTTGTACTGTGAATAGACTGAAAAATAGCTCCATTGGGTTGAGCACCTACTGCCGCATGTTTCGGAGGATGAAGTGTATTGGGCTGATGGGTAGTTGTTGATGGTATCACAGCACAACCTGATACAAGCAGAACAACAATCAGTGTATGCAGATACAAGAATCTATTTTTTATTTTCAGATTGTTGTTAACCATCACATTACTCCAGGTAACCCATTCAATTATAATTGCGACAATCTTTGCAACATTTGATCTGAAGTTTCAATTGACTTGGAATTCATCTCATACGCACGTTGGGTTTGAATCATGCTAACCAATTCTTCCACGACATTCACATTCGATGCCTCAACAAACCCCTGCTCTAGTGTTCCTAAACCATTAGTACCAGGGGCATTCTGATTGGGTGTTCCGCTAGATGCAGTTTCCATGTATAGATTCTCACCAATCTTTTGTAATCCTGCCGGATTAATAAAATTAGCTAGCTGGATATTGCCAATTTGGACTGGAGTAGATGACCCAGCCACTCCCACAGAGACAGTACCATCACGTGCTACGGTAATACTTGTAGGGTTTGGTGGAATTGTAATCGCTGGCTGGATGGCATACCCACTAGATGTTACAACCTGACCATTCATATCTGATTGGAGCGCACCATCACGGGTAAAAGCAGTCGTGCCATCTGGCATTAAAACTTGAAAAAAACCCATACCTTTGATGGCAATATCTCGCGTATTTTCCGTTTGTTGAAGCGATCCCTGAGTAAATATACTTTCTGTCGAAACCGGTTTAACACCTGTGCCTAATTGAAGACCTGAAGGTAATTGAGTTTGTTGAGAAGATTGCGCGCCTGGTTGACGCAAAGTTTGATACATTAAATCTTCAAAAACTGGACGAGCGCGTTTAAATCCATTGGTGCTAACATTCGCCAAATTATTTGCAATGACATCCATTTTGGTTTGTTGAGCATCAAGACCAGTTTTGGAAATCGATAAGGAACGAATCATAATCATTAACCTCTTAAATTTATTTTTTGATTAAACTCTTACAACCATTATTTCGCTGGCCTGCTGTGCGTTCTGCTGCGCGTTTTCAAGCATTTTCATTTGCATATCAAATTGTCGGGCGAGCGCTATCATGCTAACCATCTCATGCACAACATTCACATTGCTACCTTCCAATGTGCCATCTACAAGTTTGACTTTGGTATCGACTTGTGCAACACCCCCATCTTTAAGGCGGAATAAACCATCAGCCCCCTTTATAAGACTTTCTTCCGGTGGATTGACGAGCTTAATTCGGCCAACTACTGCTACGGTATTGGGTTGAGGAGTAATCGGCACAGCTGATACGGTTCCATCGGCACCGATTGTAATTCTAGTTTCCGGCGGTACCGAGATCGTACTTCCGTCACCTTTGACTTTGAGTCCATTGTGCGTTAGCAAAATACCATTAGGACTGACTTGCAAGTTGCCATTGCGAGTATAGGCTTCATCACCATTATCCAATTGAACTGCAATCCATCCAGAACCCTGAATTGCAACGTCCAGATCGCGACCGGTTGTTTGCAATGCTCCGGGTGTAAAATCCGCATTAACTGTAGAATCAACGACAAAAGCACGTGTAGGTAATCCGTCACCAAATACCGGAACAGCACGAAATGCATTGTTCTCAGAACGAAAGCCCGTTGTTGCTGCATTGGAGAGATTATGAGCAACCGTAGCTTGTTGATTTAGCGTATGGTTTGCTCCGGTCATTGATGTATAGATAAGTCGATCCATTAGTTCTTACTCAAGTTTGATGAAGAAATTAAAGATTAACCAATGTTTGCAAAACAGCATCCTGAGTTTCAATTGTTTTGGCATTCGCTTGATACATACGCTGTGCAGTAATCATTTTTACCAATTCGGACGTCAAATCAACATTGGCATTTTCAACGGCAGAGCCTTGAAGTTCGCCAAGTGTTCCCGATGCTGGCGGCCCAATCAAAGGTTGACCTGAAGCAGGTGTTTCTAACCAATGATTATCACCAACAGGATCCAATCCTTGTGGATTAGCAAAATTAGCCAAAACAACTTGTCCAAGTGTTCTCGTTTGATTATTGCTATAGTTACCTTGAATCAGCCCATCTGCGCCCACTTTAAAACCGACTAACTCACCCGCAGTGAAACCATCTTGTGAGAGTGAGAAATCACTAAAACCTAATCCATATTGAGTGCTTGATGTTAAATCTAGACTAAAATCCAGAGGAGATGTCGCACCCAGTGCCGGATCAATAGCAGCTAAATCAACACTTACATTGATTGGTGCAACCGGGCTGGTCAGCTTACCATTCGTATCAAATACTAATTGTGCAGCACTTAATGTGACCCCAATAGGGAGGCCTGCACCAGTCAGTTTTCCATCGACAGCTGCATGAGTATTCCAGGTATTAGCCGCTGATTTTTGGAAATAAATTTGGAATATGTGCGAATTTCCCAAGCTATCAAAAATTGTTGCCGATCTTGTACGCTGATACGTATCGCTATTAGTCGCATCAAATACAGGTACTGGACTAGGTACAGGCAAGCGTGAATCCAGATTAAAACCCCAATCTAAAGTTGTCGTAGCTTGAGCGGCAAGATCAGCGGTAGGTAATTTCAAATTTGTTGGATTACCTGCCACAATATTTCCGGTTGCATCTGCCAAATTACCCGTCAGATTAGTATTTGTCGCATCCACAAGGTAGCCATTAGCATCAGGATGGAATTGTCCATTTCGACTATAACTAATCACACCATTATCACTCATACGGAAAAACCCTTGTCCTCGAATCGCGATATCGAGTGGATTGCTGGTCGTCGCTATGGCTCCTTGACTAAATTCTTGCGCAACTGCTGCTACTCTTGCACCGCCACCGATATCAGAAGCACCTGACCCATCCAACGAAACTGAAAAAATATCAGCGAATTGAGCCTGGGATTGTTTGAAACCAACTGTATTTACATTGGCAACATTATTTCCAATGACATCCAGATTTGCTGAAGCAGCACTTAGACCACTTAACCCTTGTTGAAAACTCATAATGATCTCCTTATCAAAATACCTGTTTTACGTTAGATAAACTAACCAATCCCAACTCGCCTATATCAAGAAGTGTTCCCTGTTCCCCGAGGGTAACGCTATTTACCTGGCCGAATGAAAGCGTATTAACTTTAATATCATTTCCACCTTGTTTTGCACTCACAGCAAAGGTGTATTCTCCGTTAGCAGCTTTGGCGCCACTATCTGTCATGCCATCCCACCCAATAGTGCTAATACCTGACGGTTGTGCAAGGAGATCTATATTGCGAATGGCAATTCCAGAGCTATCCAGTATGGTTACTTTGAGTTGATCAACCGGTTGAGCTAATTCGATCCCGGCGATGGCTCCGTCTCCGTCAAGTGATATAGACTTTCCAGGAACAAAAGCACTATGTCCTATCATTCCCGTTGCTTCAATTGATTGGCTGTCTTCAAAATCGGAAGTCAAAAGCTGCAGCGTTGTATTCAACTTATCTATGCCTGTTACCGTACTAATTTGCGCTAATTGACTGGTAACCTCTGCATTATCAAGCGGCTTAAGCGGATCCTGATTTTTCATCTGAGTAACCAGAAGTTTTAAAAAACGGTCCTGCGGATCTTCTGCTTGCTTTTTAGCAGTGATCCCTGTCGTTGTGACCGATGAAACTGTTTGAGAATTGGTTTGCTGGACTGAACTCATCATGTGCTCCTTTATTGACCAATAGTTAAAGTCTTTTGTAACAGTGACTTGGTGGTATTCATCATGTCGACACTGTTCTGATACGACCGTGATGCCGACATCATATTGACCATTTCATCGACAACATTGACATTAGGCATCGTCACATAACCGCTCTTATCCGCCAACGGGTGTTTAGGTTCGAACACCTGTTTCATCGGAGAAGGATCGTGAATAACACCAGCAACTTTAACGCCACTTGCACCATTAGCAGCCGCTTGTAATGTACTGAAAACCACTTGGCGCCCCCGGTAGGGTTCGCCGGTTGAACTGGTCACACTATCCGCATTTGAAAGATTACTGGCAACCACATTCAAACGTTGAGATTGTGCTGACATGGCTGAGCTTGAAATATCAAATACGTTGAATAATGACATGGCTATCTCTCCTGCATCGCTGATGTTAAGTTTCTAAATTCGTTATTAATGAATGTTATGCTCGCATCGTATTTGATTGCGTTGTCGGCAAACCGCGTGCGTTCCATATCCATATCCACTGTGTTTCCATCTGCACTGGGTTGTAAAGGAACGCGATATAATATGTTGTCCCCAAAAACTCCTTGTGCAGCGGAATTAATATGCGTCGGGGATGTCGTATTTAAACTCACCTTATTCAGGTTTGTAGTCAATGAAAGCTTTTCATGTAGTACACTAGCGAAATCAATATCTTTCGCTTTAAAATTAGGTGTATCTGCATTGGCTACATTGCTAGAAAGCAACTCTTGCCTGGCTGCTCGTAAGCTTAAGGCCTGATGATGAAAATTTAATTCTTTATCAAGTTTGTTAATCATTTTCTATACGCCTCAATTTAAATAGCTTTCTATTCACTTATTAGCACTTAGCATGCCAACTATAATAAATGCTCAAGCTGACAGACCAACTCACAAAAAAAGCATGAAATAGACGCTATCTTCGAACATGACTTGTATTACAGTTGTTTAAGATATCTGTAAGGCGGCAATAATTGCCGAGAACGGCAAAAATGAATGGTTAAATAAATCTATGATACGTTGCTTAGTGTTAATTCTCTGTCTGCCAATGCTTGCTTCTTCTATTCCAGCATTTGCAGCACAGCACAAAACTACCCCGCAATACCAAGAAATCGCTTTGATTAAAACAGCAATTGAGGATTTTCTATACAAAAATACAGCCACGCTATCCGGGCAAGTTATTGTAAATGTGGGCCAGATTGACAGGCACCTCGCTTTGCCTAAGTGTCCGCACTTAGAGCCTTTTGTTCCAACTGGCGGGCGTTTATGGGGCAAAACCTCTATCGGGGTTCGATGTGATAGCCAAGCTGCAACATGGACTATCTATGTGCAGACTGAAATAATTGTAATGGCCAATGTGTTACATATCGCACGCCCCGTTTCTATTGGGCAGACACTCGCCTATGAGGATATAGCACCACAGAATGTTAATCTGACACAAATGCCGGAAGGCATATTTACTGAAGTCGCACAAGTAATCGGCAAAGTGGCCACCACCAACCTTACTGCCGGACAACCATTACGTCCACAAATGTTGCGAGCACCTTACGTAGTCATACGTGGTCAAACAGTGAATCTAGTTGTTCAAGGGCGTGGATTCAGTATTCGATCTGAAGGTCAGGCATTAGCAGACGCGACCGAAGGGCAAGTTGTTCAAGTTCGTAATAAATCAGGACGAATCATGAGCGGACTTGCGCGCATCAATTCAATTGTTGAAATACAACCATAACGTATTAACCCAAAACTTTTCCTTGTTCATTGTTATTAGCTGAGTTCTATTTGTCCCTCACTTACTTAAACAAGTGAACTTAACCCTCGATCAGACTTATAATCAAGAATCGTTTAAATACCCATAAAAAAATAAGTAGCTTTTTACTGTGACTAAAATAGACCATACCATTGAAATAAAAAGAATTCTGGCTGATATATTAGGATTGGGGGAACGGCTCAATGCGATGGGATCGGATACCCTATTACTCGGAAATATTCCTGAGCTTGATTCCGTAGCAGTCGTTACAATTATCCTGGCTTTAGAAAAGAATTTTTCTATTTCGATTAAAGATGACGAGATTAGTGCGAAAACATTCGATACCCTCGGCGCGTTAGTTAATTTTGTAGAAAAAAAAATAGCTGATAAAAAGAACTAGCCGATTAAGATCACTTATTAATCGATACCTGAACGACACAGATTGTATTTTGATTTGAATAATGCATAATTGCCGCTTCTAATTCGGAATAATATGGAATAAAGCATTGAAATTACATCCTGCAAATTTTGCGCATCAATATATTTTCACCGGCTATGGGGACGGATACATATTGATTAATCAGATTCGTTACGAAAAGAATCTGATAGTTATGCCCGACCGCTTGATTGAGGATTGGCCGGTAATGTCAGTTTCGCAACTGGAAACTCAGCATTTTGAAAACCTGATACCCTATAAGCCAGAAATTATCATTCTCGGCACAGGCATTGCACATAAGTTTCCCAATCAATTATTACTAAGCCAGTTGACCAAGATGGGAATCGGGATCGAAGTGATGGATACAAAAGCCTGCTGCCGTACCTATAATATTTTGGTTGAAGAAGGGCGGCATGTTGCTGCAGCGTTGCTGATCTAGTTTTTCTATAAATAGAAAGAAGCTCGGGATTCATTTCGCCGCATTGTCTGAACTAGATGGATCAGTCGCAAATTATGGAATAATTCACTTCATAAAATCACATTTTTTAAAAAAGAAATGGCCATGACAATTATGATTGTGATAAATTCATGGCTGGAAAGTCAGGTATAGTAAAATTGGCTTCCTTCATAATATTAATTTAGGAGTTAAAAATGAACAAATTTCTTATCGCTGCAATCGGTTTAGTCTTTTTATTGGGTTCTTCGGCCACTCTGGCCAGTGGAAACAAAGAATCTGCACTGCCTCCAATGGCTGCACAGGACATTTTAAATCAAATGGGATGCGACGGTAAAAAAGCTGGCGAGAAAATTAGAGATCGAGTTGACGGTGAAATGGTTACTTGCCCAGCTAAGATTAAACAACCTAATTTTGGCAAATAATAATTACAAGCAAGTCGATTGATAGGTCAAGTGAGATAGATTAAGATTATTTCCTTCTCCCACTCAAAGTTTTTTCAATGAATTGAGTAGTAGAAGCTAAATATTTGGAAACTATCGGCTTGGCCTATTATTTTAGCTTGTGAGTACAGGAAAGAAATCAAAAAATCCGCTCGCAATCCATGCTATATCTATAAAAACCGAATACCCGTTTCGTTTAGTTTGAATCAGCTCGTTGTTTATTTCCTCTTCCAGAATATCGAGAACATTTTGTAGCTTCATCACATTAACTTCAGTAATCCGTTTTCTTGAATTCCACAGTTATACTTTGTGGATTTCCGCCACGATCTACAACAACCAATGAATTATAAGCAATATCAGTGTCTTAAATATTGTTTCCTGACACCATATCTTAAAAACACTCTTTAACCTTATACAAATAAAGAATTAATTCTAAATTTAAATAAAAATTCTGGTAAAGATATAGTAGAATACTCAGCAAATAATATTCAGGCATGCAATCTATTCCTCTTAAATTATTTTTAATTTAAAAGATTAAATACCGGCAAGTTGAGATTATTTATTTGAATACTAAAAATAATCGTCCATAGATTAAATACTCTTAACTGTCATTCTCCTCGCTCATAACGGAAATATTTAAGTAGATTAAAAATGATTTGCAATTTTGGTCAATTGGAGAGAAGAAAGAATGAAACAGATATTTTTCTTATTTTGCGTCATATTTTTTTATACCAGTAACACCCTAGCACAGAAAAACAGTCTAGATATTAAGTCTCAAGCTGCGCTAGTTTTTAATGCCCAGAATCAGCGTGTCATTTATGACAAGAATGCAGACCGGGTAATGCCTATTGCTTCTATCACTAAATTGATGACCGCCATGGTAACGCTTGATGCGCGTTTGCCATCGAATGAAAAAATCACGATCACGAATGCTGATGTCGACAAGCTGAAACACTCATCTTCTCGATTGCCCGTAGGTAGTAGTTATCCCCGCCATGAATTATT